>Ga0182744_1000898_pt1 | contig 27019 bp, 22 predicted proteins | sample eDN3rd30CKraftMG_FD_128525 | JGI IMG/M metagenome (GOLD analysis project Ga0182744, IMG submission 128525) | Enriched Miracle-Growth compost microbial communities from Emeryville, California, USA - eDNA 3rd pass 30_C Kraft MG (version 2) (version 2) ... | reverse complement strand
GGTTCAATCCCACCTGGTTCATCATGCTGTTCTTTTTGGCGCTCGTGGTACTCGGCTTATTCTGGGCGTTCAAAACCCTGACGGCACCCACCGAGCCGGCTATCGTCGCACCATCTGGCCGACCAACTGACTCTCAGTCCACAGAACCCGGCAAGGATGGCACTGGCTCAGGCACAGCGCAGGAACCAAGCCAGGAGCCCACGCAAGAAGTTGTGAAGCCCGAGGTTTCGAGCGCGCAGTCCCTTGATCCGCAGGGCGATAACAATGAGCACCCCGAGCTGCAGGATCGCCTCGTTGACGGCGACACCACGAACGTGTGGTACTCGCGCACTTATAAAGCTGCGGACTTTTCTGGCTTCACACGCGATGGCATTGGCGTGGCCGTGAAGTTGAAGAAGGTGGCCACGGTCAACTCTGTTCTCGTCTCGTCCGGTAATACCGGCGGACACTTGGAAATCCGGGCGGCCAGCGCGGAGGAACCCACTAAGGGCAAGGTGTTGGCATCCGGTGAGCTGAACGGAGACACGCTGTTCAAGTTTGATAGCCCCGTACAAACTGACTCCATCACCATCTGGTGGACAGAATTGCCCAAGGATGGAGATGGCAAGAATCGCGCCTACATCTACGAGATTGGTATTGGCTAACTCGGTGCCTGTCCGGAATTTTTAGCCTCTCGTACGTGTTTCCACCGCTAGATCGTAAGCCCACACGCAGTAGTACTTTTCAACCAGATCGCACAAAGGATTGAACGTGACTGAAGCCGTCACCCACGACCTCGTAATCATCGGTTCCGGCCCAGCCGGCTATACGGCCGCCGTGTACGCGGCGCGCGCAGGCTTCAAGCCATATGTGCTCGCAGGCGCAGTAACCGCTGGTGGTGCGCTGATGAACACCACCGAGGTGGAGAATTTCCCTGGCTTTGCCGAGGGCATTATGGGCCCAGACCTCATGGAAAACATGCAGAAGCAGGCGGAAAAGTTCGGTGCCATCATCGAGTGGGATGACGCTACGGAATTGCAGCTTGAGGGCCCCGTCAAGACCATCGTGACTGGTGGCGGCGAGACGATCACCGCACGCGCAGTCATTTTGGCCACCGGTTCCGCATACCGCGAGATCGGTTTGGAAGACGAGAAGCGCCTGTCCGGACGTGGCGTATCGTGGTGTGCCACCTGCGATGGTTTCTTCTTCCGCGACCAAAACATCGTGGTAGTTGGCGGTGGAGACTCCGCCATGGAGGAGGCCACCTTCCTCACCCGCTTCGCGTCCAAGGTGACCATCGTGCACCGCCGTGACGAGTTGCGGGCCTCCAAGATCATGGCGCAGCGCGCGCTTGAGGACCCAAAGATCGAGTTCGCATGGAACTCCGAGGTTGTGGGCATCACGGGCGAAGACAAGGTGGAGTCCCTGCGTTTGCGTGACACCGTCACCGGCGAAGAGCGCGACTTGGCAGCTACCGGCTTGTTTGTGGCCATCGGTCATGACCCGCGCTCCGAGCTGCTCAAGGGGCAGATCGACCTAGACGAGGAAGGCTACGTCAAAGTCATCGGCCGCTCCACCAAAACCAACATCGAGGGTGTGTTCGCCTGCGGTGACCTAGTGGATCACACCTACCGCCAGGCGATTACTGCGGCCGGGTCCGGCTGCTCGGCGGCACTCGACGCGCAGCACTTCCTGCAGGACTAACCCGGCCATATCGTCGTAAATCAAAAGAGGAGAACGCAATGAGCGCTGGAACGTTTGAGGTTTTTGACGACACCTTTGCCGCCGAGGTTATTGATTCTGACCTGCCCGTGGTTGTGGATTTTTGGGCCACGTGGTGTGCGCCGTGCCGTCAGGTGGCGCCGGTTCTTGAGGAACTTGCGGGCGAGTACGAGGGCCGCGTGCGCATTGGCAAACTGGATGTGGATGCGAACCCCGAGACCGCTGCAAAGTACGGGATCGTCTCGATCCCAACCCTGCTCGTGATCAAGGATGGTGAGCTTGTTCAGACTGTGGTTGGGGCCCGCCCTAAGGCGGACCTAGCCAAGATTCTCGACGAATCCCTCGCCTAATCAATGGCCCGCCGGCTTTCCGGCGGGCCATTTTTGTGAAGGTAACCGGCAGGTTATGTTTCACAATGTGACGCATCGTGGTCTCCTCGCCAGATAGGGCGCGGAATCGTGCGAAACTTGAGGTGTGACCTCGAATACGCCTCCCGGTAAGGGAACACGACTAGACCCATGGTTCGGCTCCTACGCGCAGCGCGCACACAAGATGCGAGCGTCCGAGGTCCGAGCGTTGTTTGCGGTGGCGAGCCGCCCAGAGGTTGTCTCGCTCGCCGGCGGTATGCCTAACCTAGCGGATTTGCCGCTGGATGACATCGCCGAACTCACTGCAAAGGTGATTGCCACCGAGGGCATGACTGCGCTGCAGTACGGCTCCGGCCAGGGGCGACCCGAGTTGCGCGAACTCATTCTTGAAGTGATGAAACTTGAGGGCATTGACGCCCACCCAGATGACGTAGTGGTGACCACCGGTTCACAGCAGGCGCTGGATCTTGTTACGCGCATCTTTATCAACCCGGGTGATGTCATCGTGGCAGAGGCGCCATCCTATGTGGGTGCACTCTCGGTATTCCGCTCCTATGAGGCTGAGGTAGAACACGTCCGCCTTGACGCTGACGGGCTTGTGCCGGAGGAACTCGATGAAACCCTCACCCGGCTTGCCGCAGAGGGTCGCACCGTCAAATTCCTCTACACAATCCCTAACTTCCACAACCCTGCAGGCGTGACACTGTCACTCGAGCGCCGCCACCAAATCATTGAGATCTGCAAGCGCCACCACGTGGTGATTGTGGAAGATAACCCATACGGCCTGCTCGGCTTTGACCGCGAGCCAATGCCAGCAATGCGTTCGTTCGAAGACGAAGGCGTGATCTACCTGGGTTCGTTTTCTAAAACCTTTGCTCCTGGCTACCGTGTGGGTTGGGCGGTGGCACCACACGCGGTGCGAGAGAAGCTCGTACTCGCCCAGGAGTCCGCTATTTTGAGCCCCTCGCACGCCTCGCAGATGGCTATTGAAGCGTATCTGTCTAACCACGATTGGAAGCAGCAGATCGTTGACTTCCGGGTGATGTACAAGTCGCGCAGGGACGCCATGATTTCAGCGCTGTCCGAGTACCTGCCGGATGCGCAGTGGAATGTTCCTGACGGCGGATTCTATGTATGGGTCAAATTGCCACCGGGCCTCGACTCCAAAACGATGCTCCCGCGTGCAGTCACGGGCCGCGTGGCCTATACACCGGGCACCGCGTTCTTCTATGACGGCACGGGCGCCGACCATATGCGCTTGTCATTCTGTTACCCCAACGAGGCAACTATTCGCGAGGGTGTTCGCAGACTCGCAGCCGTAATTTCCGCGGAACAGGAATCCGTAGAGATCTTTGGCACTACCCCACAGCTAGATGATGTGACCGACATCGACGTACCGGGACCTGATATCGCATGAGCACCACACCACACGTAGTTATCCTTGCCGGCGGACTTTCGCACGAGCGCGATGTGTCGTTGCGTTCCGGCCGGCGCGTTGCCGAGGCCCTGCGCAGTGCGGGCGTACGGGTTGACCTTTCGGACGTTGATGCCGGGCTAATTCCGCGGCTCCAGCAGACTAAGCCGGACCTAGTGTGGCCACTGCTGCACGGCGCGTCTGGCGAGGATGGATCGCTGCGCGACATCCTCGAGCTATTGGACATTCCGTATTTGGGTACGCGTCCACGCGAGAGCCGCGTGGCGTGGAACAAGCCCGTGGCCAAGGCTGTAGCGACTGCCGCCGGTTTAAACACCCCGGCTTACGTGACCCTGCCGCAGTCTTTGTTCCGTGAGCTTGGTGCTAAATCCGTTATGGACGCAGTGGTGTCCAAGTTCGGTTTGCCGCTTGTGGTAAAGCCTGCGCGCGGTGGTTCTGCTTTGGGTGTCACGGTGGTTGAGGATGCCGCCCGGCTGCCGCAGGCCTTTGTGGATTGCTTTGCTTACTCTGAGCTTGCGCTCATTGAGAAGGCTGTCGTGGGTACTGAGGTAGCGGTTTCAGTTGTGGAGACCGCGAGCGGGATCCAGGCTTTGCCCCCGGTTGAGATTGTTTCCGATGGCCCATATGACTATGACGCACGTTATAACCCTGGCCGGGCACAGTACTTCACTCCGGCCCGTTTGAGTGATGAGTTAACTGCCGCCGTGCAGGACGCCGCTATCGCGGCTCATCGCGCTCTTGGCTTGCGTCACATTTCTCGTACAGATTTGATTATCGACGATTCTGGCGTCATTTGGTTCCTTGAGGTAAACGTAGCCCCGGGTATGACTGAGACGTCGCTTCTGCCGCAGTCGATCTTGGCCTCGGGTGAGCACCTCTCGGATGTTTACCTTAGTTGGGTGCATGCGGTACTTGATGGCGAAGCCGAATCCGCGCCAACGGACAATAAACCTGTGGTGGTTTCGGACGAGGTTGTTGGGGACGAGGTTGTTACAGACGCGATTGTTACGGACGCGGTAGTCGAGGAGAGCATCCTTGGCGAGGCACCCGATGTGGAAGCGACGGTTGTGGATGTGACCGCTGTGGATGTGACCGCTGTTGACGGCTCACAACCTGCCGCAGAACCAAACGCATCGACCTCTAACACCGCACCAGAGGATTACATGCGCGGAAGCGAGCTTTTCTAGTCCGAGATTCATTCTAGGAGCCCGTACGCGGGCTCTGGGCATACAGGATGTACAAACACTACGGCCCGCAGGCGTTCGTCGCTCTGCGGGCCGTTTTTGTGATCCGTTTTTCTGACATATTGTTCCCGAACGTCAGTTCGATCTTCCGGTCAATCGGATGAGGTATTAGTCGTCGATACCCTGTTCATCTGGGGCCATAACCGAAAGGATGCGGTTCAGGTCATCAACCGTCGCGAACTCGACGGTGAGTCGTCCCTTGGATTTTCCAAATGCAACCTTGACACGTGTATCAAATCTGTCAGACAAACGCGATGCCAAGTTTTCCGCCGCTTCGTTGCGTTCTGCTTTGACGGCGCGTGACTTTTTCACCGATGGCTTCGTTGAGTTGAGCGCAACCGCCTCTTCTGTTGCCCGCACCGAGAGGCCTTCAGAAACAATGCGTTGCGCGAGTTTCTCAATCTCTGCGGAATCCGAGAGTCCTAGAAGCGCACGAGCATGGCCTGCAGTAAGTACGTTTGCGGCTACGCGTCGCTGGACGAGTGGCGGCAGATTGAGCAGTCGCAGGGTGTTTGAGATTTGTGGACGTGAACGAGCGATGCGTGTGGCCAATTCCTCGTGGGTGCAGCCAAAGTCGTCAAGTAGCTGGCGGTATGCTGCGGCCTCTTCAAGTGGGTTAAGAGCCGAGCGGTGCAGGTTCTCAAGAAGGGCGTCGCGCAGCAGGTCTTGATCATCGGTCTCGCGAATGATCGCAGGAATCGTGTCGAGCCCGGCCTCCTGCGTGGCACGCCAACGCCGCTCACCCATGATCAGTTCATATCCGGTTTTGGCGGGCCGCACCACAATGGGTTGAAGCACGCCGATCTCACGGATAGAGTCCACCAGCTCCGTCAGCTCGTCTTCATCAAAAACAAGACGTGGCTGCTTTGGGTTAGGGCGGATCGCCGTGACTGGCAGTTCTGCAAAAGATGCGCCAGGAACGGGAACAAGTTCCGTCTCTGTTTCACGTGAAACATCGCGAGCTGCGGTTCGTCCGGCGGGGCGAGCTTGAGAGCCCACAAGATCGCGTTGCGTTGTCTGCGATTTTTCGCTGTATCGCGCGCTTACTTCAGAGTCACTCGGACTCTTGGATGACCTAGAGCCGACTGTCGAACTCTTGCGCGCGGAAGTTGTTGGGGCCCCGGCTGTTGCTCGCTTGCGTGGACCAGCGGTTAGTAGCTCGCGGGCGCCGTCGCTGAGCATCGAGTTGCCACGTGCACCCTCAGCGGATCCGCCCTGCTGATCCGGAAAGAATACATCTACGGGACGATCCGTATCAGGCGCCGTTGGGATAAGCGCTCCCAGTCCACGACCCAGGCCGCGTCGCTTCTCTGCCACAGTGTCTCCTCGATTTAAGCGGTGTTGGACAGTGTACGGCCAGCTCTCATTGAGCTAGCCAAAGTTTTTTGACTGTCATGAGTTGTGCTGGCAAGTTTAGTGCGCGTTACTGGCGCGCAATGCAATCTCGTAGGCAGCCTGCCGGTAGGCCAATGAGCCGGTTGAAGTTGGATCGTAGGTCACAACAGTCTGGCCATACGAGGGTGCCTCGGAGACGCGAACAGACCTGGGAATTGTTGTCTCAAGCGTTTGCTCGGCAAAGTGCTCACGCACTTCCTGGGCCACCTGATGCGCCAGATTGGTGCGCTGGTCATACATCGTCAAAAGGATAGAAGAGACGTGCAACTCTCGGTTGAGGTGGGACTGAATCATCTCAATCGTCTTGAGGAGTTGGCTGAGTCCCTCAAGCGCGTAGTACTCGCACTGAATCGGAATTAGAACTTCACGCCCGGTAACAAAGGCGTTTAAGGTCAGCAGTCCTAGGCTTGGCGGGCAGTCCACGAGTATGAAGTCCAGACGAGGTAGTCCTGCCTCTTCTCGCTCACGCACATAGTCATCAACCGCGCGCCGCAGCCTTGTTTCACGTGAAACAAGAGAGACGAGCTCAATCTCTGCGCCCGATAGATCGATAGTTGCAGGTACCACGAGTAGGTTTTCAAATTCCGGGCATGCCTGCACTGCATAGCTCAGAGGCTGCTCATCAACCAGCACGTCGTAAACGGAAGGAACTCCCGCACGATGGTCAATACCAAGAGCCGTAGACGCATTTCCCTGAGGGTCTGAGTCAATGACAAGAACATTCAAGCCGCCTTGAGCCAACGCGGCCGCTAAGTTAACGGTGGTGGTGGTCTTACCAACGCCACCCTTTTGATTAGCCACCGTGACGATGCGAGTGCTTGCAGGACGTGGGAATTGCAGTCCCTGCAGCGAGACGCGACGTCGCGTATCTTCCGCAAGTTGAGCCGCAAGCGGAGTGGTCTCATCAGCTTGCGGAATCGTACGCAGGAGCTCGTTCACACGCCTCTCTCGGTCCTCGGTTGCGGGCTCATAGGCACTTCCGATCGACGACTCAGCGGTCACGGAGACTCCTCCTAGCAGGATCACAAAAGCTAGCAATGCGGTTGAGGATCATTCAACCACGCTCGTCTGACAACCAAAGGTGCACGAAGGTGGGATCCGAAACGGCAATACTCCAACATTACTTTGTGAAAGCATCGCGCGCAGTCATCCACACGTCTTTTTGATGTGACTTCACAAGGCAACCAGAAAGACCAACACCTCTAGCGTGTTCCACTGCATCAGTGCAGACCGTCTTAACACGACCCACACCGACCACCTAAGCGCGGCGTACTTAGGCGTTCAATGTTTCACGTGAAACAGGTTTGATAGAACAATATCGTCTAGGAGCGTCGAGTAAACGAATGAGGGGACCGCAATTTGCGGTCCCCTGTCCTATAACCTAGTCCATTCAGGGTTGATTCCGGATGGCCCAACCGCAACTGACATATCGATTAAGGCTTTTGGCGAACCGTACGCAGAATCGTCGTGGACTCGACTCCCGCAATTGTGTTGCCCTCAAGTACTTCAGGCTCAGTGCATTTGTACTTGCGAAGCACTTTACGTGCGGGCTCGATTTCGTCCGCCACGGAACGCCCTTTGAGTAGAACCATCTCTCCGCCCTCGGCAAGCAGGGGAAGTGCCCAGCGTGACAACTTATCCAACGCCGCTACGGCCCGCGCTGTTACAACGTCAGCGATAAATGCCCCATGAAACTCCTCGGCCCGTCCGCGCATAACCTCGGTGTTGTTCAGGTCCATCGCAGCGATCATCTCGTTTAGCCACACGCACCTGCGCTCCATCGGTTCGATGAGGGTTATGCGAGCTTGTGGGCGCATCGCAGCAATGACAAGACCCGGAAGGCCTGCCCCGCTGCCTAGGTCAACAATGTGGCCCTCTTCTGGAAGGTACTGCACAACAGCTGCAGAGTTTAGGATGTGGCGTTCCCATAGGCGCTCCAGTTCTCGCGGACCAATCAGCCCGCGCAACTCACCCTGCACCGCCAGTTCATCCGCAAACGTAGATACCTTGTCAAATGACTTGCCAAAATACTGTGCAACAAGCTCGGGGTTAAGCGATGCGTCCATGACCACTCCTAGTAACTGAACGGGTCCGCATGTTTCACGTGAAACATGCGGACCCGTTCGAAAATCCGATGACTACTTAGCTGGGGAAATCTCGATGTAGCGTTCCGGGTCCTCGCCGTGGGACTCACTGGTGAGGCCAGCTGCCGTCACTACGTCGTGCACTACCTTACGTTCAAAGGCGTTCAGCGGTTCAAGAGCCAATGGCCGTCCAGACTCAGTAACCTTTGCAATCGCGTTCTTTGCAAGCACGGTCAGCTCTGCCTTACGCGCAGCACGGAAACCCGCGATGTCGAGCATAAGCCGGCTACGCTCCCCCGTCTTAGCCTGTACTGCCAAGCGGGTGAGCTCTTGAACAGCATCAAGAACCTCGCCGTCTTTGCCAACGAGGTGCTTCAATCCAAGCGCGTCGTCAGCAACGATCGCCAGCGCTGCACGGCCATGTTCTACATCGATTTCGATATCGCCATCAAGGTCAGCGATATCGAGCAGTTCCTCAAGGTAGTCGGCTGCGACCTCGCCCTCTTCCTCAAGCATCGACACACGACTACGGGACTTTGCGCCCTCTGCGTTGTTTGCCATGTTTACTCCTGTTTTAAGGCTCAGAGAAGAAGCGAGAGTTACTTCTTCTTCTTACGGTTTTTACGTACTGGTTGCTGACGCTGACCGCGAGGGGCCTCAATGATCGTTGGCGTCTCTGCCTCGATCACAATTCCCTTAAGTGCAGCCTTACGCGCCTTACGTTCGTTCAAACGACGCTCTGCTTCAGAACCTGGTGCTGGCATGCGGGTGATCGTGTAGAACTGCTGACCTGTGGACCACAGGTTTGTCACGACCCAGTAGATGAGAACACCGATTGGGAAGTTCACACCTGAGATAGCCATCATTCCAGGCATGACGTACAGCATGATCTTTTGCGTCTGCGCCATCGGTCCCACCAACGCCGATGGTGGCATGTTCTTCATTGTTAACTGACGCTGCGTGATGTACAGGGTGGCACACATCATCACAATCAAGACCGCGGCAACAATCTTGGTGTTCATGTCAGTTGGCTGGTGCAAGAAGGTTGCGGAAAGGTTCGCACCAAACAGCTTTGACTGCTCCGCTGCTTGAGCTACGGTCTGATCGATTGGGCCAATGGGACTCTTGGTGCCCGCGGCGATGCCAGATAGCGAGTTCAGAACGCGGAACAGCGCAAAGAATACGGGTGTTTGCAGGAGCAACGGCATACACGACGCCATTGGGTTAGTTCCGTGGGACTTGTACAGTTCCATGGTCTCGCGGCCCATCGCCTCACGCGAAGCAGGGTCCTGCTTGTTCTTGTACTTCTTTTGCAGCGCCTGCAGCTCAGGTTGAATCATCTGCATGGCGCGCGATGCCTTGATCTGCTTAAAGAACAGCGGGATCAGCAGCACACGGATGATGATGGTCAAGCCAACGATGGACAAAATCCAAGCGGCTCCTGCACCGCTCGATAGCCCCAGGAACACGAAGAACTGGTGGCATAGGTACATGAGCCATGCCACGGCCCATTCGATGGGGTACAGAATATTAGGCATCAGGTCCGCTCTCAGGGGCCACGTCACCGCAGTGGTATCTACCTACTGGTTGACCGCTGGCAGTGCTACTTCGTTGTTGAATGTGTCTTCTTAGGAGGAACGTCATCTACTCCCCCAAGGTTCCACGGGTTACAGCGCAACAGACGCCATATTGCCAAAGCGCTCCCTTTGAGCGCGCCGTGTATTTCCACGGCCTCAACCGCGTATCGTGAACAACTCGGATAGAAACGGCACCGAGGTCCAGATAGCGGAGAGATGTACTTCTGGTAGAGCCGGATCAACCCAACCAGAGAACGTTTTGGCAACTGACGTATGGAGGCCATCAGAGGTTCACTCGTGCAAGGACGGTGTCCAAACAAGAGTTGAAGTCTCGTTCCAACACAGCAAAGTTAGCCTCCGCCGCGCGTGGAAGTGCCCGCACCACGAGCATTGAACCCGTAGGTAAGGCATCGAGACGTCCACGTGCAATGGCACGCAACCGGCGCTTCACAAGGTTGCGTGCAACTGCGTTTCCAATTGCTTTAGATACAACAAAACCGACCAATGGTTCGTCCGTTGATCCCGCAGCCTGTGCGAGATGGACGACCATGGTCGATTTTCCTGTGCGCGCACCGCTGCGAACCGTCTGGCCAAATTGGCCAGACCTACGCATACGATGCGCTGCGTCGAGCACCGAACTCAGGCAGAGAGCTCGGCGCGACCCTTACGGCGGCGTGCTGCGAGGATCGCGCGACCGGCGCGGGTACGCATACGCAGACGGAAACCGTGGGTCTTAGCACGACGCCGGTTGTTCGGCTGGAAAGTCCGCTTGCTCACGAGGTACTCCAATAATTGTTGAAACGCACCCTCTGGTAGGGCGCGACGTTGGTGGTGCATTCCAACTCAGTCGAGCACTTCTCCTGAAAATCTCGCACCGGAAGGCCCGTTTTTGGGCATGCGAGTCTACTTGGAATTGCCTTAAAACGGTACGCCAAAACCAAGCCCTAGGTCAAACGGGAGCAGCACCGAATGCCTGTGTTGATGGTCACCATCACACAGGAAACAACACGCAAACACACTACGAAGCAAGCCTCACCCAGTGGCTATGTGCCAGTAACCGATTGTGAGAGTCTCCGGACACCTTGAGGCCGGCGGTGATTGCAGCTACCTATGCACACGCATATTCACAACACAGGATCAGGTGTGTGGATAACCTCACTGGTTGTGGAAACTGCAACTACGTTATCACTGGAAAACTACACCGTTGAAACTCAACTCAGGCAGTTGAATGGTGTTTTTTCAAGCGCTAGGCTAGCAGGACGTGTTACCCACAGCCTGTGGAAAACTTTGTGGATGACCGTTACAGTGAGAGACTATTTCACGCAGCGTGGATGACAGATATCCACAGCTTGTGAAACACAGTATTCACAGTCAGCCGCACATCACGAGGTTAGGACGTCGCACCGTGACCGCACCCAACGATTCCATTGAAGTAATTTGGGACGAGGTGCTCGAGGCTCTGGGGAACGATCCCGCAGTAACACCTCGTGTACTGGCCTACCTAAAAATGGCCAGGGTCCAAGGAATCATCAGTGGCACGGTAGTGATCACCGTCCAGAACGATACGCAGCGCGACTTTTTGCAGAGCCGCGCAAGCGACGGCGTCTTGGATGCGTTGACCAGAACACTTGGCACCGAAGCACGGTTTGCCATCACCGTGGATCCTGAGCTTGAACTGCTGACTGAGCCTGAGCCTACGGCGCCTCCTGCCCAAGTTGTAGACCCGGAGCCCGCTCCCGCAGCGCCTTCTGCCACGGTTGAGTCGACCGATACAGCAGGGGCACCACTTCTCGACGACAACAGGCTAAATCCCAAGTACACCTTTGAATCATTCGTTATTGGTTCATCCAACCGCTTTGCACACGCAGCTGCTTCAGCAGTGGCGGAGGCACCTGCCAAGGCATACAACCCACTGTTCATTTACGGTGGCTCCGGGCTCGGCAAAACCCACATCCTCCACGCAATCGGTAACTATGCACTGAGCCTTTACCCGAGCGCACGCGTGAAGTACGTGAATTCAGAGGAGTTCACTAATGACTTCATCAACTCAATCCGTAACGAAGCTGCCGGTGCTTTCCAGCGTCGCCACCGTGAGGTTGACTTCCTGCTAATCGATGACATTCAGTTCCTCCAGGGCAAAGAAGCCACTATGGAGGAGTTTTTCCACACCTTTAATACACTGCACAACGCAAACAAGCAGGTAGTGATCACCTCAGATCTGCCACCAAAGCAACTCAACGGCTTTGAGGATCGCCTTCGGTCTCGATTTGAGTGGGGTCTGATCACCGATGTTCAACCACCAGACCTCGAGACCCGCATCGCAATTTTGCGCAAGAAGGCGGCAAACGAGAAGTTGGCTGCTCCAGACGACGTACTTGAGTACATCGCCTCGAAGATCTCATCCAATATTCGTGAACTTGAGGGCGCACTGATTCGTGTCACTGCGTTTGCAAACTTGAACCGGCAGCCTGTTGACCTTGCACTCGCTGAGATCGTGCTCAAGGACCTGATTACTGACGATGAAGCATCTCAAATCACCGCGAGTTCAGTGATTGCACAAACGGCAGCGTACTTTGGCCTAACAATTGAGGACCTGTGCGGAAGTTCGCGTTCCAGGGTGTTGGTTACCGCTCGCCAGATTGCGATGTATCTATGCCGTGAACTCACTGACCTTTCCCTACCAAAGATTGGTCAGCAGTTTGGTGGACGTGATCACACAACCGTGATGCACGCCAACAAGAAAATCACAGAGCAGATGGCTGAACGGCGCTCAACCTATAACCAAGTAACTGAGCTCACGAGCCGCATCAAGCAGCAACACCGCGGCTGAACGCTACTATTTGCGACGCCACGCGAGAAAACGGATCTAGACGAACAAAATAGGGCAAATCAGGTTGTCCACACCTGTGTATAAATCTGGGGATAACCTTGGGACAACGGGAGGGTGTTTGTGCACAGGACCGTTCCAAACTGTGGAAAACATTTTGCGAATCTGTTGAAATTCACCGGCTGCCACCACAATTCACAATCTGTCCCCCGCTCTATACACACCCGAGACTGTGGAAAAACCAACAACAAGCAGAGGTTTCCACAGAATCCACAACGGCTATTACGACGACTAACCTTTATCCCTCTAGATTTCCACACACCTTCATGAAGCTAAGCCGAGCATCTAACGAACCAGCCACAGAAGAACTGCCCAGATGCCTAGCAGATGTGCAAAACCCTGCGGCTCCTTGTCTACACTTGTCATAGATTTCCTTTAGAACACGAGAGCTATCCATGCTCGAGAGGAGTACGAATGAAGTTCAGGGTTGAACGCGATGTCCTTGCAGAGGCAGTTACCTGGACAGCACGTACCTTGCCTAACCGTCCTCCGGCACCCGTCTTAGCCGGTGTACGTATCGAGGCCACTAGCGAGGGCATTTTGAATCTCGCTACTTTTGACTATGAGGTTTCAGCTCGCTCAGAGATTCCAGCCGAGGTATTTGAGGCGGGAACCGTTTTGGTTTCCGGCCGACTCCTCGCGGAAATTTCACGGGCGCTGCCAAACAAGCCCGTGGATGTTTCCGTAGATGGAAACAAGGTTTCTGTGGTCTGTGGCGCTTCTCGCTTTACGCTGCTCACGATGCCGGTTGATGAGTATCCTGCATTGCCAAACATGCCAGAGCTCACCGGTCAGGTTGCAGGCGATGTTCTGACAGAGGCTGTTAACCAAGTAACCGTTGCAGCAAGCCGTGATGACACTCTGCCACTGCTCACCGGAGTACGGGTGGAAATTGAAGGTGAGAAGATCACGTTCCTCTCCACGGACCGTTACCGCTTGGCACTGCGCGAACTGACCTGGAAGCCAGCATCACCGTCAATCTCGACCGTCGCCTTGGTGCGCGCGCGCACGCTGAACGATGTTGCAAAGTCCCTGGGTGCTTCGGGCGACGTGAATGTGGCTTTGTCTAACGGCCCAGGTGTGGACCTCATTGGTTTTGAGGCTGGTGGGCGTCACACTACATCTTTGCTGGTTGATGGAGATTACCCACCGGTTCGCCGGTTGTTCCCAGACGAAACTCCAATTCACGCTGTGGTAGCTCGTCAGCCACTGATCGATGCGGCAAAGCGTGTTTCGTTGGTTGCAGAGCGCAACACCCCGATTCGCCTTAACTTCTCTGAAGGGCAGGTTGTTCTTGACGCCGGCCAAGGCGATGACGCGCAAGCATCTGAAGCTCTCGAAGCAGCTCTTGTTGGCGAGGATATTTCGGTGGCCTTCAACCCACAATTCCTGCTTGATGGACTCGGCGCAATTAGCACAGACTTTGTGCGCTTGAGCTTTACTCACCCAAACAAACCGGTTGAGTTCACCGGCCAAGAATCACTCGAGGGCGAGGACCAGAAGGGTTACCGCTACTTGCTGGTGCCTATTCGTTTTGCTAGCTGATTCAGCCCAGGTTCTAAACGGACCTAGTTAGGCGCAAGGGGTTGCGATGTTTCACGTGAAACATCGCAACCCCTCCCCATTGAAAGGAGCGGAGGACTAGAGCATGTATGTTTCACATCTCTCACTCCTCGACTACCGCTCCTACGAGCACGTTGACGTGGAGTTTCAACCCGGAGTCAATATCCTGGTTGGTCAAAATGGCCAGGGCAAGACAAACCTGGCGGAAGCTATCGGCTATGTAGCTACGCTTGGCTCACATCGGGTTGCTACCGACTTTGCGCTCATTCGAGCTGGCGCACAGCGCGCAATGATTCGGTCTCGCATCGTGCGTGGTGATCGGGCGCAAACGGTCGAGGTTGAGATCATCAATGGCAAGGCCAACCGTGCTCGCATTAACCGAGGGACGCCCGGCAGGGCGACTGATGCGCTAGGGATCCTTAAAACGGTGCTGTTTGCTCCCGAGGATCTTGTTTTGGTGAAGGGTGATCCGGATGCCAGGCGCCGCTTCCTTAACGAACTCACCGTGTTTATTTCCCCGCGCATGTCCGCGGTGATGTCGGATTATGACCGGGTAATCAAGCAGCGTTCGGCTCTGCTTAAGTCGGCTATTGCCGCCCGAAAATCGCATCGTGAAGCAGACCTGTCCACACTCGATATCTGGGATGCAAAACTTGCGAACCTTGGTGCTCAGATCATGGCGTTTCGCCAACGTCTCGTGGTTGCGCTGCGCCCCTACGTGCATGCGGGCTATGACGAAGTCTCGATGAGCCAGTCGATAGCGCATATTCGATATGAATCTTCGGTTGCTTCGGTGTTGGCGAGCGAGGCTAAACAGTCCGCTTTCCGCGTGGCGTCTGATGAAGGCGTTGAGGACCCGCAGTCGATAAGTGACCTAGGGATTCAAGAAGTGGCCGAGATCGAGGCTGAACTGCTTGAAGCTCTGCAGATTGTTCGCCCGCGTGAATTGGATCGTGGTGTGTGCCTAGTGGGGCCGCATCGCGATGAGGTTGAGATGACGCTCAACGGCCTGCCCGTCAAGGGTTACGCCAGTCACGGCGAGAGTTGGTCCTTTGCGCTCGCCCTGCGGCTCGCCTCCTACCGCCTCATGACTGATGGCCCTGCAGGTCAAGATACCTCGGATTCGCTGTCCCAATATTGGTGGACGGACTCTGACGTGGACACAGAGCCAGTTTTGATTCTCGACGATGTGTTCGCTGAGTTGGACGCCAAACGTAGGCGGCAATTGTCTTCCGTCATTGCTAATGCCCGCCAGGTGATTATCACGGCAGCTGTTGTGGAGGATATTCCCGAGGGACTAGAAGGAAAGATCTTCCACGTATCTTCTGGCACTGTGGAAGAGTCCTGATGAGCCAGGATTCTCCCCAGCCGGAAAACACTGGCATACCGGTGGCCCAAGAGTATGAGCTTGAGACGCCCAGCGACTATGCGCGCGCGGCACTTAATCGTGCCCAAGCGGCTGCGAGAGCTAAAGGTCTGTATCCCGGAAAAGTTGCACCGCAGCGCTTTACTGAGCCGCAGGTTTCTGGGGCGCGTAGTGACGGCCGCGATCCAAAGCCACTGTCCGCAACACTCGGAAGTTTGCTGGTGCAGCGTGGCTGGAACAAGGATGTTGCCGTGGGTGGAGTCATCGGCCGGTGGCCAGAAATCGTGGGTGAGGATATTTCCTCGCACTGTACGGCTGAGTCCTTTTCAAACAGTGTATTAACTATCCGGGCGCATTCCACTGCATGGGCCACGCAACTCAGGTTTCTTACCCCCAACATCATGAAGGCTCTTGCTGACGAGGTGGGTGACGGCGTGGTGCAAGAGATCAAGATTCTGGGCCCGGATACTCCCAAGTTCTCCCGCGGAAAGTTCTCGGTTAAGGGACGCGGCGCCCGGGATACCTGGGGCTAGCTGGGGTGCACCCAACAGTAACTGGCTGGCAATGGTGAGGGTGTCGTCGAAAATCATGTGGGCCAGTGGGGCCGCAGCGGCCGGCGAAACGTGCGCGGCAACAAAAGTGGCGAAATTAAGCCAAAAGTTGTTCACAGTTCACACCGGAGAATACCGGGGTGACGGCCCGATTTTTGATAGAATGACAAGGCAATTCCGACTGTCACTTAAGGTCGGAGATCGAGCGGTAATGCAGACCACGCCCGCGGCACTCAGTTCATCGCTGTGAACCCCTATGTGCCGATGAGTACGTCCGCCCCGCAGGATGACTAGGAGCACCACTTCTCGTGGCAGAACTCAATAACGAACCGCAGGAACCAACGGCTCAGGATGCCGCTCCACAGGCGAGCACCCCACAGAACGAAGGCGACTACGGGGCCAGTGCGATCACGGTCCTCGAGGGCCTCGAAGCAGTCCGCAAGCGTCCCGGTATGTATATCGGATCAACCGGCGAACGCGGTCTACACCACCTGGTCTACGAAGCAGTGGACAACTCAGTTGATGAGGCCCTTGCGGGATATTGCGATCACATTGAAGTGACCATCCTGGAAGATGGCGGGATTCGAGTGGCCGACAATGGCCGCGGTATCCCCGTGGACATCCACCCCACTGAAGGCAAGCCCACCGTTGAAGTGGTTATGACTATCTTGCACGCCGGAGGAAAATTCGGTGGCGGCGGATACGCAGTCTCCGGTGGTCTGCACGGCGTGGGTATCTCCGTGGTGAACGCACTGTCCACGCGGGTTGAAACCGAAGTGCGCCGTCAGGGTTTCCACTGGTACCAGTCATTCGCTAACGGCGGCACCCCGCAGGGCACCCTGCGCAAGGGCGAACCAACGGAGCTCACCGGAACCATCCAGACGTTCTGGCCGGACCCAGCAATCTTTGAAACTGTAGATTTTGACTACGAAACGCTACGTGCCCGCTTCCAGCAGATGGCGTTCCTGAACAAGGGACTGCAGATCTCACTGACGGACCTGCGCAAGAACAGCACTGACGAAACCGGCGATGAAGTAGCCGGAGACGACGCCGACCAGCCAGCTCACGCACAACGCAGCGTCACCTACAAGTACGACAACGGTCTGTTTGACTATGTGAAGCACCTGAACTCCACCAAGAAGTTTGAGGTAGTCAACCAGGAAATCATCGACTTCGAAGCTGAAGACACGGAAAAGCGCATCTCGGTTGAGATCGCAATGCAGTGGACCGAGGCCTACTCAGAGTCCGTGCACACCTACGCCAACACCATTTCCACAACTGAGGGTGGAACGCACGAAGAAGGCTTCCGTGCCGCGCTGACCTCCCTGGTTAACCGGTATGCACGCGCCAAGGGCATCCTGCGTGAAAAGGACGACAACCTCACCGGTGACGACATCCGTGAAGGTCTGACGGCCGTTATCTCCGTCAAACTGGGCGAACCGCAGTTTGAAGGCCAGACCAAGACCAAACTCGGAAACACCGAGGCTAAGACCTTTGTACAAGGTGTAGTCAACGAAAAGCTCGGTGACTGGCTCGATGCACACCCCAACGAGGCCAAGGACATCATCAAGAAGTCCATCCAAGCTTCCGCAGCGCGATTGGCTGCACGCAAGGCTCGCGAAGCAACCCGACGTAAGGGCCTGCTCGAGTCCGGCGGTATGCCAGGTAAGCTCCGTGACTGCCAATCCAACAAGCCGGAAGAATGCGAGATCTACATTGTGGAGGGTGACTCCGCAGGTGGATCCGCAGTTCGTGGCCGTAACCCACACACCCAGGCCATCTTGCCGCTGCGCGGAAAAATCCTGAACGTAGAGCGTGCCCGCCTCGACCGTGCACTGTCCAACGCCGAAGTCCAAGCGCTCATCACCGCGTTTGGTACCGGAATTGGTGAAGACTTTGAAGCCCAGAAGTTGCGCTACCACAAGATCGTGCTGATGGCCGATGCGGATGTGGACGGCCAGCACATCACCACACTGCTGCTGACCCTACTGTTCCGCTACATGCGTCCACTCATCGAGTTTGGTCACGTGTATCTGGCACTCCCACCGCTCTACCGCATCAAGTGGTCGAACGCGGAACACGACTACGTATTCTCAGACAAAGAACGCGACGAAGTTGTAGCTGCAGGAACTGCCGCAGGACGCCGCCTACCCAAGGACAACGGCATCCAGCGTTACAAGGGACTCGGCGAGATGGACTACACCGAGTTGTGGGACACCACCATGGACCCAGCTCACCGCACGCTACGCCAGGTCACCCTAGATGACGCGGCCGCTGCAGACGAAATCTTTGCAGTGCTCATGGGCGAAGACGTGGAGTCGCGCCGAAACTTCATCCAACGCAACGCCAAGGACGTGAGATTCCTCGACATCTAGTGCTCACTAGTACCCACTAGGGCCACAGGCATGCTCGACGCCGGCAAATTACTTAGCCAGTGTTTCGCACGGACTTAACCCAAGCCAGCCACGGCCAGACGAAACCCACGCAATGACTTGAGGAATCGTCGAAAAGCATTTTTAACGCAGGAATTTCAGGATTAACCAGGCGCATGCGCCGGAGAAATAGGAGAAGGACATCGTGGCAGACGATCAGACTCCAGATAACGAACTAAACAACGAGCCAGGCGACGGCGAGCAGCAGGACCAAGCCGTAGCTATTCACCACGGCAATATTGAGCAGGTTGACCTCCAAACGGAGATGCAGCGCTCATATTTGGACTACGCGATGTCGGTCATTGTGGGCCGCGCGCTGCCGGACATTCGGGACGGACTTAAGCCCGTACACCGCCGCGTAATCTACGCGATGTACGACGGCGGCTACCGTCCAGACCGCGCGTTCTCCAAGTGTTCGCGCGTGGTGGGTGACGTGATGGGTAAATTCCACCCACACGGTGACTCAGCCATTTACGACACCCTGGTGCGATTGGTTCAGGACTGGACCATGCGCTACCCACTCGCTGCCGGACAGGGAAACTTTGGCTCCCCCGGTAACGACCCTGCGGCAGCACCGCGATACACGGAAACTCGCATGGCGCCGCTCGCGCTCGAGATGGTCCGTGACATCGACAAAAACACCGTGGACTTCCAGGACAACTACGACGGGCGCACCCAGGAACCCGCCGTGCTACCCGCGCGATTCCCAAACCTGCTGGTCAACGGTTCGGCCGGTATTGCCGTGGGTATGGCAACCAACATCCCACCGCACAACCTGCGTGAAGTTGCAGATGGTGTGCACTGGTACCTGCAAAACCCTGAGGCTAGCCGCGAGGAACTGCGTGAGGCGCTCATCGAGCGCATCAAGGGCCCAGACTTCCCCACCGGCGCCACCATCTTGGGACGCAAGGGAATTGAGGACGCATACCGTACCGGTCGTGGTTCGATCACCCAGCGCGCAGTGGTCAACATTGAGGAAATTCAGGGCCGCATCTGCCTCGTAGTCACTGAGCTGCCCTACCAGGTCAACCCAGACAACCTCGCGCTTAAGATCGCGGACTACGTCAAGGACGGCAAGATCGCGGGTATCGCCGATATTCGCGACGAAACCTCCGGCCGCACAGGTCAGCGCTTGGTCATTGTGCTCAAGCGTGACGCCGTGGCCAAGGTGGTCCTGAACAACCTGTACAAGCACACGCAGTTGCAGGAGAACTTCTCCGCCAACATGCTTGCCTTGATTGACGGCGTGCCACGCACACTGTCCATCGACGCGTTCATCCACCACTGGGTCAACCACCAGATGGATGTCATTTCCCGGCGTACCGCCTACCTGCTTAAGGAAGCAGAAGACCGGATCCACATCCTGCGCGGCTACCTGCGCGCGCTCGATGCGCTGGACGAGGTCATCGCCCTGATCCGCCGCTCCCCCACCGTGGATGAAGCCCGCGAGGGACTTATTGCGCTGCTGGGAATCGACGAAATCCAGGCAACAGCGATCCTTAACCTGCAGCTGCGCCGCCTGGCCGCAATGGAACGTCAAAAGATCATGGACGACCACGCGGAACTCGAAGCGCAGATCAACGACTACACGGACATTTTGGCTAGGCCAGAGCGTCAGCGCACAATCGTGGGTGAGGAACTCACTGAGATCGTTGATAAGTATGGCGACGAACGCCGCACCACCATCCTCCCCTACGGCGGAGAGGTGTCCATGGAAGACCTCATCGCCGAGGAAGAGGTCGTGGTTACGATCACCCGTGGTGGTTACGTCAAGCGCACCCGCTCGGACAACTACCGCGCCCAAAAGCGCGGCGGCAAGGGCGTGCGCGGGGCACAACTGCGTGAAGACGATCTGGTAGATCACTTCTTTGTCACCACCACACACCAGTGGCTGCTGTTCTTCACCAACTTTGGCCGGGTCTACCGTGCTAAGGCGTATGAGCTGCCCGAGGGTGGTCGCGATGCTAAGGGTCAGCACGTGGCGAACCTGCTCGCGTTCCAGCCGGGTGAGCGTATTGCCCAGGTGCTTGACCTTAAAAACTACGACGACCACGAGTACCTTGTGCTTGCTACACGTCGCGGCCTGGTTAAGAAGACGAGATTGGCCGAGTATGACACCAACCGTTCTGCCGGTTTGATTGCAATCAACCTGCGTGAGGACGAGGAAGGCCGCGCGGACGAGTTGGTCTCCGCCGTCGCTGTGAACAGCGACGATGACCTGATTTTGGTGTCCCGCAAGGGTCAGTCCATCCGCTTCTCCGCTGATGACGACACCCTGCGACCCATGGGCCGCGCCACTTCCGGCGTGACTGGAATGAAGTTCCGGGACAATGACGAACTGCTGTCGGCTGACGTAGTGCGTGAGGGCTCGGACATGTTTGTGGTGACCGAGGGCGGATTTGCTAAGCGTACGGACATTTCCGAATACCGCGTCCAGGGCCGTAACGGTTATGGAATCAAGGTGGCCAACCTTGTAGAAGAGCGTGGCGATCTTGTGGGTGCATTGATCACAGAGGCAGAAGATGAAGTTCTTGTGATCATGAAGAAGGGAAAGATTGTTCGTTCTGCTGTTTCGGAAGTTAACCGTACCGGGCGAAACACCCAGGGTGTAACGTTTGCTAAGCCAGACAAGAACGACAGCATCATTGCCGTTGCCCGCAACGTTGAGCGTAATCTCGGTGATTCCGACCTTGAAGAAGGCGAAAACGAAGGTACTGATGCTACCGCTGAAGAAGAGAACGCATGAGCACATCGAACAGTAAGTCGGCCCAGGGCGGCAACGGATCCGTCCCGCCAGCCCCTTCCGGCAGTGCCCCAGCAAGTTTCGCTCCGGCAGCGGCTGGGAGCGCGCCGAGCATAGCTGGAGCAGTTCCCGTGGGGGGTTCTGCTGGTGGTGCTACTGGCTCCGGTACTGCAGGGAACCAGACCACTGCGGTGCCCACAAAGGCAGACGCAGGCACAGCTCACCAGGGATTCCCGCGTACGGATGCACCGCGTCCGGCTGCTCGTCCTGAACCAATTGGTCCGCGTCGTATCCGCCTTTCGGTGTCTCGCGTGGATCCTTGGTCTGCCATGAAGATGTCATTCCTGCTGTCCATTGCACTCGGGATCATGATGGTGGTTGCTTCCGTTGTGTTCTGGAAGGTGCTTGACGGCATGCATGTGTTCACTGAGGTGGACTCCATGGTCAAGGAAGTTCTCGGCGAGAAAACTAAGGTCAATATCCTGCAGTATGTGGAGCTCTCACGAGTGGTGTCGTTGACCACAATTTTGGCTATCGTGGATGTTGTCTTGCTCACGGCGCTCGGCACTATTGGAGCGTTCCTTTATAACGTTGTTGCTGCTCTAGTGGGTGGAATCCACCTCACGCTTACCGACGACTAGGCTCGATTTACCCACGAATTTATGCGGTTCTCGGTGGGGAATCCGATTGGATTTTGGATTCCCCGCCGGATCGTGTAACTTTAAGTGTCGTTGAGGGACAGGGAAACTTGATCCGGAAACTACGGGCCTATAGCTCAGGCGGTTAGAGCGCTTCGCTGATAACGAAGAGGTCAGAGGTTCAAGTCCTCTTAGGCCCACTACCGAACCCAACCAAAGGGGTAAGTAAGATGAAGAAGTTCATTATTGTCCTTCTCACGGCCGCTGTCGGTTATGCTGTATGGCGTAAGGTTACCGGCGAGGATGGTCAGCGAGACCTTTGGTCTGAGGTTACGGATCCGATCAACTGATCGGTTCCACGGTTCCCACACGGGGCTATGGCGCAATTGGTAGCGCACCTGCTTTGCAAGCAGGGGGTTAGGGGTTCGAGTCCCCTTAGCTCCACCACGTGAAAGGCTCCCGCAGCGAGATGCTGCGGGAGCCTTTGTCGTTGCAACTGTGAGTGCTTTTGATTCTCGACGATCCTCCGGCCTCCAGCGCCATCCTCCGTTGGTGGATGGCGCTGTGTGAGGTTTTCCTTATGAGCTTATGCGCGGCGGCGTGAAGTTTTGCTGGCGCTCATAAAGAGAAATGCGCCAAGCACGATGAGGCTTGCACCCGCGATGGCTGGCACAGTCACGCGAGAGCCTGTCTCGGCGAGGGTGGGGGCATCGGAAGTTGCGTCTGCACTGGGAACGGTTACGGCAGAAATGACGGTCAAGCCCAGATCCTTGAACTCGAGGATAGCGTGGTGGTTGCCCGCAGGTACCTGAGAGAGGTTAAAAGCTCCGGTGATTTTGCCGCGATTCCACTGCACAGTGCCAATGGAAACCGGCTCTGAGCGCATATTGCCAATGATGGATGACTTGGAATCCTTCATCTTGTCGATGAAGTCGGTTATGACATCGAATGCTTCATTCCGCTTGTTGATCAAACTCTGAACACGCAGCATATCCATTTGCTGTGAGTTGCTCAGGGAATCGATTTCCCCCTTAATGCGATTGACGAGGGAGTCAGCAGCGATCCTGGCAGAGTTAAAGTCAGCAGTAGTTGTGACGCGTATGTCTGTGAAAGGATCTTCGACTTGTGCTTTAAGTACCGCAGACTGGGCGATCTTCAAGCTTGCGTCAATGCTGGCACAGGACGTGGTTGTGAGGTCTGGACAACCATCCGCAGGTAGCGCGGCAAGGAACCCGTTGATCGCTGAGAGCAGGTCGTTTTTCTCCGCGATTTGGACATTCAAGGAATTTATCGCTGCGATTTGCGCAGATAGTTGATTATCCAGTTGGGATTCACGATTGGACTGAAGGCTTTGCAGCGCTGTTCCGATTGCTGGAAGGCCTGCCACCACAACGCCATTGATGTTGCTTGCATTATTGGGAATCAATGAGACACGAGATAATCCTCGCTGGAGCAAAGCCGCTGTTGGGGAGACGATTCCATCGGGAATAGGGAAGGCAACGCCAAGAACCTGGTTTGTTCCGCTGGTGATAAATACTGGGCTAGTTGACTCCGAGGTGAGACCGATAAGGTTGTTGAACTGCCCTGAATTCAAGGCATTGAGTGCGCCTTGCAGTGTGGCCTGGCCGTTATTCCCAGGGACGTCAATTGACGGACCTGTGAATGGTGGAATCCGTGGAACATATGGATCCATGGTTAGTTCTGGAGCTGGAGAAGCCGGGTTGGCGGGCTTATTCGGATTAGTCGGCTCTGACGGAACGTTTGGCGTTTCCGGTGCTGGTTTTGGCTCGGGTGAGGGATCGGTAGTTGGTTCCGGCTCAGGCGCTGGTGTGGAACCGACAAACGCATACCGAGGGGCAACAGTGACACTACTTGGACTTGCAGAACCACTCGGCACCGAAAACGCAGGATTGAAGTCCGGCTGCTCATCCGCTAATTGCAAAGCGTCAGTTGGGACAAAGGCGAGGCTATAAACTCCACCCGTGGACTCGTCGGGAAGAGACGGGTCCTCCGAAGTGAGGAGCGCACCCGACGTGAACGAGCCGTCAGCTGCTAGAGCAACCCGCTGGACCTCGGTGCTGCCACTAAAAATTGAGAGTTGGGCACCGGAAAAATCAGTGACAGCACCATCATCGATGGTGCCGGAGACGGTACCTGACACGAGACCAAAGCTGTGATCGATGATGACGGAAGCCGGGGCCTCCCCCATCGGATTGAACTCGGCGCGTGAGAGCCAACTCTGGCCGTCACTGGTGAACCCGGGGTAGCTTGCATCGATGATATAGCTGGTGTCTTCGGCATTATCGAGAGTGATGATGGCGGTGCCGTCATTGCCAGTGACCGTACTGGTCACGGCAGTATCCATGTCATCCGAGCGGAATACGGTCAGATGAGCGCCTGGGAGCGGTGCTTCTGCGGAATCGATGGTATTGGAATCCGCAACCACGACGGTTACTGACTGGGAGACCGACAGTGGTGCGGGTTCCGCGTGTGCGGCTAGGGGAACTGCGGTCAGGAAGAGACCGGCTATGGCGCTCATAGCGCCAGCCGTGCGCATATGGCTGTGGGAGTGGGGAAGCATGGAGAGACCTTCTTTGCGGGATAACTTGAACAGTATCTAATCATGGACTGAGTGCATAATTCTACGCAAGCAAATTCTGATGTGGATATCATTGAGTACGTGGTGGGCTGATCTCGCCGCATCTCCGATTGGCATACGTGTGGCGAAAATGAAGGAGTGACATGACCGAGGGATTGCGTGAGCGGAAACGCCGCCTTGCGCACGACACCATGGAGGCGGCGGCAGTCCAGATCGCCTATGAAGAGGGTGTCGCCGCGGTCACTGTTGAACGAGTCTGTGACACCGCGATGGTCTCGCGCAGCACGTTCTTTAACTACTTTCCCTCGCTCGAAGTGGCCATCTGGGGTGCTGCACTTGAATATGACCCCAACCTCACACGTGAGGTCCTTGAAGCTTATCCAGATGACCTCGTAGTAGCTGCCGGGCTCATCGTGGTCCGCTCCGTACGCGGTGCACCCGATAATGAAGTAACCAAGCAGCGTTTTGCGCTCTTTATGCGCGAGCCAGGGACGGGCATAGCGGTATCTTGGGCGAGCCACACCAGCCGTCAGCGACTCATAGTTGTGCTGACGCAGTGGCTCGATGAGCACCCGGAATACGCAAAGTTACCGGGTGAGAGGCACGAGACAGAGGCGCGCATCGCGGTCAGCCTGTCGATTGTGCTTGGCGATGAGGCTCTTCGCCATTTCCGCGAGGTCGGTGGTGATTTTGCAATGGACCCGGAGATCATTGAGGCAGCCCGCCAGCGTATGGCCATTGTGGCTCAGGTTTCTGGCCCGACTTCCGCGTGATTTTGGGTTCGAAGTCTTCCCATTCCCGTTTTGCGCCGTGACATCCCGCTTTTTATGCTGAGATCCGGAAAAAATCGCCGGACCTCAGCATAAAAAGCGGGATCTCGTGGGGTTTGACGCGCTAGTTCACCGCACCAACCTGCGGCGTGGGCAGATACACCTTCCCACCGGCAGCCAGGAACTCCTTGCTTTTTTGCTCCATGCCTGCGTTGACCAAGGCGCTTTGCGCCTCCACTCCCCCATACTCATTGCGGATGTCCTGCGAGATCCGCATGGAGCAGAACTTGGGCCCGCACATCGAGCAGAAGTGCGCCGTCTTGGCCGGCTCGGCCGGCAGGGTTTCGTCGTGGAAGTCCTGAGCGGTCACGGGATCGAGTCCCAAGCCGAACTGGTCGTGCCACCTAAACTCAAAGCGAGCCTTGGAGAGCGCATCATCGCGCGCGGTGGCTCCTGGGTGTCCCTTGGCTATGTCTGCAGCGTGAGCGGCAATCTTGTAGGTGATGACACCGGTTTTTACGTCATCGCGGTTAGGAAGCCCAAGGTGTTCCTTGGGTGTGACATAGCAGAGCATTGCGGTCCCGTACCGGGCAATTTCCGTGGCCCCGATGGCAGACGTGATGTGGTCATATCCGGGTGCAATATCCGTGACCAAAGGACCAAGCGTGTAGAACGGCGCTCCCTGGCACAGTTCCTGTTGGCGCTCCACGTTTTCCCTGACCTTGTGCAGAGGCACGTGTCCTGGGCCCTCCACCATGACCTGGACGTCATACTCCCAGGCGCGCTTGGTCAGCTCCGCAAGGGTGTCCAGCTCCGCAAACTGCGCGGCATCGTTGGCATCCGCAATCGATCCCGGCCGCAGGCCATCTCCCAAAGAAAACGCCACGTCATATTGGGCGAAGATTTGGCACAGCTCATCGAAGTGGGTGTAGAGGAAATTCTCTTGGTGATGTGCCAAGCACCAACCAGCCATGATGGAGCCACCACGCGACACGATTCCGGTGACGCGGTTGGCCGTGAGCGGCACATAGCGCAGCAGTACGCCCGCGTGCACGGTCATGTAGTCCACGCCCTGCTCGCACTGTTCAATGACTGTATCGCGATAGATTTCCCAGGTCAGCGCGTTAGCGTCACCGTCTACTTTTTCGAGTGCCTGATAAATCGGCACGGTACCAATTGGGATCGGCGAGTTGCGAATAATCCATTCGCGCGTGGTGTGGATGTCGTTGCCCGTGGACAAGTCCATGAGGGTGTCGGCACCCCATTTGGCCGCCCACTGCAGCTTGGATACTTCCTCACTGATCGAGCTGGTCACCGCCGAATTTCCGATGTTCGCGTTGATTTTGACTAGGAATTCGCGCCCGATGATCATGGGTTCGGACTCGGGGTGGTTGATGTTGGACGGAATGATGGCCCGCCCTGCGGCGACCTCACTGCGTACCAGCTCCACATCGCACTGCTCACGCAGAGCCACAAACCGCATCTCCGGTGTGATGACCCCTTGGCGTGCGTAGTGCATTTGGGTGACTGTGCGCCCGCGCTTGGCTCGCACTGGCTCGGGCTTGCGCCCACGCCACTGCTGGGATGCCGCTCCGCGCCGCACGGCAGCCCGGCCGTCATCCTCCAGCCGGTGCCCGCGCGCTGTGTACGTCTCGGTGTCTCCGCG
>Ga0182744_1000897_pt1 | contig 27028 bp, 24 predicted proteins | sample eDN3rd30CKraftMG_FD_128525 | JGI IMG/M metagenome (GOLD analysis project Ga0182744, IMG submission 128525) | Enriched Miracle-Growth compost microbial communities from Emeryville, California, USA - eDNA 3rd pass 30_C Kraft MG (version 2) (version 2) ... | reverse complement strand
CGAGACGATCATCAGCAGATAGACTAGATAGCGCAGCGGAAAATTCGGATCGAGCCCGAGCAGGTTGGCCGAGAGTGCGCCGCCGAGCCCGGCGAGCCCGCCGCCGATCGCAAACGTCATCGCGAAGATGAGTTCCGTGTTGAGCCCGCAGGCGCCGGCGACCCGGCGGTTGTCGACGCAGGCGCGCACCATGGCGCCAAGCTGCGTGCGTTCAAGACCCAGCACCAGGATGATCGCCATGGCGGCGCCGATGGCGATGAGGAAGATGCGATAGGTCTCCAAGGTCAGGCCCAGCACCTCGCGCTGCCCGGTCAGCCAGGACGGCATGTCGATGCGCTGATAAGTGCCGCCCCAGAAATAAGTGGCGGTGGCGATCGACATGAAGACGAGGCCGATGGTCAGCAGCACCTGGGTCAGGTCGTCGGTGTTATAGAAGTGCCGGAAGATCAATCGCTCGACGACGATGGACAGTGCGCCGACGACGATGAAGACGATGGGCAGGCTCACCAGGAACGGCACACCGAAGCTCTGCATGGCAGTCACCATGACGTAACCGCCGAACATCGAGAAACTCGCCTGGGCAAGATTGACGAAGTTCATCATGCCGAGCGTGACCGAAAGCCCGACCGACATGATGAAGAGCAGAAAGCCATAGGCGACGCCGTTGAACAGCACCGTCAGGATTGAGGACATCGGCGATGCTTTCCAATCGACCTATTTGAATCCAACGTCCTTGAAGCTCTCGATCTCGACGTTCTGCAGCACGCCATCCACCTTGTCGACTCTGCGGATGTAGACGTTCTGGATGATGTCGCCATTGCCCTTGTCGATGGTGATGGGACCGCGCGGACTTTCAAACGTGCGGCCGTGAATGAAGGAGGCGAACTTGTCGGGATCGAACTTGGCGCCGGCCTGGGCGTTGAGCGCGTCATAGGTCATGCGCATGGCGTCCCAGGTGGCGATGGCGGTCCAGCCGATGCGCGGCTTCGCGCCGTTCAAGGCGACATAGTCTTTGACGAAGGCCTTGTTCATCGGTGAATCGTGTTGCGTCGAATAGATGCCGGTCGTGATCGTGCCGAGCGCCGCATCGCCGACTGCGTCGATATAGGTTTCATCGGTGATGTCGCCGGTGCCCATGATCTTGAGGCCGGATGCCTTCAGGCCGGAATCGTTGACCGCCCGCAGAATGCCGATGCTCAATTCGCCGATCGGCATGAAGATGAAGAGCGCATCGGCCTTGGCGTCGCGGATGCGTTGCATGTAGCCGGAGAACTCCGGATTGGAGACGGGAATGCGCAGGTTGCCGGCCAGCGTTCCCGAGGCGTCCTTCAGGGCTTCGATGAAATACTTCTCGCAATCGTGGCCGGGCGCGAAGTCCGCGACAGCCACGAAAACGCGCTTCCAGCCGTTCTTGACCGCATAGGCGGCCAGCGGCCTGCACAATTGCGGGACAGCGAAGAAGGTGCGCGTCGAATAGGCGGATTTTTCGCCGACAATGCCCGTGGTGGCCGCGCCGGTCACGAAGGACGGCACCTTGGCTTCCATCAGGATGGGCGCTGCCGCCAGCGTGTTGGGCGTGTAGTCGGGGCCGATCAGCAATTGCACTTTCTCGCGGGTGACGACCTCCTGCACGAGCCGTTTGGCGACTTCCGGGTTCGGCCCCGTCGTGTCGCGCCGCACCAGTTCGATCTTCTTGCCGCCGATGGTGTCGCCGTATTTCTGCGTGAACAGTTTGACGGCGGCGTCGGTCTGCTGTCCGCCGAGCGAGGTGATGCCGGAATAACTTTGCAGGATGCCGATCTTCACGCTCTCCTGCGCGGAGGCGCCAAAGCTGGACAAGGCAATAACGCTCGCGGCTGTCAGCAACGACGCTGCGATCTTCGTGGCGATCTTCATGAGTTCCCTCCCTGCGGGTCGCCGGGCAGCGGGCTTTCGCGCCAGTCTGCTCAGCCCGAAGAATTCAACCTGAAAGCAGGCTGCTGTCCAGCGCTTTGTCTTTCAGGTGCCGGGAGGGAGTGTTCGCGGCTGCAGCAAACACGCCCACAGCCGCGTTGATCTTGAGCGTCAGACGCCGTCCGGCTTGCCGGCGACGGTGACGAGCAGCTTGCCGCCTTCGAACAGCCGCTTGGCGACGCGCTGTGTGTCCTGCAAGGTCACGGCGGCGATCAGGTCGTTGCGGCGGTCGAGATAATCGACGTCATAGCCGTCCGTCTGCAACGCCACGAGATTGGCGGCGATCTTGGTCGATGTATCGAAGCGCAGGGCATAGGAGCCGATCATATATTTCTGCGCCTTTTCCAACTCGTCCTGCGTCGGGCCGGCATGGGCCATCTTGGCGATCTCTTCCTCGATGACCGACAGCGATTCCCCGGCGCGCTCGTTCTTGGTCGAGGTGCCGCCGGCGAACAGTGCCGAATGGTCGCTGGCCGAAAGCTGCGTCCAGACCGAATAGGCGAGGCCGCGCTTCTCGCGCACTTCCTTGAACAGGCGCGCCGAAAACACGCCGCCGCCGAGCACATGATTGACCACCGCGCCGGTGATGAAATCCTTGTCGTGACGGGCGATGCCCGGCAGGCTGAAGCGGAAGGTCGATTGCGGCACGTCGACCGAGATCACCTTGCGCTCGCCAGTGCCTTGCGGCGTGATGTCGGCGATCGCCACCAGCGATGGCGCTGCAGGCAGGCTGCCGAAGGCCTTGTCGATCAAGGTAGCAAGTTTGCCGGCGTCGATGGCGCCGACAGCGCCGATCTTCAGATTGCTGCGGGCGAACAACCGCTCGCGCAGCTTGACGAGATCGGCCCGGCCGATGGTGGGAATGGTCTCAAGGTCGCCGTCGGTCGGGCGGCCATAGGGATGGTTCGGGAAAGCAGCCTGGCGCCAGGCTTTTGCCGACAGCGCATTGGGATCTTTCAGCTCATGGCGGAGCCCCGCGACCATCTGGCTGCGCACCCGCTCGATGGCATCATTGTCGAGGCGTGGCTCGCTCATGCACAGGCGCAGCAGATCGAACGCCGCGTCGGTGTTGCGGGACAGCGTCTTCAGCTCGCCGTGGAAATTGTCATGGCCGGACTGAAAGGAAATCTCGATGGCCTTGTCGTCCAGCGCCCGGTGGAACGCATCGGAATCGTAGGGGCCGGCGCCTTCGTCGAGCAGGCCGGCGAGCATGGCCGCGCCGCCGGTCAGGCCGGCCGGATCCTGGGTCGAGCCGCCCTTGAAGGCAAAGTCGAACGCCACGAGAGGTACGGCGTAGTCTTCCACCAGCCAGGCTTCGATGCCCAGCGGCGTGACGATTTTCTGGACCGTTTCGGCCCGTGTTCTTTTCGGGATGTCGGTGACAGCACTCATGAGATACTCGATGTGTTGATTGCGGCACCGGCGCGAGACGCTGGCCGGCGCGAGAGAATGCAAAAGAATTGACGGACAGGCGGCCTCAGGCCGCCTGATCTTCTTCCTCGTCCTTGGTCAGGAGGAAACCGGTGACGGCGCGGCGCAGCTCGAGCCATTTGGCCACGGCGGCGCGCACCTGTTCGGCGCTGACTGCGTCGATGCGGTTGGGCCAGTCCTTCACGTCGGCGACGGTATGTCCGGTCGTCAGGGCCGCGCCATACCAGCGCGCCAGCGAGGTCTGGCTGTCCTGCGCGTAAACCGCATCGGCGATCAGCCGCGTCTTGGCGCGCGCCAGATCGGCTTCATCGACGGCCTTCTTGCCCATGGCGTCGATGACGGCGCCGACCTCGTCGTCGAGTTCCTCAAGCGAGACGTCCGGCGCCGGCACGGCATAGACATAGAAGCGCGTGTCGTCGAGCGAAGTGCCCATGTAGTAGGCGCCAGCGGCGACGGCGATCTTCTTGTCGACCACCAGGGTACGATAGAGCAGGCTCGTCGGGCCGCCGCCGAGGAGATGCGCGGCGAGTTCCAGCGCCTCGGCATCGCCTGGCTCAGCCGTCGTATAGGACGGCACCAGATAGACGCGCTGCTGGCTCGGCTGCTCGACCTTGTCGTCGGCAAGCGTCACCAGCCGGTGCGCGCGCGGCTGCGGCTCACGCGTCCGCGAGCGCTTCGGCGCGTTGCCATGGCCTTTGATCTTGCCGTAGCTCGCCTCGGCGAGCGCGCGGACCTCGCCGGGCAGCACGTCGCCGGCGACGATCAGTACGGCGTTTTCGGGCGTATAGAAGCGGTTGTAATAGGCCAGCGCATCGGTGCGATCGAGGCTCTCGATCTCATGCTCCCAGCCGATGATCGGCTTGCCGTAGGGATGGTGCGTGTAAAGCGCCGCCTGCACCGCCTCGCCGAGCTGCGCGCCCGGATCACTGTCGGTGCGCATGCGCCGCTCTTCCAGCACCACGTCGCGTTCCGGCGTCACCACCTCGTCGGTAAGAACGAGATTGGTCATCCGGTCGGCTTCGAAATCCATCAGCACGGCGAGATGCTCTTTCGGCACGCGCTGGTAATAGGCCGTGTAATCGATGGAGGTGAAGGCATTCTCCTGCCCGCCGAGTTCGGCGACGATGTCGGAGAACTCGCCCTTCGGATGACGCTTGGTGCCCTTGAACATCAGATGTTCGAGAAAATGCGCGATGCCGGATTTGCCGACCGGATCATCAGCCGAGCCGTTGCGATACCACACCATATGGGTGACGACCGGCGCGCGGTGATCGGGAATGACAACCACTTCCAGGCCGTTCTCAAGGAAAAAGTGGCCGATCTCAGGGCCGCCGCTCTTGCCCGGCGCAGCCGCGGCAGACGGCGTGAGAGAGGCTGAACCTTGAGCAGATCCTTGGATTTGACGGGTCAATTGCGTTCCTTCCGAATTCTGGCATGCGTCCGAAATGGCGCGTCGCCGGAACCGGAACCGGTTCCTTACAGGCGGGGCGCCGCATTCAGGCGGCCTTGGAGGAATGCAATATAGGTGTTCGCCGGCAGTTCGTCATGTCCCCCCGGCGACGATTGCTGAGGGGACGATTAATGACGTCTGTTGGCGGTGACGCGCCTTACTGGTCGCGTGCGCGCTCGCGGCGCTGGTCTTCACGCAACTGGGCGCGCGGATCGTTGAGATTGACCTCTTCCCTCGGCGCTTCCGGCACGTACTTCACCGTCTTGGTGACGCGGCGATAGCCGACCGGCGGGTCGGTCAGGGCCTTGCGCTGGGGCTCGGCGCCCGCCGGGACGTCCTTGGTGCTCTCGTCAACCTTGCGCGTGTTTTTCATCACGCTCCAGTAGCGGGCCGGGTTGCAGATCGCGCCAAGGCCATTGGTGCCGCCGACGCCGCATTGCTCGTCGTTCACGTCGCGCTGGCCCGGCGCGATACGTCCGCGCGCCAGCTCTTCATTGCTCATGCGATAGGTGCCAATCGAGTCGGGCTTCTGCTCGCGCGCGCGGGCAAGAGCCGACTTTTCGCGGCGGCTGATCTCATAGTCCTTCGGCCAGTTCGCATTGCGCGAAGCGATCGGCGCACCCGGCTGTGGCAGATCCATTTTTGGCGGCAGCACGAGAGGCGCACGTTCGCGATATTCGATCCGTGGCGGTTCGTCTTCATCGCTCTGGCCAAGCCCGAAGCCGATCGCCGAACCGGCGATGCCCTTTACGGTGTCAAAGAAGCCTTGATTGCCGTCGTCGAGCGCCTGGGCAGGCGTTCCTGCCATCAGGCCGCCAGTCAGCACAGCGAAAGCCGCAGTGATGGCAAGGCGGCGTGCCGGATTGCGGTGGTTCATGCTTCGATCCTCACTCAAGGCCGACAAGGCAACTGGCCGACAAAACAAATTGGCTGATGCGGCAACATGATGCCGGTTGTGGGCATTTTAGAGGCCATCGGCACAGTTTTGTACCGTCGGGACCTCATGATTTCTCCCGCCGGGTCTCCCCAGCAAAGACGGTTTCATACAGCAAAAGCGCCACTCCGGCAACGATCGCTACGTCGGCGATGTTGAAAACGTACCAGGACAGGCGCCCGTATCGTTCCGTATCTATATGAAAATGAAAGAAATCCGCCACCGCGCCATAGTTCCAGCGGTCATAAGCATTGCCCAGCGCGCCGCCGACGATCAGGCCAAGACCGATGGAGGTGATGCGGGACTGGGAGCGCCACATCCACAGGCCGAGGAACATCGTCGCGCCCAGCATCAGCACCAGCAGGACCATGGGCGGCAGTTGCAGCAGGGAGTAGGAAATGCCGGTGTTCCAGACCAGGACCAGGCTGAACCACGAGGTGATCGCCACCGGCTGCAACGCATCGATGCCGTAGGAATAGATCATCCAGTGCTTGTGCGCCTGGTCGGCCACGAGCGCCCCGAACGCCGCGATCAGGCTGAGGAGACGAGGATTGAGGTGCCTCATCCCGTCAGGCCCATTTTCCCGCGGCCTTGAGCTCGCGCAAGGCTTGCGCATCGCGCGGCGTCACGTCGGGGAATTCCGGATCGGCGGTCGCCGGATCGAAATATTTCCACGAGCGGGCGCATTTGACGCCGGGCGCGCGCGCCGGCAACACGGCGACGCCCTTCACGTCGTCGAGACGGAACGCGTCCGAAGAACCCTCGCCCAGCTCCACGGCAATGCCCGAGGTGATGCAGACCTCGGCAAAGTCGACGCTCATCACCGCGTCGAAGGCTGCCTTGTCGGCGATGCTGACCTTGGGACGGGCTTCGAGCGACGAACCGATGCGCTTCTGCGCCCGCTCGATCTCAAGCGCGCCGGTGACGGCGCGGCGCACGGTGCGGATCGTGCGCCACTTCTGCGCCAGCGCGTCGTCACGCCACGCGGCCGGCGTCTCCGGAAAGGTCTGCAGATGCACCGAGCCGTCGTCGGACGGATGGCGAGACAGCCAGGCTTCCTCACAGGTGAAGGCAAGGATCGGCGCGAACCAGATGGTGACTCTCTGGAAGATGGCGTCGATGGCGGTCAGAGCCGCCTTGCGCGTCAGGCTCGACAGTGGATCGCAATACAGCGCGTCCTTGCGCACGTCGAAGTAGAACGCCGAGAGATCGCTGGTCATGAACGCCGACAGCGCCGAGATGACCTTCTTGTAATCGAACTCGCCGTACGCCTTGCGGATTTCGCCGTCGAGTTCGACGAGGCGATGCAGCATCAGCCGTTCCAGCTCCGGCATGTCGGCGAAGGCCACGCGGTCGGCTTCGTTGAAGGCGGCGAGCGAGCCCAGCATCCAGCGGATGGTGTTGCGCAGCTTGCGATAGGTCTCGACGAAGGTGGTGAGGATATTCTTGCCGATGCGCAGATCGTCCGAATAGTCAGACGCCGCCACCCACAGGCGCAGGATATCAGCACCGGAATCCTTGATCACCGTCTGTGGCGCAACCACATTGCCGAGCGACTTCGACATCTTGCGGCCATTCTCGTCGAGCACGAAGCCGTGCGTCAGCACGACATCGTAAGGCGCGCGGCCGCGCGTGCCGCAGCTCTCCAGCAGCGAGGAATGGAACCAGCCGCGATGCTGGTCCGAGCCTTCGAGATACATCACCTCGTCCGGGCCGCCGTCGCGCACGCGGTTGATGCCGGCAAGACCGGGGAAGTGCTTCGGGTCTTCGAGCGTGAAGGCATGGGTCGAGCCTGAATCGAACCAGACGTCGAGCACGTCGTCGACCTTCTCGTAAGCGCCGGCGTCATAGTCGTTGCCGAGAAAGCGCTGCGCCGCATCGGCGGCAAACCAGGCGTCGGCGCCTTCCGCCTCGAAGGCGTCGGCGATGCGCTTGTTGACTTTCTCGTCGACCAGCGGCTCGTGCGTGCCTTTTCTTACAAAGACAGCGATCGGCACGCCCCAGGCGCGCTGGCGCGACACCACCCAGTCAGGCCGGTTGGCGATCATGCCGTTGATGCGGTTCTCGCCGGCCGCCGGCACCCAGCGGGTTTCGCCGATGGCGTTCAAAGCCACGGCGCGCAGGCTCTTTTCTTGTTTCTCACCGATGGCAAAACCCTTGTCCATGGCGATGAACCATTGCGGCGTGTTGCGGAAGATCACCGGCTTCTTCGAGCGCCACGAATGCGGATATTGATGCTTCAGGCGTCCGCGCGCGACGAGATGGCCTGCCTCGACCAGCGCCGCGATGACGGCGTCATTGGCGTCGCCCTTCTTGCCCTTGTCGTCGATGACTCTCTTGCCCTCGAAGCCCGGCACTTCGTTGGTATAGAAACCATCGGGACCGACCGTATAGGGGATGCGCGTGTCGATGCCGCGCTCGGACAATTGGCGTCCGTTCGCCATCCAGATTTCAAAGTCCTCGCGACCATGGCCGGGCGCGGTGTGCACGAAGCCCGTGCCGGTGTCGTCGGTGACATGATCGCCATCGAGCAGCGGCACCTTGAAGTCATAGCCCTTCAGCGCCAGCGGATGCGCGCAGGCGGCGATATCGCTCGGATCGACGTCGCGAAGGCGCTCGAACTGCTCGACCTTCGCCGACTGGAACACGGCGGACGCCAGCCGGTCGGCCAGCACATAGGTGCTGCCGGTCTTCGCCCAGTTGTCGGCGGGCGCCGACGTGACGCGATAGAGACCGTATTCGATCTTGTGCGAGAACGAGATGGCGCGATTGCCCGGCAGGGTCCAGGGCGTCGTCGTCCAGATGACGACCTTGGCCGCCTGCAACTCCTCATTGATGGCGTCGACGCCGGCGATGTCCTCATCGCTCTCGCCGGACTCGCGCATGGCCTTCTTGGCGGCATCGCCGACGCCCTTGCACAATTCCTTCACCGGAAACGCCACATAAACCGTGTCCGACGTGTAATCCTCGTATTCGACCTCGGCTTCGGCGAGCGCGGTCTGCTCGACGACGCTCCACATCACCGGCTTCGATCCGCGATAGAGCAGGCCGTTGCCGGCAAATTTCATGATCTCGCGGGCGATCTGCGCTTCGGCCGGAAAACTCATCGTCAGATAGGGATTGGTCCAATCGCCCTCGACGCCGAGCCGCTTGAACTCTTCGCGCTGAACGGAAACCCAATGGTCAGCATAGGCGCGGCATTCCTTGCGGAAGGCGATCATTGCCGCCGGGTCGGAGAGATCCGGCTTCTGCTTGCCCTTCGAACGGTAATTGTCTTCCTCGATCTTCCATTCGATCGGCAGGCCGTGGCAGTCCCAGCCCGGTACGTAGTTGGAATCCTTGCCGAGCATCTGCTGGCTGCGCGTCACCATGTCCTTCAGGATCTTATTGAGCGCATGGCCGATGTGGATGTTGCCGTTGGCGTAGGGAGGACCGTCGTGCAACACGAATTTCGGCCGTCCGCGTGCCTCCTCACGGAGCTTGCGGTAGAGGCCCGTCTTCTCCCAGCGGGCAAGAAGTTCGGGTTCCTTCTGCGGCAGGCCGGCCCGCATCGGAAAGTCGGTCTGCGGCAGGAACAGCGAGGCGGAATAATCGGGGCCTTTGGCGGGCGTATCGGTCATTTTGAGAAAGCCAGTCTAGTCGCGGCGCAGCGCGCAAGGGCGCAGCCGAAGCCGGTGAAAATCGATGTGTGGAACGCGCCCAAGGGTCCATGGCGCGCAGATCCCGGCTCGCTTAGGGGCGCGCCGGGCCGGTAATTCGAGACTTTATCGGGCAAAAACTGTGCATGGGGGCCGTTTTAGCATTGGTTTCCGGCGAAGCAAGGGCGGATCAGGGGCTCTTTGGGAGAGCCCGTGCCAGGATTTCCCGAGCTTTGGCCTCGTCGTCCTTGATCTGGGCGACCAGCGGTTCGAGCCCGTCAAATTTCAGCTCCGGTCGGATCCATTCGACGAAGGCCACCTCGACGGTCTTGCCGTACAGGTCGTCGGAAAAATCCAGCACATAGACTTCCAGCAGCGGCGGGCCATTGTCGACGGTCGGCCGCCGGCCGTAGCTCGCGACGCCGTCATAGATGCGGCCATCGACGCTGAACCGTACCGCATAAATGCCGAAGGCCAGGTGCACCGAGGCGTCGAGCTGCAGATTGGCGGTCGGAAACCCCAGGGTGCGGCCGAGCTTCGCCCCGTGGATGATGTCGCCGACGACAAAGAAGTCATGGCCAAGCAATTCCCGCGCGAAGGCGACATCGCCGCTGGCGAGCGCCTTGCGCACCGCGCTCGAATGCACCGGCTCAAGGGATCCGGCTGAGTCCGACGTGACCTTGCCGACGATTTCGACGGCGAAGCCGTGGCGGCTGCCGGCCTCAAGCAGAAATGCCGGGGTTCCCATGCGACCCTTGCCGAAATGGAAATCATAGCCGGCGACGACGCCCGCGGCGCCAAGCCGCCGGACGATGATTTCGCTGACGAATTCCTCGGCGCTGAGCTTCGCCAGATCGCCATCAAAGCGGAAGACGATGACGCCGTCGAGACCGAGGCGCTCCAGCGCCAGCCCCTGGGCGGCGACAGGCGTGATCCGGTTGACGACGGTTTTGCCGGCGAAGAAATCCGCCGGATGGGGATCGAACGTCAGCACCGCGCACGGCCGGCCGCCGAGCTTTTTCGCCAGGGCGCGGGCATGGCCGATGACGGCCTTGTGGCCGCGATGGACGCCGTCGAAATTACCGATGGCCAGAACCGCCCCGGCGAGGCCGGCCGGGGGCGCGTCCGGATTGCGGACGATCTGGAAGGGGGTCTTCGTGGCGGCGAGGGTCATGAAACCTAGTTATCCGGCGTTTCGGGCGTACTTCGCATCGCAAAATGCATCCAGCGCGGCGAAACACCATGAGCCCGGCCCGGCGTCAAGGCGACGCGATCGCTTAGATGGCGGTTGCGGCGTATTGCGGCAACCGGCCGGGGGTGAGAAAAGAGCCGATCATTTGTCTCAACGCCCGCTCCGGAAACAGATCGCGATGACCGCCGCCACCCTTGCTCCGCAAACTCTTCTCTCCCGCCTCGCGGCCATCGTCGGCGAGCGCAATGTCCTGAGCGAAGCAGCGGATATGGCCGCCTATCTCGCCGAACCGCGGGAATTGTTTCACGGCAAGGCGCGCTGCGTCGTCCGCCCCGGCTCCACGGCGGAAGTCGCCGCCGTGCTGAAACTCTGCGACGAGACCCACACCAGCGTCGTCCCGCAGGGCGGCAATACTGGCCTCGTCGGCGGCCAGATTCCGGGCCAGGGCGGCAATCAGGACGAAATTGTCCTGTCGCTGAAGCGCATGGACCGTATCCGTGAAACCGATACGTCGTCGAAAACCATGACGGTCGAGGCAGGCATGACCCTGCTCGCCGTGCAGGAAGCGGCCGAAGCGGTGGGCGCCTTGTTCCCCCTGTCGCTCGCCTCGGAAGGCTCGTGCACCATCGGCGGCAATCTGTCGACGAATGCCGGCGGCACCGCCGTACTGGCCTATGGCAATGCGCGCGATCTCGTCACGGGGCTCGAGGTCGTGCTCGCCGATGGCCGCGTGCTCTCCAATCTGTCGAAGCTGAAGAAGGACAACACTGGCTACGACCTGAAGCACCTGTTCATGGGCTCGGAAGGCACGCTCGGCGTCATCACCGCGGCGGTGGTCAAACTCTATCCGCGTCCGCGCGAAATGCAGACCGCCTTCATCGGCCTCAAATCGCCGCACGAGGCTCTGGCCCTGCTCAATCTGGCCCAGGCGCTGGCCGGCGCCGATGTGAAGACCTTCGAACTCATGCCGCGCTTCGGCCTCGACATTGTCATCAATCATGCCGTCGGCGCGCGCGATCCGCTGTCGTCAAAACACGCCTGGTACGTGCTGCTGGAACTCGGCTCGCAGACCGACAGCGGCGAGGCGGCGCTGATGAACATTCTGGAGCAGGGCGCCGAACAGGGGCTTATCGATGACGCCGTGGTCGCCGCTTCGCTCGACCAGCGCAGGGATTTCTGGAAGCTGCGCGAATTGCTCTCCGACATGCAGAAGTTCGAAGGCGGCTCGATCAAGCACGACGTTTCGGTGCCGGTGGCGAAGGTGCCGCAGTTCCTCGACGAAGTTTATCCGGCGGTCGAAAAGTTCATGCCCGGCGCGCGGCTCGTGCCGTTCGGCCATCTCGGCGACGGCAATATTCACTGCAACGTCTCGCAGCCCGTCGGCATGGACAAGCAGGTCTTCCTCGACCGCTGGTATCAGATGAACGAGGTGGTGCACGCCATCGTCACGCGCCTCGACGGCTCGATCTCCGCCGAACACGGCATCGGCACCCTGAAGCGGGACCTGCTGCCCGGCGTCAAGAACCCGGTGGCGCTCGACGTCATGCGCGCCATCAAGGCGGCGCTTGATCCCAAGGGTCTGCTCAATCCCGGCAAAGTGCTCTGACGTTTGCTACTGCATCGGTCATGGTTCCGCCATTCGACGGATCGTGTGCATCGGCAAGACCAACCGGAGCGAATTAGGCAGACGCACGAAACCATTTCCCTCATAGAACGCGGCGGCGCGGTCATTGATGGCATCGACCACCAGCATTGAGGAGCCGACTGTGGTCGCGCTTGCATAAGCGCGCCGCACCGCGTCGGCGACGAGCATCGCGCCCAGGCGTTCGCCCTGCCGCGCTTCCGAGACCGCCAGCCGTCCGACCAGTGTGGCGATGACCAACGGATAGCGCGGGATGTGTTTGCGGGCGGCGACTGGCACGTCGCCCTGCACAACGCTTGTCGCGCACAGTGTGTAATAGCCGAGCACTACATCCGGCTTGTCCATCTCGACGAGAATAAAGACCCCGTTGGCTTTGCGGCGCATATCCTGGCTCGCCTGCGTCCGCAGATAGCGGTCGAGACTGTCGACGCCGGACGAAAAGCTATCACGGTGGTGATGCGAAGCGAGCGCCTCGATCTTAAGATCTGGTCGAGGCGTCGCCATGCTTAGGAAGCAACCCGCCGCTTATGCTCGGCCAGAGCCCGGACCAACCGCTCGTTTGGCTCAGGCGGATTGATCAGCGCGTCGAAGAATGCCGCACGGTCGCGATCGGACAGCGCCAGTGTCTCATGTTCGGCGATTGTCCGGCGCGCTGTGTCGGTGAGCGCGGTCACACAAAAATCGCTGACCTTGCGTCGTGACAGATGGGCGGCGCGTTCAATCAGATTCTTCGTTTCTTCATCCAGCCGGAATCCGAGCCGCTCGATGCGACTGGGGGTCTCGCGCTCGCTTCTACTTTGCTTGTGCGGCATTGGGGCAGTTCCAGTAACTGATAACTTCCCCTACAATGTACGTCATATTGACTAACAATTCAAGGGCGGACAAACTGCCAGAGCGCGGTGAGCGCCGCCGCGATGACCATTAGGATCGTTCCACCTGAACCGGCGATGCGGCACACCGTGTTCATCGTGGCGGGGTTGATGCCGAAGGGATGAACAAGGCGCGAGACCAATAACACGATCCCAAGCGTATGAACCCAGCCGCGCGGCGCACCGTTGGCCTCGACCACGGCGAGCAGGATCAGCGCCAGCGGCACGCACTCAACGAAATTCATGTGCTGGCGGTTGGCGATGACGAGATCGCGATCGCCATTGTCGCCAAGCGAAACGCCTTTCTGGCTGCGCAGCCGCCCGACATTGCCGAGCAGCACCACCATGATGATGCCGAGCAGCCCGGCATAGAGACCGGTGATCGTGAGAGCCATTGCATCCTCCTCTGCGTCATTCGGCTTTAGCATAACCGCATGACCCGATTTGATACAGCGGCTTGCGCCTGCCCGGTAACATCCCGGCAAGCCTAATAGGCGATAACCATATCAAGCCGCCGCGCCGGCGTCCGAGCCATGGTCCAGACCATGGAGCGGGCGGGCGCGGCATATTTCACGCTATCCGCCGGGCGACCGGCGCTTTGGGTTACGCAAGGTTGCGTATGGGCAGGTTGCGTGTGGGCAAAACGCGTTTCGGTTGGGCGTTGGGAGCGATGGCGCCGTGGTGCCTCGGGCTTGTGCTCGCGGTCTCTGTCGCTGCGGACGCGGGTCAGGATTCGTCCATCGGTTCGTCACAGGCGCTCATCACCGGCTTTCCGGTGGCAGGTCCCGGCGAACTCATCATGCCGAGCGGCGCCACCCTGCGCGCTTCGATTGCGCTGCCGCGCATCTACACATCCTCCCTTTTGAAGGAAGCGCGGCTGATGGTCGGCGCGCCGGAAGATCTCGTCAGCACGGACGAAATCGAACCGCGCAAGGCGCTGAAGCGCAACGTCTCGAAATTCCCGACGCCGGATCGCAGCCATCGCGGCGACCCTGTGGTCGGCCTGCGGCCCTCGTTCGACGCCAAGTTGCGCAAGCCGGGCGACGCCGCCACCTTCGCCGCGCGCAGCCAGATTTCCGGCGACCGCTATCTTGCTTTTGACGGCTTCGACGATGCGCCGGCCGCCGATGACAATTCGATCGGTCCGGTTACGCTCGCGGCGCCCCTCACCAGCGCCAGCCCGTCGAACCGCGACAATGGCCCCGACGGCGCCTCGCCGCTGCACACGGTCATGCGCACCCTGCTGCAGCCGGAGGCGCTGGAACAGCATCTCGACGGCTCGACGCCGGCGCCGCGCCGTGCCGTGGCCTTGAGCTCGACGACGCCTGTTCCCACGGGCGCGCAGGTCGAAGTGGTCTATGTCCCCGTCGGCAAACCGGTCACCGATCTTGCCAGCAATGCCGCCAAGGGTGGCGTCACCACCGTCGGCCGCAACGAACAACGGCCGGACTATGCCGCGATCATCGAACAGGCGCGTTCCGAGAAGGAACAGCGCTGCCTGGCGGAAGCGGTCTATTTCGAAGCGCGCAGCGAGTCGGAGGCGGGCCAGGCGGCCGTCGCTCAGGTGGTGCTCAACCGTGCCGTCAGCGGGCTTTACCCGGCCTCGGTCTGCGGCGTCGTCTACCAGAACCGCCATCGCTATATGGCCTGCCAGTTCTCGTTTGCCTGCGAAGGCAAGTCGCTGCGCATCACCGAGCCGGAACCCTGGCGCACCGCTCAGCGCATCGCCGAGGAAGTCCTCGACGGCAAGACCTGGATCGCCGATGTCGGCGGCTCGACCCACTATCACGCCAACTATGTGCGCCCCGGCTGGTCGCGACGATTGAAACGAATGGATCGCATCGGCAGCCACATTTTCTACGAGTTGCGGCCAGGTCAGACCTGAAAAGTCAGACCTGAAAAGTCAAACCTGAAAAGCCAGACCTGGAAGCAAGCCTCTGGAGGTGCGGTTTAGCCAAGCCCACGGCCAACCTCGCCCGTAGCGGCCGGGTGCCCGCAGCTTGCTGGAAAAACTGCTGTTTATCTCTGGAATCACGCTAATATTTGGTTCAGGCAAATCGTGCCAAGATCGATTTGGCTGCTTGTGCGGACCCGTGATCATTCGAGATGGCCGGCCGCTTCCAGAGATTGAGTGAAGCACAATGGGGCATTCTGATCGGGGCGCCGGCCCGCAAGACAAAGCACAAGACAAGGCACAAGACAAAGCGCATGACGAAGCACATGACGATTACGCCGAGATGTTCGATCTCGCGCCGGTATCGCTCTGGCTCGAGGACTATTCCGCACTCAAGGCGCATTTCGACACATTGCGGGCTCAAGGTGTCGATGATCTGCGCACCTATCTCAGGCAGGACCCGGAGCGGGTGCGCACCTGCTCGAGCTGCATTCGTCTCATCAAGGTCAATCGCAAGACGCTGACGCTCTTTGGCGCTGACGATCTCGCCATGCTGACATCGAACCTCGCCGGTATCTTTCGCGACGACATGTTCACGACCCATGTGGAAGAACTCAGCCAGCTCTGGGATGGCCGCACCGAGTTTTTCAGCACGACAGTCAATTACACCTTGAGCGGCAAGCGTCTCGACATCGAGCTGAAGGGCAGCGTGCTGCCAGGCTATGAGAACGATTGGCGGCGCGTGCTCATCGCCATCGAAGACGTGACCGAGCGCGAGACGGCGCGGCGACAATTGATGTGGAGCGAGGCTTATGCGCGGGGCCTGTTCGAACATTCGCCGGTCTCGCTCTGGGTCGAGGATTTCAGCTCGATCAAGCGCCTGCTTGAAGACGTGCGCTTCCGCGGCATCAGCGATTTCCGCGTGTTCACCGATGTGCATCCCGAATTCGTCGAACGCTGCATGAGCGAAATCCGCGTCATCGATGTCAATCGCCAGACTCTGGAGCTGTTCGCAGCAGCAGACAAGTCGACCTTGCTGCAGCGCCTCGATGAAGCTTTCCGTGACGAGATGCGCCAGCATTTCCGCGAACAACTGATCGATCTGTGGAATGGCAAGCTGTTTCAGCAGCGTGAGGTGGTGAACTATTCGCTCGAAGGCACCGAGCTGCATCTCTACCTGCAGTTCTCTGTGCTGCCGGGCCATGAAAACGATTGGGCGCAAGTGCAGATTGCGCTCACTGACATCACCGCGCGTAAGAAGGCCGAGGCCTATCTCGAATATCTCGGCAAGCACGATGTGCTGACCAAGCTGCACAACCGCTCGTTCTATGTCGACGAGTTGAACAGGCTCGAGCGCAAGGGACCTGCCCCGATCACCATTGTGATGATCGATCTCGACGGGTTGAAATTCGTCAACGATCAACTGGGGCATTCGGTCGGTGATTCCTTGCTGGCGCGTGTCGGCGAAGTGCTCAACAAGGTGGCGGAAAAGCCCGCCCATGCGGCCCGCATCGGTGGCGACGAATTCGCGGTGCTGCTGCCGGGCAGCGACGAGCCGGCCGGCAAGGCCATGATGGATCAGATCGACAAGCTGGTGGATCTGAACAATCAATTCTACGGCGAGCCACGGCTCAGCCTTTCGCTGGGTGCGGCAACCAGCCTGCCCGGCGAACGCATGGAAGCGCTGCTCAAGCGCGCCGACCAGCGCATGTACGAGGCCAAACGCGCCCGCTTCATGGCGGTCGAACACGATCGTCGCCGCCGCATGTGAGACCTTGGCCGGTCATGACGGCGTGGCGGTAAGGGCAGTGTCGTCTACATTTTCGAGCGAAGTGGCTGCCGGTTCGCGTGAAGAAATGCGTCAAAACAAAAACCCAGAGCTCGGTTCTGATTCCATCGGAACCGAAAAGGCTCTAGGTCTTGTGGGCGGAGGTCGCCGCCAGGGCCAGGGCCTCAATCCGCCGGATCCATGCATCCTTGCAATCGGTGTAGGCGTGCGAATCCAGCGGGTGCAAATCTCGGCAGCGGGCTTTTTCGGCATCGTATGCGCGCGCCACATCGGGATTTGATCTGAGATAATCTCGAAAGGCGAGGTGCCTCACGATCTCGGGGGAGCCTTGTTCGTAGCAGTGGATCTGCACCCGCCGCCGTCCGGTGAGCGGATCGTCGAGCGTGCAGAAGCGGCGACCCGGAAGGCCGTATTCGCCGTGCCACAGGTAGCCCAGCTCTTCGATGACCGGGCGAAAGTTTTCCAGCGTCTCAAGACTGCTGACGACAGGCACCAAATCGAGAATCGGTTTGGCGCGGATGCCTGGGATTGCGGTCGATCCGATATGATGCACCGTAATGATTGCTTCACCAAGCGCTGCTGCAAGACGCATTGCTTCAAGCCGGGCGGCTTCTGCCCAGGCTGGATCGGATTGCTTGAGTTCCACGGGGATGGGAGCCGGCATCTTCTGTCTGGCTTGCTTGTTGGCGGAGACTAATCGCCGAGTTCGCCTTCGGGCACGAAGGCGCCGTCGTCGCGGATCGAGCCGCGCGAGGGCGGGCGTGACGAGGGCAGGGGGATCGGCGCGCCGGCATCGAGCGTCCCCATGCGGCTGATGCTGCGCGATGACATGGGCGGAAGCGGAATGGTGGCGGTCGGGCGTGGGTCGCTGTAGGGCGAATTGCTATAGGTTTGCCGCGCCAGCGCCATCTCACTGCGATCGCGGGGCGAGGAGCCGGGCAGGATGCTCGGATTGGCGCGCGAGATGTCGATTTCCGGCTCCAGCTCCGGCGGATCGGGCAAGTTGTCCTTGCGCGGCGGCGGCGCGATGTCCTTGATCACCGGGCGGCAATAACGGCGCATGCCGCGCGATGTCGAGCCGTGCATGGCGAGGTCGACGTGAATATGGTTGTAGTGCAGGGCATTGGCACCGGGCCCAAGCACGGTGGTGAAGAATTCACAGGCGCCGGCGTGGACCTCGCGCAAGAACGCCTGTTCCTGTTCGTCGCCGCGCGTCCAGCCCTGCACGACCGTGATCTTGCGGCCATCCGCGAGACGGAAGCCGCCGATGTCCATGGCGTTGCCGAATGCGTGTTCGGAGAGTTTGCCGCCGGCCTGGTTGTTGATCGGCCGGCAACTGAACGTGCCCATGGAATCGATCTGCGCCACCTTCTGGCCGAAGCGGGCGAGCGCTGCCGGCTGCACCACCGCCTCGACCCATTGATCGAGGGCTTCGGTCATCGGGCAGCCGATGGTCTGCGTGGTATTGAGCATGACGCTGCCGCCTGCCAGCGCCGTCACTCTGAATGGTTGGGTGAGGCCGCAGATGCCGGGCCCGTCGATGGAATGGGCCGGTTGCACGTAGGACGTGACAGGAACCTTGCGGCGCGCAAGGCAAGCCTTCTCCGCCTGTTCGCGCCAGGCAGGCCGTTGCGGGCGTTCGAAAACACCGCAACCCGAGATCGTGCCCAGCAAGGCTGCAAGAACGATATATGGCAGAACGCTACGCGCCATTCGTTAGAAATGCGCGTAATTCCTTAAGCGGCCTTAAAGGATGGTGGTTAACGAATTTCGCTTTGGCGGTTTGTGCGGTCGTGTTGCCGCGCGGACACGCGTTGAGCCCTCATTTTTGCTGCCGCCCCATAGCAGGGCGCAATCTCGGTTCGCCTGCGGCTACCGTTCGAGAATTTTATTCTGGCCTTTCCTCGAACAAAGAAAGAAATTCTTCCGAAAAAGCTTGCCAAAATAGCCAACAGAAATATTATCTACCAAATCCGTAGACTATACAGGATTTGAAAGATGTCAGACGACGCCAAGCTTTTCTCCTTCTCGATCGCCCCGAATGGCCCCGTTTTCGACCTTCCGCTTTATGTCGCACGCGACGAGGGCATCTTCGAGAAACATGGGCTGAAGGTGGAATTCGCCAAGCAGTTCAACCCGCGCGATTCCTCGCAGGACCCGTTCCAGCGCCAGAAGGAAGCGCTGTACGAAGCGGGCAAGGCCAATGCCTACAACCTGTGCGAATGGGCCGGTCTAGACCGTTCGGAAAAATCTGGCCGTGGCAGCCAGGTGTTCAGCCTGCGTCCCGCCGTCGCCGCCCAGGCGCTCATCACCTTCGATGACGAGATCCAGGAGCCGCGCGATCTCGAAGGCGTCGCCGTCGGCATCAACGAGCTGACCGGCTCGCATTACACCACCCTGCAACTGCTCGAAGGCGCGATCCCGCGCGAAGGCATCATCGTCGAGCATGCCGGCTCGCCCCATATCCGCTACGAGGCGCTGAAGGCCGGCAAGATCAAGGTGATCGCAGTGATGGAGCCGTTCATCAGCCTGGCGCTGAAGGAAGGCGCCCATATCGTCGCCGTGAACTACTATCGCGGCTCGGAGGTCATCTCGCCGGACGTGCCGGAGCAATATCGCAAGGCCTATGTCGCTGCTGTAAACGAAGCCGCCGATCGCATCCGCAAGGACTTCAACAAGTACAAGCATCACATCGTCAAGCAGGTCGAAGGCCGCCTCGCGCCGGAAGAACTCGCCTCGCATTTCGTCCACTACACCCATTCGAAGCCGTTCGACGAGAAGCGTTTCGAATACACCTACAGCTGGATGGAATCGTGGAACCTGACGCCGGGCACCAGCACCTACACCGCACTGGTCGCCTGAGGCCCATCTGATGGCACACAACCAACAAGGGTTAAGCCGGCGGCAGTTTGCCGCCGGTGTCGGCGGCGCCGCGCTCGCTGCCGCACTGGGTGCTCCACACCTGGCGCTGGCGGCGCAGACGCGTCGCGCCCGTCTCAGCAAGTCCGGCCCCGGCACGGCCGGCACCTTGCAGGACGGCATGATGGCGAAGTTTCCCGAACTGCTGAAGGGCCTCGATATCGAATGGGTCGATGGTGATCCTGGTCAGTTGCAGGTGTTCATTCTCTCAGGCGCGCTCGATTCAGGCCCCTTCGGCGCACTGGGCCTCGCCGAAGTAGCGCAGAAGAATGTCGACCTTGTGATGTTCGGCCCGCGGCTCAACAACCACGGCTCGTGGATCGTCAAGGCCGACAGTCCCTATAAGCATCCCGCCGATCTGAAGGGCAAGCGTATCGCCACGCAACTGCCGACAAGCGATACTTATCGTCATGCGCGCATGGCGGCGGCGCTGCACAAGCTCGATCTGCAAAAGGACTTCCAGTTCATCTTCGGATCGTCGGTTGCCAATCTCGCCATGTTCACCCGCGGCGATGTCGAGGCGGTGATTGCCATCGAGCCGACGTCGACACGGCTGATCGCACAGGGCTATCGCGAGATCGCCCGCGTCGCCGATCAATGGCAGGAGGCGACGGGCGATACCGCGCCGCTCTCCCTCGTCACCTGCGCTGCGACACGCACATGGGTCGAGAAAAATCCCGAGACCTCACGGGCTGTCGGGCAACTGGCGCTGGACATCAACAGGCGCTTCGTCGCCGATCCTTCGGTGGTGCGCGATCCGCTGATCTATCGCCCGATGGGGTTCAAGGACACCGATACCGCCATCATCGATCTTCTCGTCGAGCGTTTGCCACGCGTTTATGCAACCGAATGGAACAAGGCCGTATTCGATGGTTTCGATCGACAGCTTGAAGTCGCGCTCTCCCTCGGCATCATCGAAAAGAAGCCGCAGAAGCGCTACATTCAGGAACTCTGACAAGAACTCTGAATACTTGCAGCTGAGCCTCATTCTGCTGCCGGCTCTGTTTCTGGTTCTGCTCGCCATCGGCTGGGAGTTGATGGCGCGCTCGCTCGCCAATCCGCTGGTGCCGCATGTTGGCGAGATCGGCAGCGAACTGGCGCGCATTCTCTCCGACGGTTCGTTTGTCCGGCAGGTGCTCGTCACCCTCGGGCGCGTGGCGCTGGGCTTCGTGTTTGCCTTCGCCGTGTCGCTGGCCGTCGGCATCGCCATGGGCCGTAACAGATATGTTCGCCAGTTCGCCGAGCCTGCCGTCCTCATCGGCCTCACCGTGCCGGGTCTCGTCTGGGCTCTGCTCTGCGTGATCTGGTTCGGCATCTCGCTGACCACATCCACCGTCGCCGTGGCGCTCAGCCTGGCGCCGCCGCTGACCTTGAGCATCGCCCAGGGCGTCAAGACGGTGAGCGCCGAACTGCAGGAGATCGCCGCCGTCTATCAACTGTCGCAGCGCGCGCGCCTGCGTTTCCTCTGGCTGCCGACGCTCTACCCATTCCTGCTCAACGGCATCCGCATCGGCCTGTCGATGGCGTGGAAGGTCATTGTGCTCGTCGAGATATTCGGCCTGTCGAGCGGCGTCGGCTATCGGCTCAACGTCGAGTACAGTTCGATGAACGTTGCCGGCGTGCTCGCCTGGACCATCGGCTTCGCCGCCATCATGGCCGTCCTCGAATACGGATTCATCGGTGGGTTGGAACGCAGGCTAACGCGCTGGCGTCGCGTCGCCTCGGTTTAATGGGTAGGCATCATGTCACTTCTCGCCATAGAAAACGTCTCCAAGCGCTTTCAGTCCTCCTCGGGCGCGGTCACCGCGCTCGACAATGTCTCCTTGTCGCTCGACGCCAATGAATTTGTCGGCATCGTCGGGCGTAGTGGTTGCGGCAAGTCCACCTTGCTGCGCCTGATCGGCGGATTGGAGCCGGAGTTCGACGGACGCATCCGTTTCGAGGGCCAGGACGTGCATGCGCCGGGGCTCGATCGCGGCATCGTCTTTCAGGAGCACCGCCTGTTTCCCTGGCTGACGATCAGCCAGAACGTCGCCATCGGCGTGCACGAAGCACCCTTGCCGGCTGCCGAGAAGCATCGCCGCGTCGCCGAGAACATCGCGCTCGTCGGCCTTGAAGGGTTCGACGATGCCTTTCCACATCAACTGTCAGGCGGCATGCTGCAGCGCGCAGCCATCGCGCGCGCGTTGACGGCGCGGCCGCAACTGCTCCTGCTGGATGAGCCTTTCGGCGCGCTCGACGCCTTCAACAAGATCTATCTGCAGCAGGAATTGCAGCGCATCTGGACGCAGCAGAACATCCCGATGATTTTGGTCACGCACGATCTCGAAGAAGCGATCTTCCTGTGCGACCGTATCGTCGTGCTGTCGCCACGGCCGGGCCGCATCCAGACCATCGTCGAGGTCGATGTGCCGCGGCCACGCGATCGCACCTCGCCGGCCTTCACCGCCATCCGCAAGCAATTGCTGGAAGAGCTGGGGTTTGCACTGGCTTAGAGGCTCAGTGTCATCCCCGGCGCCTGCGCAGCAGGCGAGCGGGGATCCAGACCTGATGATTCAGCGCGCACCACTTGCAAAAGTCTGGTTTCCCGCTCGCACCTTCGGTGCGTCGGGAATGACACTGCGGCTTTTCTATTAAGCTCTCACACCGTCGGCAACGTCAGCAACCCACCTTCACCCGTCTCCAGCCCGAACAGCAGCCGCTTGCCTTCCTTGTCCCACGCCAGCGCCGACACCGGCGCGCGCGGCCGGTTGCGCGCATCGACCTCGTCGGTTTCGTCGAGCCCCTTGCGCACCAGCAGTTCGGCGCTGTCGGTGGTGCGGCACATCAGTACCCAGCCGTCGTCATAGCCGAGCGCCACGATCGGCGCGCTCGGGTGGAAGGCGACGCGCGAGACGCGAGCCGGGCGCACGCCGCATTCGCGCGGCGCCTTGCCCATCGGGCCATCCTTCGATTGGAAAGGCCAGATGACGCAGGCGTCGGCGCCCGAGGTCGCCATCCATTGTCCGTCGGAGGACCAGGAGAACGAACGCGTCTTGGCCGGATAGCCGGTCATGCGCATGTCCTTCTTGTCGGCGATGCGCCAGCCATGCAGGGCGTTCTCCTGCATGGCGGTGACACAAAACTGGCCGTCCGGTGAAATGGTGATATCGAGATGCGAGCCCGACCATTTGAGCACATCCGGCTCCGCCGCCGTATTGGGAAACCACAGGCTGGCGCCATTGTAATGCGACATGGCGAGGCGATAGCCCTTCGGCAGAAACGCAAGCCCGCGCACGCCCGAGGGCGCCACATAGCTCTTGACCACGCCCTTGGCATCGCGCGCCCGCACCTCTTTGCCGGCTGACCAGGCGACAGCGCCATCCTCGCGCACGGCGAGTGCATCGATCCACTTGTTCTTCTCGTTGCCGAGTTCGCTGGTCGCGCCGTCGGTCAGGGTCACCACCACGCGGCCGTCATCGCCGCCGGTGACGATGCGGTCGCTCAGTGCCGCGGCGACGAGAATGGCGCCCTCGGCATGGGCGGTGATCCGCTCGTTGTTGTCGGCAAACAGCAATTGGCCATCGGCCAGCGCCAGCACCGGGCGCTTGTTGATGAAGGCGGCGGCGATGGCCTGCGCGCCGGCGTCGATGGTCGCGACATGGCTGGTCAGGGACTGGTCGTAATTGGTGTTCATCGAATATCGGGCCTTGAGATTGGCGTCGGACGATCAGAGATCGTCTTCGCTAAGCGGTTCATCCGCATCCGTGGCTGGATAGTACGTCGCCGTCAACTCCACCTGTGCATCGGCGAGCACGGCGAGAAATTCCGGCGGGAACGTCGCGGCCCAGCTTGTGGCCTTCGGATCGACGGAAAGGCCGATATCGAGCCCCAGCCGCACCGCGAACATGCCGTCCTGGAACGGCGCTTTTTCGCCGGTCAGCATGCGGTCGAGCCGCGAGCCGAGCCGATGGCAGAGATCCGTGACGCTGAGATCGGCTTCCTTCGGCGACAGGTCGTAGAAGAACGTCCGCGCCCCGTCGCGCCCGTCGCTGGTCCTGATCGGTTCTTTCGGCAGCAGCGGCGGCGCGGCTGTCCAGCCGCGCACATCCACCCTCAGCACCACGCCGATGACCAGCGGTTCCGACGCCGCCAAGGCTTTACGCCTTGCAGGCCATGAAGCCTTCGCGTAACTCGTCTTCCTTGAGGTGGCGGCCGATGAAGACGATCTTGGATTCGCGCTTCTCGCCGTCCTTCCACGCCCGCTGCAGGTCGCCGTCCAGGATCATGTGCACGCCCTGGAAGACGAAGCGCTTCGGCTCGTCCTTGAACGCCAGAATACCCTTCGAGCGCAGGATGCTCGGGCCTTCCTTCTGGGTGATGTGATTGATCCACGGCATGAAGCGGTGCGGATCCACATCGCCGTCAATGCGCATGGCGAGCGATTGCATCTCTTCGTCGTGATAGTGCTTCAGCCCGTGGCCGTGGCCATGATCATGGTCATGCCCGTGATGATGATGGTCGTGATCATGATCGTGGTCGTGATCGTCGACCTCGAGGAAGTCCGGCTCGATCTCGAGAATGCGGTCGAGCTCGAAAGCATTGCGGCCGAGCACGGAGTCGAGCGGCACGTTGCAGCGCGAGGTCTTGTGCAGCTTGGCATAGGGGTTGATGGCGCGGATGCGCGCTTCCACTTCGCGCATCTCTTCTGGGCTCACCAGATCCTGCTTGTTGAGGATGATGACGTCCGCGAAGGCGATCTGGCTCTTGGCTTCCGGCGCGTCCTTCAGCCGGTCGGCCAGCCATTTGGCGTCGGCGACGGTGACGACGGCATCGAGGCGCGCCTGGTCCTGCACGTCCTGGTCGACGAAGAAGGTCTGCGCCACCGGGGCCGGATCGGCGAGGCCGGTGGTCTCGATGAGGATGGCGTCGAACTTGCCCTTGCGCTTCATCAGGCCCTCGATGATGCGGATGAGATCGCCGCGCACGGTGCAGCAGATGCAGCCGTTGTTCATCTCGAAGACTTCCTCGTCGGCGCCGATGACGAGGTCATTGTCGATGCCGATTTCGCCGAATTCGTTGACGATGACCGCGAATTTATGCCCGTGATCCTCGGTGAGGATACGGTTCAGCAGGGTGGTCTTGCCCGCGCCCAGATAACCGGTGAGCAGGGTGACGGGGATTTTTTCGGACACTTCGGACATACCAGACTCCGGTTGAAACTTGGGCCGCGGTTGGCTCTCTATACGCCAAGCGCCTTGGTCAGCTCCCTTATATTGTGTCTCACCATGTCGATGTAAGTCCCCGCCGGCCCGTCCGGCGGCGAAAGCGAGTCCGAGTAGAGCGTTCCGCCGATCTTTGCCCCGGTTTCCTGGGCGATCCGCTCGGACAGGCGCGGATCGGAGATGTTTTCGACGAAAACGGCCGGGATTTTCTCCTTTTTGATCTGGCGGATGATGCGCGCCACGTCCTGGGCCGAGGCCTCGCTGTCGGTCGAAATGCCCTGCGGCGAGATCAGCTCCAGGCCGTAGGCGGCGCCGAAATAGCCGAAGGCGTCATGGCTGGTGATGATTCGCCGGTGCTCCGGCGGGATTTTCGCCATCGCCTCGCGCACCTCCTGCTCCAGCCCGTCGAGCTTCGCCAGATAGGCCTGCGCATTCGCCTTGTAGGTGTCGGCGCCGGCCGGGTCGGCGGCGACGAGCGCATCGCGCACATTGGCGACATAGATTTTGGCGTTGGCGATGTTCTGCCAGGCGTGCGGATCCGGCGCGGTTAGCCCGTGCCCGGGGTGGTGGTCGATCATGGTCAGGGGCTTGATGCCGGTGGTGGCGGTGACGATGGTCGCCTTGGCGCCGGAAGAGCGCACCAGCCGGTCCATCCAGCCCTCGAAGCGGATGCCGTTGACGAAGATGACCTTGGCGGCGGAAAGCTTCTTGGCGTCGTTCGGCGTCGGCGAATAGACATGAGCGTCGCCGCCCGGCTGCACCAGCACGTCAAGCGTCACCCGGTCGCCGCCGACCTGGCGGACGAAATCGCCGAGAATGGAGAAGGAGGCGACGACCGGTAGCTTGTCCGAAGTCTGGGCCAGCGCTGGGACGGCGGATGCCGCAATCAGCAATGATGCTATAACATTACGTAGTTTGGCCATGCGATATCCCATTCGATGGTTCCTGCTCAGGCTTCGAGGTGGCGGCCGCGGGCGAAGGCGTTGCGCAGCAATCCGCCCGCCTGCCCGAAGACCAGCGAAACGAAATGCACGACGCCGGTCATGAGAATGATCATCGGCCCGGCCGGCAGGCTGTAGTGATAGGAAAACAGCAGGCCGAAATAGCTCGATATGAGGCCGATGCCGATGGCAATGGCGGTCATGCGCGTCATGTCGGCGGACCACAGGCGCGCGGACGCGGCCGGCAGCATCATCACGCCAACGGCGAGCAGGGTGCCGAGCGCATGAAAGCCGCCGACGAGATTGAGCACTACCAGCGCCAGGAAGATGAGCTGCGTCGGTGCCCCCGCGCCGCTGACGGAAGACAGGAAGCCCGGATCGAGCGTCTCCATCGCCAGCGCGCGATAGCCCACCGCCAGCACGACAAGCGTGATGGTGGCAATGGAAGCCAGCAGCAGCAGCGTTGCGTCATCGAGCGCCAGCACGCTGCCGAACAGCACATGCAGCAAATCCACATTGGACCCGCGCGCCGAAACAATGACGACGCCGAGCGCCAGCGAGATGAGATAAAAACCCGCCAGTGAAGCATCTTCGCGTAGCGCGGTGAGCCTTGCGACAAGGCCTGCGGCCAGCGCCACGGCGAAGCCCGCCGCAAGTCCGCCGATGGTCATCGCCGGCAATGAAAGCCCTGCGACGAGATAGCCAAGCGCGGCGCCCGGCAGGATTGCATGCGCCATGGCGTCGCCTGTCAGCGCCATGCGGCGCAGGATGAGAAACACGCCAAGCGGCGTGCCGGCAATGGCCAGCGCACAGGCGCCGACAAGCGCGCGGCGCATGAACTCGAATTCGATAAACGGGCCGATGAACGTATCGTAGATCACATCAAGCACTCACGCCGCGCGCTCGCATTCATGCGCTTCGCGGTCGAAGGCCTCGGCCATGTTGCGCGCCGACAGCAGGTTCTCCGCACTCAGCACATTGGCCGTCTCGCCCCAGGCGACCTGTTCGCGCGCCATCAGCAGCGTCTGTGGGAAATGTTTGCGCACCAGGTCGAGATCGTGAAGCACGGCGACGACTGTGCGCTTCTCGCCATGCCAGCGGCCGATGAGGTCGACGAGATCGCCGACCGTGCGCTGGTCGATGGCGTTGAACGGCTCGTCGAGCAGGATGAT
>Ga0182744_1000894_pt1 | contig 27149 bp, 24 predicted proteins | sample eDN3rd30CKraftMG_FD_128525 | JGI IMG/M metagenome (GOLD analysis project Ga0182744, IMG submission 128525) | Enriched Miracle-Growth compost microbial communities from Emeryville, California, USA - eDNA 3rd pass 30_C Kraft MG (version 2) (version 2) ... | reverse complement strand
TTCCCACCGAAGACAAAATGGCGGAAAACGCTTTTAGCTTGCCCGGGTTGTTCGAGGCCAGGACGACTTTGCTGGTATTCATGGGACTGGGACGGAAAATAAAGGAATGGGCAACGGTGCCGGCTTCCAGTTTAACCGACGTCCCGCAAGGCCTGGTTCTGTGCCTGGATCAACTGGCTGATTCCGGCATGGGCCAGATCCAGCAAAGTGTTCAAGGAGACGCGGTCGAAGGTATCGCCCTCGGCCGTGCCCTGCACTTCGACGAAACCGCCCGATCCGGTCATGACGATATTCATGTCCGAATCGCAGTCCGAGTCTTCCGGGTAGTCAAGGTCCAGCACGGCCTGGCCGCCGACCATGCCGACCGAAACCGCCGCGACATTGTCCTTGATGGGATCGCCCGCAAGCTGGCCTTGCGCCGCCAGCTTGCGCATGGCCAGCGCCGCCGCCACCCAGGCGCCAGTGATGCTTGCGCAGCGCGTCCCGCCATCGGCCTGCAGGACGTCGCAGTCCAGATGCAGGGTGCGTTCGCCCAGGGCGCGCAGGTCGAATACCGCCCTGAGGCTGCGCCCGATGAGGCGCTGGATTTCCTGGGTGCGGCCGCTTTGCTTGCCGCGCGCCGCTTCGCGGTCGGAGCGGGTATGCGTAGATCGCGGCAGCATGCCGTATTCGGCCGTCACCCACCCCTGCCCTTTGCCCTTCAAAAACGGGGGAACCTTGTCCAGCACGCTGGCATTGCACAGCACATGCGTATCGCCGGCCTTGATGAGCACCGAGCCTTCGGCGTGGCGGGTATAGCCGGTTTCGATGGAAAGCGGCCGCAGTTGGGCGGCGGCGCGCCCCGATGGGCGCTGAGTGCTGGATGTCGACAAGAACTGCTCCTTGATTTGATGGACCGTGAAGCCGCCGGGGCGGCACGGGATTGGCCGGGCGCGCGCCCCATCGGACAAAGCGCCTGGGGCACGCGGGTGTGAATATGGGCAATAATAGAGAAATTGTAGACACCTTGCGCAGGACACCCTCTTCCATGATTCGTAGCATGACCGCATTCGGCGCTGCCCGCGCCGAATCTCCAGAAGGAACGCTGACCCTCGAATTCCGCAGCGTCAACAGCCGGTTCCTGGACGTCAACTTCCGTCTTCCCGACGACCTGCGCATGCTGGAAGGCATGATCCGCGAAAAGCTGGGACAGACCCTGGCCCGGGGCAAGGTCGACATCCGCGTCAACTACTCGCGGGCCAAGGCCGAAAGCGTCAAGACCCTGGATCCCGCTTATGTGACGGCCGTTGCCGAACAGCTCGCCAGCGCCCGCCGGCACATTCCCGATGTCGCGGCTCCCCAGCTCGGCGAACTGCTCAAGGGCTCGGGCGCCGACGACCAGGCCGTCACTCCCGAGACCTGGACCGCCATGTGCGCGCAGGCCATGGAACAGGCCCTGGCCGACTTCCAGGCCAACCGCGAACGCGAAGGCGAACGACTTGCGCAAATCATGCTCGGATGCGCGGACGGCATCGCCGGCATTGTCGACGAGGTGGAACTCGTCCTGCCCCAGCTGCTTTCCGAGCACCAGCAAAAGCTGGCCGCCAAGCTGCACGACGCCCTGCAGGCCGCCTGCCCGGGCGGCTTCGCCCAGATCAGCGGCGCCGAACTGTCGGCGCGCATCGCCCAGGAAACATCGCTGTTTTCCCTGCGCATCGACGTGGCCGAAGAACTCGCCCGCCTGCGCTCGCACCTGGGCGAGCTGCGCCTGTTGCTGACCACCGGCGGCGCAGCCGCCAAGGGCAAGGACCAAACAGCCAAAGGCAAACCAGGCAGCCTGGGCAAGCGGCTGGATTTCCTGTTTCAGGAAATGAACCGCGAAGCCAATACACTGGGATCAAAAGCCGGCAGCCTCAGCGTCACGCAAGCCGCCATCGACCTCAAGCTGCTCATCGAACAATTGCGCGAACAAACCCAGAACATCGAATGACCGCCAGCGGGCGCAAACACCTCGAGGCGGCATGAAAGGCATCATCGCAACCGGCATTGTCGTGGCCCTGGGAGCGGGCTTGGGCGGATGCGCGGCCAACGGCCCGCCGGCGGCGAAAACCCCTCACAACGAGGAGATGTCGTTCGACCAGTTCGCCCAGACCGATTTCAACCGCACGGTCACCATCGCCATGCGGGACAACCTGGAAAGCCTGAACCGGCTGCTCGAGAAACTCTACCGCCGCAATCCCGCCGAATGGCGCAAAGCCGGTTTCCCCGATCTGGAAACCGCCATCAAGACGGGGCGCAGCGCCATCCTCAGCGGACAGGCGCCCCGCCAGCTTCGCGGCTTGGGCGACATCCAGATTCTTTCGGTTTCCCTGGATCCCGCCTACCAGGGCGATCGGGTCGCCGCCTTCGTTTTCGGGCTGGCCGACATGATCATTCAGGCTCATAACGGCAAGACGCGCTTCTATGTATCCGACCAGTTGAGCGCCCAGCACATCTACAATGCCGCCCGGAACGTGGAGATCGCCGACTGGCTGCTGAGCACGCGGCGCAACGCGGCAGGACAGCCCCTGCTGCTGTCCAATGAAATCAGCGGCGGCCAGGCCAACCTCAGCTTCGAACGCGAATTCGGGCAGATAATAGGCCGGCTGGACCTGGTGGCCAATCTACTTGACGAGAACCTGCGCCGGGTCGGCATCAATTACGTGCAGGGCCTGCTGTTCTTCAATTTCCTGCCGGTGCGCTAGAGCGCAGGAATGGAGGCGCTATAGCGCCGTATCCAGGAACATCATGGTGGCGAAGCCCGCCATCAGCCCTATGGTCGCCGCCGTTTGATGCCCGTTGCGATGCGTTTCGGGAATGACCTCGTGCGACACCACGAAAATCATGGCGCCCGCCGCCAGGCCCAGGCTGATGGGGTACGCCCCCGGGAATCCGCTGGACATGCCCACGCCGACCAGCGCTCCCAACGGCTCCATGAGGCCCGAAGCCACCGCGACCAGAATCGCCGGCCGCATGGACAGGCCCGCCGCGCGCAATGCCATGGCGACGGCGAGGCCTTCGGGAATGTCCTGGATGGCAATGGCAGTGGTGAGCGGCAGGCCGACGCTCATGTCGCCATGCGAAAAGCTGACGCCGATCGCCATGCCCTCGGGAAAATTATGCAGAATGATGGCCAGCACGAACAGCCATATCCTGCCGATGCGTTCATTGTTCGGCCCGCAAGCTCCCGCGTTCTCGTGTGCGTGAGGAGTAAAGTAGTCGAGCCCCAGCATCAGCAGCACGCCCAGGGCCAGGCCGATGACAACGCTCAAGGCCCCCAGCGACGCATTGCCGAACAGCTTTGTTCCCGCCTCCAGGCCCGGCAGGATCAAGGAAAAGGAACTGGCCGAGAGCATCATGCCTGCCGCGTAACCCAGCATGATGTCCTGCGTGCGATCGGTAATGCCGCGCAGCACCAGGATGCTGACGGCCCCGAGCGCCGTCGCGCCGAATGCCGCCAGCCCCCCGCGCCAGGCGTACCCGATGAAAATATGGCCGTCGCCCGCAAACGCCTGATACAGGCTGATGATGACGAACCAGATGACGATCAATGCGGAGGCCCCGAGGCCCAGGGTCACGGGGGGATTGCTTTTGGCATAGCGCAGCCAGGCGTCCCAAATGGGGGGAATGGGTTTGTGCAGTGTGTCCATGATTCAGCCGCGCCCCACGAAAGGCATCTTGGTGGCCATTACGGTATGGAACAGTACATTGGCTTCTAGCGGCAGGTTGGCCATGTACAAGACGGACTGCCCCACGATGTCCACGTCCATGAGGGGTTCGGGCACGATCTCGCCGTTGGCCTGCCTGACCCCTTTTGCCATGCGCGAGGCCATGTCGGTTCCCGCGTTGCCGATATCGATCTGGCCCACCGCGATGTCGTGCTCCCGTCCGTCCAGCGATGCCGCCTTGGTCAGGCCACTGACCGCATGCTTGGTGGCCGTGTAGGCAATGGAGCCCGGCCGGGGCGAGTAAGCGGAGATCGACCCGTTGTTGATGATGCGTCCGCCTCGGGGCCATTGGTTCTTCATGACGCGGAAAGCCTGGCGGATGCAAAGAAACATGCCGGTCAGATTGACGTCCACCACGTTTTGCCATTGGTCGAGCTCCAGGTCTTCCACCGGGGTCGCCGGCGCGCTGACTCCCGCGTTATTGAACAGGACGTCCAGCCTGCCGAACTTGCGCACGCAGACCTCGAACAAATGCTCGACCGAATCGGGATCGCGGACATCGGCCGGCGCAGCCAGGGCGTGCTGACCGAAGCCGGACTCCTCGATGACGCCGGCAAGGGGCTCGGGCCTGCGGCCGGCCAGCACCACACGATAGCCATCCCTCAGCAAGGCCAGCGCCGCCGCCCGTCCGATGCCGGTTCCCGCTCCGGTTACCAAGGCTACCCTGGATTCACCTGTATTCATTCATTTCCTCCCGTCTGTTTCAACAAACGCCGCACCAATGCCGGGTGATGCTCGGCCCAGGGCCGCAGGTCCTCGGCGCGGGCAAGCTCGAACTCGCTGAACTCGAAGCCCGGCGCCACCGTGCACCCGACAAAGGAAAAACCGCCCGGCCGCGCCGGCTCGGCGGCAAACCAGCGCCCCTTGGGGACGACTGCCTGAAAAACGCCGTCGGCAAGCTGCAGGGCATTGCCCAGCCGATGCGTGACGACCCGCCCCTCGTCCTCCAGGACATGCACCAGCAAGGGATCTCCGGCATGGAAATGCCAGATCTCGTCGGAGGCGATGCGATGCCAGGCCGAATACGCCCCGCCGTCGAGCAGATAGTAAATGGCCGTCGATGCGCTACGCACTGCCTCGGGATCCAGGCGCCGGACATCGTGTCCGGAGCGATAGGTTTCTCGATAGTAGCCGCCCTCGGGATGCGGCTGCAGGCCGAACCGCCGCACCAACTCGGTCACCATCTGGCGGCCGGCTGGCTGCCCGGCTGGGGTCGCGGAGCTGGTCATGGCTGCCCCTTCGCCTGCCAGGCCTGCAAGAAAGCCAGCAGGACTTTGGCCGAATTGTCGGCGGCGATGTTCATGAATGTGTGCATTTCATTGGCCTCCTTGCCCCCGCCGGCCAGATCGCTCAGCGAGCGGAAAGCGATGAAGGGCACGCCGTTGCTGTACGCGACCATGGCGCATGCCGCGCTTTCCATGTCCAGCACATTGGCGTGGAAAGCCTTGAAGACATAGCGGCGGAACTTGGCGTTGTCGACGAAGGCCGCTCCCGAAACACCGTTGCCGCCCACCACCAGTTGCGGCTGGCGCTCCAGGCAGTGATCGGCCGCGGAGCAGGCGGTAAGCTCGACTCCGCTCAGGGACTTGGCCACGGCGAACATGGCGGGATCGACGTCGAACCAGAATTTCTTGTGTATTTGCGGCTGGCTGGCCGATTTCACCTTGACCGGCCGGGTGTACATCATGCCGAAGTGCGGCAAATCGGCATTTTCGCCATCGCCTTTGCTGCCGTACACGCCGGGAGCGGTCTCGCGGGCCATCAACAATTCAAGGTATTGCCCCCATCGCTCGGCCACCGTGACGTCGCCGATATGCAGATCGGGATTCACCCCGCCGGCAATGCCGCTGAAAAGGATGTGGGTGATCTTGAACCTGTCGAGGGCCAGCTGCGTGTTCATCGACGCGTTGACCATGCTTATGCCGCTCAGGAACAGCACCACAGGCTTGCCCTGCAGCACTCCCGTCGTGAACTTGACGCCATTGGCGAAGTATTCATGCGGCTGTTCCAGCTTGCCGAGCAGCAGATCGAGCTCTGGTCCGAAAGCCGAGATCACGGCCACGCGCGGGGTCGAGTCGAACGGTTCAGCCAGGGCGGGACGCAGCAGGCAAAGCAGGGAAAACAGGACGGCGGCGGATGCATGGACGGTAAAGCGCGCAAATCGGATCATGAATGGAAAATTCCGCGAAGTTGTTGATGTTGAGACGCTGACGAGGCACTAAAATACCGCTGCATTCAGGCGAGCACAACGTTTTTTGCGCCGGGCCTTAAAAATCCCTTTAAAAAGATAATGTAACTCACTAATATATTGGTGTTATTTTAATTTTCTGATATGATTTGCCTGACCCAAAAACATTCCCTCACACCTGCGGCCTATGCAAGCTATTCAAAATAAAGCCCCTTTTTGGGTATTCGCATATCTGATCATCCTTGCCTTTGGCCTGTGCTCGGTCGCCAATGCCCGCACGTCCACGCCGCAATCAACGCACTCCGCCAAAAAAGCCTCGACGGCCAAGCATAAAAAAGCCGCCGCCAGGAAAGGCGTTCAAAAAAGCAAGATCGTCACGCGCCGCAGCCTGCGGTCCAGCGGCAAGCCAAGCAAAATCCAGGTCGGGCTGCGCGAACGCCAACTCGACGACATTATCATGCACCGCCCTAAATCCGGGCTCGACAATTCTTCTGCCCAGTTGCGCTCCGAGGCCGCATTCGTTCTCGACCTGAAAACCTCCACCATCCTGTACGACAAAAACAGCGACGAAGTCCGCCCCATCGCTTCCATCTCCAAACTCATGACCGCCCTGATCGTCACCGAATCGGGACTGTCCATGAGCGACCCCATTACCATCAGCGAAGACGATGTCGATCATCTGCGCCACTCGCGCTCCAGGCTGGCGGTCGGCACACGCCTGAGCCGCGCCGAAATGCTGCATCTGGCCCTGATGTCGTCCGAGAACCGGGCCGCCCACGCGCTGGCACGCTACTACCCGGGCGGAATGCCCGCTTTCGTGCGCGCCATGAACGACAAGGCCCGCTCGCTGGGCATGCGCCACACTCACTTCATCGAACCCACCGGGCTTTCCTCCGAAAACGTGTCCACGGCGCGCGATCTGGTCAAGCTGCTGCGCGCCGCCAGCAAGCAGGCGCTGATCCACCGCTACACCACCGACGACACCGAGCAGATCACCCTCAACAACGGCCGCCAGCTTACCTACAACAATAGCAATCAGCTGGTCAAGAATCCCGGCTGGGACATCAAGATTTCGAAAACCGGCTTCATCAACGAGGCCGGGGAATGCCTGGTCATGGTAACCCGCATCGACGGCCGCGACGTCGCCATGGTGCTGCTCAACTCCACCGGCCGCTACTCGCGCATCGGCGACGCGGTGCGCATGCGAGCCTATGTCGAGCGCGGCACGACGCTTGCCATGCTTTGACGCCGGGCCTTCATGTGCATTGCCTACCTGGCCATCCAGGCCCATCCCGACTGGCCGCTTTTCATTGCCGCCAACCGCGATGAGTTCCATGCCAGGGCGGCCAGGTTCGCCGCTCCGTGGCTGCGGCGTCCCGACATCATTGCCGGCATCGACGAGGTGGCGCACGGAACCTGGCTGGGAATCACCCGCCAGGGGCGTTATGCCTTCCTGACCAATTACCGGGATCTTTCCGCCTTCAGGGCCCAGGCCCCTTCGCGGGGCGAATTGAGCAGCCGCTATCTGGAAGGCCAGGAAAGCCCCCGAGACTACGTCCATCACGCGGCCGCATCGGCCCAAGCCTATAACGGCTTCAATCTTATCGTCGGCGACCTGTCGTCGGCGTTCTACCTGGGCAACTGCCCGCCACCCGGCCAGACGCGCGAACTGGGAAGCGGCCGCTATGTCATCTCCAACCATTTGCTGGACACGCCCTGGCCCAAGGCCGAACGGCTGCGCCAAGCCTTGGGCATCTACCCATCGGAAGCCTTGCAGCATTCGCTGGACCCGGTTTTCGACATCCTGAAGGACGGCACCCAGGCGTCCGACGCCGACCTGCCCGCCACCGGCCTTTCGCTGGAGCGCGAGCGCCTGTTGAGCAGCCCTTTCATCATCAGTCCCGACTACGGCACCCGTTGTTCGACGATCATCGCCGTTCATCGCAGCGGGCGCGCCATTCTCAGCGAAACCAGCTACGCGCCGGACGGGCGTCCCACCCAGCGGCACGACTGGCCTTTCGTCATCGAACCGCCGGCGGGCGCTTCCGGCACTTAATGCAGCGTGGGGCCGGGTTTGTCGCTTCCGGGCAGGAAGTCGAAATCGGGCTCCTCGTCGCCAGCCTCTTTTTTCAGATTGCTGAGGGCCTCCTGCCAACTGCGCAGCGGCACGCAGGTCTGCAGCCGGGTGATGGCCTGGCGAATCAGCGCATCGTGCAGCTCGTGGCCGACCCGGGAGGCGATGTCCAGCGTGGCATCGCCCTGCAGATCGGCAATATGGCTGTGGATGTCGCGGATGTCGGCCACCGGCACGAGCGGATCGTCGGCCCCGTGCAGCAAATGCAGCGTGGTGGCCGCCGGCGCCAGGCCGGGCAGCCTTGCGTAGCTGCCCGAAAACGCCAGCACCCTGCCCGCCAGATTGGGCTGAAGCAGGCTGGCCTCGAGTGCAATCGTGGCCCCCTGGTCAAAGCCGGCCAACGCCGTGTGCTCGCCCGTCAGGCCGTATTTGGCCTGGATTTTTTGAATGTAGGCAACAAGCGGCGGCAGCGCGCCTTGCACCCGCTGGACATAATTGCCTTCGTTCAGGCCTTCTTGCTCGAACCAGTCGTAAAGCCCGTCTTTGCCGGCAACCGTGCCATAGGGCAGAACAACCAAGGCCTGCGGGAAAGCGAGCTTGACGGCCTGGGTAAGGGTTTCAAGCTGTTCGGGACTGGCGGCTCCTCCGTGCAGCAGGATGAACAACTGCCTGGGCTGTCCGGACGATGGAGCGAAAACAATGGGGCCGGGAGTGGTGGATGCAGTCATGGCGGCATGGATATTGACAATATATTCACACTATACCAGCCGCCTATGGCGTTCCGGCCGGCGCTTGGGCAAAAGCCGGCGCACCGGATTTCCGGCCCTGGCCTTGCCATCTCAGATACTGTATATTAATACAGTATCCATATCCGGCGCAGCCTTTCGCAAGGCATGCCCGCACACCGCCCGAACAACGCCGACCCCATGGTTTTACAGCACCCCGAACATATTCATCCGGCCCTCTGGCGCGGGTCGCAACTGGCGCAGTCCTCCTGCCGCACCGTGCCTACAGGATTCCCGCAGCTCGACCGCGAACTGCCCGGTCAGGGCTGGCCTCTGGGCGCTCTTGTCGAAATCGCTCCAAGCCAGGCGGGCATAGGCGAAATCCACTTCCTCGGATCCGCTTTTTCCCGGCTGGAGCCGCAGCGCCGAATCGCCCTGGTCCGTCCGCCCTACACGCCGCTTGCCCAGTGCTGGAGCAATTGGGGGCTGGATGCCCGGCGATTGCTATGGGTGCGGTGCCCCCAGGCCTCCGACTCCCTCTGGGCATGCGAACAGATCCTCAAGCACAACGCTTGCGCCGCCCTGCTCTGCTGGGCCGCCAACGTACATCCGGCGGGCTTGCGCCGCCTGCACATGGCCGCCCGGCAAAGCGACACCTTGTTCGTGCTGTTGCGGCCCGCAATGGCCTTGCGGCAGCACAGCCCTTCGCCCTTGCGCCTAGGCCTGCGTCCCTTCGAGCAAGGACTGGAAATATCCATCGCCAAGCGCCAGGGCCCATGCCGCGCCCAATCGGTTTTCATTGCGCTGCGCCCCGCCGCAGCAACCCCACGGAGTACGTTCCATGCCTCTCTGGATCGGCATCCACCTGCCCACCCACAGCCTCGACACGCTTTTCCCGCTGTGGCCCACTGATACTCCCGTGGCGGTGGTGCTGCAGCAAGGCCGCGTTCATGCCGCCACACCCATGGCGCAGGCGCTGGGGCTGCGCCCGGGCATGCGCCGCAGCACCGTCCAGGCGCTGGCGCCCAGCGCCGTCCTGCAAGTCCGCAATATCGCGCTCGAAGAACAACGCCTGCAGCAAATAGCCCTGGAGCTTCTGCAATACACGCCCAATCTCGCCCTGGGCCCCGACCATGCGCGGCATACGCTGTTGCTGGAAGTCGCCGACAGCCTGCAGTTGTTCAAGGGGCCGCGCAATCTGTGCCGCCTTGTCCGCGCCTCGCTGCGCCGGCATCAAGCGCCGCACCATCTGGGCATGGCTCCCACGGCCCAGGGCGCGCGCATCCTGGCCTGCCAAAATCAAAGCGCGCGGCGGCGCAGCCTGCAAACCGAAACCCTGCGCCGCCGGCTCGACCCGCTGCCGGCCGGAATGCTGCCTGCCGACCAGACCCATCTCGACTGGCTCGAAAACCTGGGTTGCCATACTTTGGAACACGTACGCAACCTGCCTCGCGAGGGCGTACGGCTACGCTGCAGCCCGGACATCATTCGCGAACTGGACGCCGCCTACGGATTCACCGTCGAACCCTGCTCCTGGTTCAAGGCCCCCGAGATTTTTTCACAGCGCTACGATCCCCAGGAATACCTCGAGCATGTGCATGCGGTCCAGGCTGTTGCCACGAAACTGATCGAACAGCTCTGCGCCTGGCTCGATGCCAGGCAATGCGCCGCCGACACCCTGGTCTTTCTGCTGCATCACGAAAAGGGCCGTCACGCCCGCCCGCCCAGCCGTCTGCTTTTGCTGCTGTCCCGGGCGGGCTGGCGTTCCGGCGATTTTCTGCATGTGTTGGCCGAGCAACTGCAGCAGTTCGTGCTGCCCGCCCATGTCGTCGCCGTGGAGCTTTCCATTCCCGCCATCCAGCCGCGCCCCGCGCCCCTGGCCGGCCTGTTCCCCGAGCCGGCCCAATGGCAGGAAGACGAAGCGCGCCTGCTCGACGTGCTGCGGGCAAGGCTCGGGGCCGCTCAAGTGCTCGAGCCCCGGCCCGAGGCCGACCACCGCCCCGAGCTCGCCAATGCCTGGAAAGCCGCGGCGCCGGGCTTGCAGCGACCTGGCCCGGGGCAAAGCCCTTGCGGGCCGCCGGGGCCGCAAGCCCGGCCCTTTTGGCTGCTGCCCCAACCCTATCCCCTGGAAACCCTGCGCAACAGGCCTGTCTACAAGGGTATGATCCTGCGGCTCGTAAAGGGGCCCGAACGCATCGAAAGCGGATGGTGGGAAGACGGCGGCGGCGATCGCCGCGACTACTTCATTGCCGAAGACGCCCAGTCGGCGCGCTACTGGGTATATCGCCAGCGCGAATCCCTCGAAGCAGGCTGGTTCCTGCACGGCCTGTTCGGCTAGGCCTTTCGCCAGGCCTTGCATTTCCTGCTCATGAACTCATCCGTCCCAAGCTCTGTTCTGGCCGGCTATGCCGAGCTCGATTGCGTGTCGAACTTCTCGTTCCTGGCGGGCGCATCGCATCCCGGCGAACTGGTGCAGCGGGCGGCCGAGCTGGGCTACAGCGCCCTGGCCCTGGCCGACGATTGCTCTTTGGCCGGCATCGTGCGCGCGCACGTCGCCACGAAAAAACTGCACGACGCAGGGTTTCCCGACTTCAAGCTCATCGCCGGCAGCCGCTTCTTCCTGGATTGCCAGGCCGAGGCCCCCATGCAGATCATTGCGTTGGCCCGCAATGCCGAAGGATACGGAAACCTGGCCGAGTTCATTACCATGGCCCGCGTCCGATCCAATCGGAAAAGCCGGTATTCGCTTGGCATCCGGGACATCCTGCAGCCCGATCCCGGATACCGGCATCTGGGCGGCCTGCCCGACTGCCTGGTCATCTACATCCCCGGGTATGGCCTTGGCCCGGAAGAGATGCTGCGCCAGATGGACTTGCTGGCGCCCGTGTTTCCAGGCCGGCTTTGGGTGGGCTGCGCCCAGCACTATCGCCACGATGATGCCTTGCATGCGGCAACGTTGGCCCATGCGGCGCAGGCACGGGGGCTGCCGGCGGCGGCGGTGGGCCAGGTGCAAATGCATACGCGTTCGCGCCAGCCGCTGCATGACGTCCTGACTGCCATCCGGCGCCATGAAACCGTGCAGCAATGCGGCTACGCACTCAACGGCAATGCCGAGCACCATCTGCGCAGCCGGACCCGGCTCATGCAGATCCACCCCGCGCACATGCTTCAGGAAACACTGCGCATCAGCCAGCTATGCCGCTTCAACCTGGACGAAATCGCGTATCAATATCCCACCGAGATCGTGCCCGTCGGCCTGACCGCCACGGCCTATTTGCGCCAGGAAACCCTGGAAGGGGCACGAAGGCGCTATCCGCGGGGCGTTCCCTCTCAGGTAAAGGCCCAGCTCGAATCCGAACTTGGCATCATCGCGGGCCTGGGCTACGAGCCGTACTTCCTCACTGTCTACGACATCGTGCGATTCGCCTGGCGGCAAGGAATTCTGTGCCAGGGCCGGGGCTCGGCGGCGAATTCCGCCGTGTGCTATTGCCTGGGCATTACCGAAGTCAACCCCGAGAACGGCAATTCGCTATTCGCGCGCTTCATCAGCACTGAAAGAAACGAACCGCCCGACATCGACGTCGATTTCGAACATCAACGGCGCGAAGAAGTCATCCAGTACATCTATCGCAAATACGGCCGGCAGCGCGCCGCCTTGACCGCCGTCGTCGTCACCTACCGCATACGCAGCGCGCTGCGCGACACCGGCAAGGCGCTGGGGCTGGATCCCGAACTCATCGCTCGTGTCACCGACGCCTTCCACCAATGGGACAGGCGGCAGCCCTTCCTGGAAAAAATGGCCGCACAGGGCCTGGACCCCGATAGCCGCATCGCCCAGGCCTGGGCCGCGCTGGCTCAAACCCTTATGGGTTTCCCCCGCCACCTGTCCCAGCACCCGGGCGGATTCGTCATCGCACGCGGCACGCTGTCCCGCCTGGTTCCCATTGAAAACGCCGCCATGCCCGAACGCAGCGTGGTGCAATGGGACAAGGATGACCTGGACGCCATGGGCCTGATGAAGGTAGATGTGCTGGCCCTGGGCATGCTTTCGGCCTTGCACCGCATGCTGGACATGGCCGGCATGCGCCGAATGCGTCCCTTCGTCTTGCAGGACATCCCCGAAAACGACGAGGCCACGTTCGAGATGATCCGCCGGGCCGACACCATGGGCGTATTCCAGATTGAATCGCGCGCGCAAATGAGCATGCTGCCGCGTTTGCGGCCGCAATCCTTTTACGACCTCGTCATCCAGATCGCCATCGTCAGGCCCGGCCCCATCCACGGCGACATGGTGCATCCCTACCTGCGCCGCCGCCAGAGGCCGGAGCTAATAGACTACCCGTCGGCAGAGATCAAGCAGGTTCTGGAAAGAACCCTGGGAATTCCCATCTTTCAGGAACAGGTCATGCAAATCGCCATCACCGCCGCGGGATTCAGCCCCGGCGAAGCCGACGAGCTGCGCCGCTCCATGGCGGCCTGGAAGCGCAAGGGCACCGTCGACACCTTGCGCCCCAAGCTCATCGCCGGCATGCGAGCCGGCAACTACCCCGACGACTTCATCCAGGCCATCTACCGGCAACTGGAAGGTTTTGGCGAATACGGCTTTCCGGAAAGCCACTCGGCCAGCTTTGCCCAACTGGCGTATTTCAGCGCCTGGTTCAAGCGCCACGAGCCGCAGGCCTTCCTGGCCGCCCTGCTCAATTCCCAGCCCATGGGGTTTTACGCTGCCAGTCAATTGGTGCAGGACGCGCGCCGCCACGGCGTCATTGTCCTGCCCGCCGACATTACAGTCAGCGGCTGGGAGACATCCCTCGAACCCCTGCCTGAAACACCGGCCGAAGCCGCTGTTCAGCGGGACGGCTCCTGCGCGAATCCCGCTCATCCGGCTGTGCGCCTGGGCCTGCAGCTTATAGGCGGCCTGTCGCAGGAAGCCGCCTTGCGCATCGAAGCCGCCCGCCATGCCCGGCCATTCGCCAGCCCGCACGACCTGGCCTTGCGGGCTTCGCTGAGCCGGCACGATATGGACGCGCTGGCCAGCGCCAATGCCTTGCAGGCGCTAAGCGGCCACCGCCGCCAGGCTCTTTGGCAGGCCGCCAACATGCCGCTCAAGGGGCTGCTGCGCGAGGCCGCCATCTCCGATGTCGTCCAGCCCAGGCTGCAGGCGCCTTCGGAGCAAGGACAAATCAGGGCGGACTATCAGGCCATGGGACTGACGCTGCGGCGCCATCCGCTGGCATTGCTGCGGGCAGAACTGCAAGTGCGCCGCTTCGTCTGCGCCAGCATTCTGCACAGTGACTACCCTCACCAGCGACTGGCCAGGGCCTGCGGCATCGTGACCACGCGCCAGCGGCCGCAAACGGCAAAAGGCGTCGTGTTCGTCAGTCTCGAAGACGAAACCGGCCTGGTCAATGTCATCGTCCGCCCCGAGCTTGCCGAACGCCAGCGCCGGGAGCTGCGGCAAAGCCAGCTTCTGGGTGTGTACGGAGTCTGGCAGCGCCAGAACAACGTCTGCCACCTGGTGGCAAGCCGCCTGGTCGACTTGACACCCATGCTGGAGGGCCTGCCAACCCGCAGCCGGAATTTCCATTGAACCGCCCGGCGCCACGCCGCACGCCGGATCCCGGCCTTCCTGCCTCTTGCTCTTCCTTTCTTCCTTCTGCGCCGGCCCGGATCGGGTGGAGCGGCTGCGTTAAAATAACGCGATCCTTCCCGCGCGGCAGCCTGCCGCGCCATCCACCTACTCAGGAATTCATCATGAGCAACCTGCTCAAGCCCCGGCTAGCCGAAGCCGTCAAAACCGCCATGCGGGCCAAGGACAGCGCGCGACTGGGCACCTTGCGCTTTCTCCAGGCCGCCATCAAGCAAAAAGAGGTCGACGAGCGCCGCGATCTGGACGACGCCGAGATCGTCGCCATTGTTGAAAAGCAGGTCAAGCAACGCCGTGAATCGATTGCCGCCTTCGAACAAGCCGGCCGGACCGAAACCGCCCAGCAAGAGCAGAACGAATTGCTGGTTCTGCAGGAGTTCCTGCCTCAGCAAGCCGACGCCCAGGAAATCGACGCCGCCATCCAGGCAGCCATTGCCGAGGTCACGGCGCAGGGCGTAACCGGGGCGCCGGCCATGGGCAAGGTCATGGGCCTGCTCAAGGCGGCCCTGGCCGGCCGCGCCGACATGGCGGCCGTATCGGCCCAGGTCAAAGCCCGGCTGGCCTAAGGCCTGTCAACAGGCCCTGCCAATGCCCGACAATACGCCACCGTCCTCCGCCCAAATCGCCAACGGATATTTCGGCATCGATATTCCATTCATGAGCTATATCGGGCTGATCCCCGAGCTGTTCTCGCCCGAGCTTACCCGCACCCGCCTGCCTTACCGCAAGGAAATCAGCAATAGCCGGGGCGAGATTCATGGCGGAACGCTCATGAGCGCGCTGGACTTCACGCTTAGCGCCGCGGCCAGGGCTCACGACCCATCGGCCGGCATGGCGACCATCGACATGACGACCCATTTCATCGCGCCCGCGAACGGAACCGTGGTCTTCGAAACGAAATGCCTGCGCCTGGGCCGCACACTGGCCTTTTGCGAGGGCCGCGCCCTGGACGAGCGGGGCGAACTGCTTGCCACGGCCGTCGCCACCTTCAAGATAGTCAGGCCCAGACAGCCAAAAGCCGATTGACGCCCCCGCCGCCTGCGGCGCGCAATCGGCTATTCGTACAAGCGATTATTATTTGTAGACGGTGCAGACCGAGCTGTCCATCAGGATAGATTCGCGCATGGCCGCCAAGGCCCTTGCATCCCAGAGCTCGTGCCCCCAGACGGTATGCGTGACCTGCGTATGCTGGGCATCGACGGCCTTGAGCGTCGTGCGGGCCACGACGGCCCCGCTCAGGGGTTCGCGAACCTCGACCGTGCCGCTTTGCATGGCCGGATCGACCTTGCCCACCACGTCGTATTTGCTTTTCCCGCGCAGGCACTCCGCGGCCTGGTTCTGGGCCCGCAGGTATACGGTCTGATAATTGCGCGGCACGGTGTAGGACACACTGGGCGACTTGTCGCCGGGCTGGATGCCCAGAGCGCAGCCGGCCAAAAGCGCTGACAAACCGCCTATTGCCGCCAGATTTCGCCAATTTACGCGTGGACTTCCCATTGGCCGGCCCCCTTGCCGAAGTATCGGTTACGTGGTTACCTCGGGCTGGCCCGCCGCCAGCGTCGGATAATCGGTATATCCCTTGGCCCCGTCCCCGTAGAAAGTGCTGGAATCGGGTTCGTTCAGGGTCGCGCCGGTGCGCAGGCGCGTCACGAGATCGGGGTTGGCGATGAACGCCCTGCCGAATGCCACCGCATCGGCGTGCCCCTGGCTTAATATACGCTCCGCGCCGGCCAAATCATAGCCTTCGTTGGCGATGAGAGGGCCGCCAAAGCGCTTTTTCAATTCCGCCATCTGGCTGTCTTCGCCAAGGGACTCGCGGGTGAAGATGAACGCGATCTTGCGCTGGCCCAGTTGCTCGGCCACGTAATTGAAAACAAGCGACGGATTCGAATCCGACATGGAGTGGGTCCCGCCGCGCGGCGACAAATGCACGCCTACCCGGTGGGCGCACCATATGCCGATGCAGGCGTCCACGACCTCCAGCAAGAGGCGCGCCCGATTCTCGACCGAGCCGCCGTACTTGTCGGTGCGTTTGTTCGAGCCGTCATGCAGGAATTGGTCCAGCAGATACCCGTTGGCGCCATGCACCTCGACACCGTCGAAGCCCGCTTCCTGGGCGTTGCGCGCCGCCTGGGCGTAATCGGCCACAATGCCGGGGATTTCCTCGGTGTGCAGAGCGCGCGGCGTGACGAAGTTGCGCACCGGCCGGATCAGGCTGACGTGGCCGCCGCAAGGGATGGCGCTGGGCGCGACAGGAATGCCGCCGTTCAGGTATTCGGGATCGGAAACGCGGCCCACATGCCACAGCTGCAGGAATATTTTGCCGCCTTTGGCATGAACCGTATCGGTGATTTTCTTCCAGCCTTCGATCTGGGCCTTGCACCAGATTCCGGGCGTGTTGGGATAGCCTACGCCTTGCGGAGAGATGGATGTCGCTTCTGAAATAATGAGTCCGGCGTCGGCGCGCTGGCAATAGTACTTGCGCATCAACTCATTGGGGATGCGCCCCGGATACGCCCGGGTGCGTGTCAGCGGGGCCATGACAATGCGATTTTTCAGCTGCACCGCGCCCAACTTGACCGGTTCAAACAAGTTCACCATGTGAAAAAGCCACCTCTATATTAAGGTTTACCCTAGTATTTCTAAAATTAACACATCTGCGGCGAATATATGCACAATTCTAGGAATTATTTGCCGATCCGTCTGGATTACACGACGTGGCGGGGCTGGCGGTATGGTTTCATGCACGGCCTTCATGCTAAAAAACGTATATCAGAACAACAAACGACAGGGAACAAGGACGCCCAATGGGACAATTCGCCGTTATCGGTCTAGGGAGGTTCGGCTCGGCCGCTTCGCTCGAGCTCATGAAACTGGGACACTCCGTGCTTGGCGTCGATACCGACGGCAAGACCGTCGACAAATACGTCGACGAACTGACCCATGCGGTCATTGCCGACGTCACCGATAAGCATGCCCTGGAAGAGCTGGACCTCGGCAATTACGACGTCGTGCTGGTCGCCATTGGTTCGGACCTGCAGGCCAGCCTGCTGTGCGTGGTCCACCTGAAGGGCTTGGGGGTCAAGAACATCTGGGTCAAGGCCACCTCGCATTCTCAGCACCTCATACTGAGCAAACTGGGCGTTACCCGCATCGTCCATCCTGAAGAGGAAATGGGCATCCGGGTCGCGCAATTGCTCAGCTACCCCATGGTCAACGACTACATCTCCATGGGCAACGGCGAGTTCGTCGTCGAAATCGACGTGGGGGAACAACTGCACGAGGTCTCCGTCGGCAGTTTCCTGCAAAGCTCGGCAAGCACAGTGCACGTCCTGCTGGTCAAGCGCAAATCCGAGATCACGGTTCATCCCGGCCCGGAGTTCGTCCTGAACACCAAGGACATCGTGGTGCTGCTGGGCCAGCTTGCCGCATTGAAGGCGCTCGCGCCGAAGTTGGCCTAGCCGCATGCGCCACTGGGATCCCGGCCGCCCCTACCGGTCATACAAACGCTTTCGCAAGACGGGCCGCTTCAACGCCAGCCCTCCGCTGGTTCTGGCGGCGGGGTTTCTGGCGCTCATCGTGCTGGGCACCGTACTGCTGTCGCTTCCCGTGGCCACTTATCGCCCCATAGGCGTTTTCGATGCTCTCTTCACCGCCACCTCCGCCGTCACGGTCACCGGGCTGAGCCTGGTGGACATCGGCCCCACGTTCACACTGTTCGGCAAGGTCGTCCTTGCCCTGCTGGTGCAAATAGGAGGGCTGGGATTCGTCACGTTCGCCATCCTGGCCGCCCTGACTCTGGGCAAGAAGATCAGCCTGAAGCAGCAGGCCCTGGCGCTGGAAGCCTTCAATCAGACCAGCGTGTCCAAGATCCACAAGACGGCGTTTGCCGTGTTCAAGATCACGGCCTGCATCCAGATGATCGGCGTCGTGATTTTCCTGCTGTGCTGGTGGCCGGAATCCTCATTCACCACAGCCCTGTTCCGCGCGCTGTTCCATACCGTTATGGCGTTCAACAACGCGGGGTTCTCGCTGCAGGCCACGCAGATGTCGCTGTATATCAGCGACCCCGTCACCATATTGGCCACCACGCTGCTCATCATCCTGGGCGGCATCGGCTTCACCGTCCTGAACGACGTCCACAGCTCGTGGCGCTGGTCGAAATTCAGCCCCTACACCAAGCTGATAATCTGGGGCACCCTGGCCCTGAACCTGGCCGGCTTCGTCCTGATCTGGGCGCTAGAGTTCCGGAACGAAGGCACCCTGGCCACACTGCCGCCATCAGCGCAGGCCCTGGCCGCCTGGCTGCAAAGCGTCGCCGCGCGAACGGCGGGATTCAGCAGCATCAATGTCGATCTGCTCAGCGACAGCAGCAAACTGGTGCTGATCATGCTCATGTTCATCGGCGGCGGCTCGCTCAGCACCGCCAGCGGAATCAAGATCGGCACGTTCATCGTCCTGCTTGCCGCCGCGCGTTCCTATGTTTTCCAACGCCAGGAAGTCGTGCTGATGAATCGTTCGGTGTCTTCCGATACCGTGCAAAAGTCCCTGGCCCTGCTGTTGATAACCCTTGGCCTGACGCTGTTTTCCATCCTGTTGATGAGCATCTTCGAACAAGCGCCGTTCATCGACATCGTGTTCGAAGTGGTCACGGCCATCAGCACCACCGGCACGTCCACGGAACTGACCACGTCGCTTTCCACGCCAAGCCGCATACTGCTGGTGGTCCTCATGTTCGCCGGCCGGCTCGGCCCGCTGACCCTGATATACAGCCTGGCCACGCAAACGCGCAGCCGCATCCGCTATGCGGAAACCGAAATCCAGGTCGGCTAGGCCGTTCACGCTCATAGGCCCGCTGCCCGCCGCCGGCAAATGCCGCGCCCACGGCCGCCCGCATGCGACGCAACGCCTGCTCATGGACGAATCGCCTCGGGCAGGACGAGGCGATCCGAATTTTGCGTCCACGCCCCGCACCAGGATAAAAATTTATGCTAGAATCTCGTTCTTTACCGAACCACGGGTATCGTTAAACACCTGGCAAAACCAGGTGTTTTTTAAAGCGGCCGACAAAGCCCTACCCCAACCCTGAAGTTCGGCAAGCCAGGGGTACCTGGTTTTCGGGGCGTAGCGCAGCCTGGTAGCGCACTTGCATGGGGTGCAAGGGGTCGCGAGTTCGAATCCCGCCGTCCCGACCAATACAATCAAGGCCTTACAGTGAAATCGCTGTAAGGCCTTGTGCTTTTGTAACGCCCATGCCACACCTATGCCACAAAATGTGGTAAACAAAAATAAGCCTGCCGAAGCGGGTATGAAAAAAGCCCCCCATGTAGGGCTAATGTAGTGGTACAGCGTGCCGCGCCGCCCGTTCACCTGTCATTGACCATAGCACCGGACGAAGCGCCGTGACAATCACCTTGTTAAGGCGAGTCAGCGCCTGCTCATGGCTCATGTCAGGCTCGATGGCCTCACTGGGTACGTCGGATATGTCGTATAGCGCGGCCTCGTAATATAGGGCCGCGCTGCTAACATCCTCGAATGCTTTGGTAGCGCCATCGTAATCGTGGGCGGCGATAGCGGCACGCAATGCGTTGAGGTGGTCAACCATAAGGGAGCGCCGCGTAGGGACTATGGTTTCATAAGCCATGATGGATTTCCTTTTTAACTGTTAGTGGAATCTCCATCATGCCGTTTTACCGCGAGGTGGTGAAGGGTAATAGGTAGGCTTCGCTAGGCTTTTTTTCGGCGGATTTTGCCCTGTTTCTTATAACGGCAGGCCCCCATTCTCTCCACAAAGTACCCCCCGTCCCCCCCGTGGACATGGGGCAGTAGGGGGTGGCCCCCTATATAACTGTTTCTCGTATATGAGGAACGATTTTTTGGGAAATCATTTTGGGGGCGGTTGCGAAACACCTGCTCCTTGGCGGGGCTGGTTTATTTCTTCTGATTGAACCCCGGACGCATTGCGGGGGGCTGATCCAGTTTCTGCGGCCAGCGCTCCTGACCGTTCGCCTGTGTCCACACCTCGGCGTCCTGACCGGGTATCACCAGAGGCTGCTTGATCCCGCCGCAGACGATGTACGGCTTGAGCGGCAAAGGCCGCGCAACAAGACGGCCTTGAATCAGATATTCTTCAACGCTGGCTCTGTTGCTTGGGGGCCATTCGGCGCGTGGGGCGAATTCAACGAGGCGCCTGCCGCTGTACCTCAGCATTCCCCCGCGTATCAAGTATGCGCAGCCGCTTCCACCAGGGTATATCACCTCATAGCCTACCTCTGGCGTCACGAGCAGCACGGCATGCGGGTTATTTGTGATTGGTGGATGTAGGTCTTCGGTCATTTCCCCTCGCTGGGTTATTGGATACCGACTTTCGTTATACGTCCGCCCGCTGCAAGAGTTCCCACGCATCAACGTTTAAGCACTTGCAAATGCGCAGCAAGCTGATCATGGTCAGATTGTGCTCACCACGCTCTACCCCACCCATATAACTACGGTCAACTCCCGCCTCATGCGCAAGCGACTCCTGAGACAAGCCTGCCTCGGATCGCATTGCGCGTATCACCCGCCCTATCTTTACTAGGGCCGGATCGCCTGCATAGTGGGGTGATGGTCTTGCCATGCCCCGTATGCTGAATTATTGCAGTACGTAACACCACGGGATATGATACCCGAACAATAACGGCTGAAGCTACTCGGAGGGTGTATGGGATTATTTGATTTCTTTAGTCGCAAGGCCAATGACCTCGCCAGTAAAAATGCGGATGCTCACTTGCGAAGCTTAGGATTCAATGTCGCTAACTTGTCGATGGATATACAAGCAATCGCATATCGCGACATGTGCAACGCAAATTTCATAGTGCGTGAGTCAGGAGGTAGACCTTTAACAGTGGCGGAGTGCGCCTTATGCAAATTGGCGAGTATCTATGTGAGTCGTAGGGGTAACCCAGAGATAGCACATGCCATAGCTCTAACAATTCCAAATATCGCAGGGAACGGAGCGGGCAGCGTTCGGAAAGAGATAGCAGAACATGCACACGAGCTTATGAGCGCCTTGGGTTAGGCTAGAACATTTTTTGGCGTTTCAACGTAGGCAGCTAACGATCTTATGCGTCGTCAGCGTCCTGTGCCGCCTGTGTGAGCAATGCCGCTAACGCTGCGTTTAGCTTGGCCATTTCACGGCTATGCAGCCCATGCTTGGTGCCGTTCTTGCTACACCGGGCTTTGCCCGCCGTCGTCTTTGGGCCAGTTGAGGACTCCCAAAGCTTCCGGGCACGCGCCGCAGCGGCAAATGCTGCACGTTGCTCTAAAGACCAGTGACCAGGCATAACACCCCCAAAAAAGAATATGGCTACAGCGTAGCGCAACCAAGCACGCCACACAATCAAACAGGCTAGTCGCCTGTCGCCCCCATACGCTGCTCAAAGATAATGGGCCGGGGCGCTCCCATATCGGCCAGTGCTGCCGTTGTCTTAACGGCCTGGCTTTGGCAACGCAGCGCCATCCGCATTAAGGTCTCGGCTTGCTGTGGCTCGCTACATAACAGCGCCCATTTCACTAACCCGCGAAACAGGGCGTCCAAGTCCTCGGCCTGGCCCACCAGCCTGGCAGCAAGTTTTGTCTTGTCGGGCCGTGGTGGCAATGTGATGCCGTGGGGGGGTGGTGCTGTCGCATCACGGGCAGGCAAACTTGCCGCCCAATCGTCAGCCAACTTCAAAATTTCAGCGGAATTTTTGGACATGGGTTTTTAAATCCTTTTGTCAGAGGAGCGTGCATTTGAAAGTAAGTCCGATTTGCCGAAAACCCGCTTTTTTGATTAAGGTGCTCAAATTCTATTCTTGAGCGCCTTAATCCCTTTGGGAGTCAAAAAAGCCTGGAAACCCGCATGAACATTGGCTTGATTAAGGTGCTCAAGGTTTAGGTGCTCAAAGGGGGTTGAGCACCTTAATCAGGGCCGGGAAGTGTTCATAAATTCACGTTAATTTATGAACCTTTTTGCCCTCTCCCTTCACACTTTTTAAGGCGGGGATTCCGGCTGTTTCGGCAGTGCCCAAACCCACTCACCGCCACCCCGCCGCCCTGGCTCGGACTGCCGGTTAGAGATAACCCCCAACGCTTTTTGCGCACGGCGAATCGTTGCCCATGAATGGCCCGCACCGCCCACATCCGCCTTAATCTGTTTCGCAGTTAACGGCCCATCCGCAAGCAGGTCGGCCAAAAACAGCTTGGCATCCTCCAGCTGGGTATCTGCCGTGCTGGGCTGCTCAACAGTGCCAAGGATTTCTCGGGCTGTCCCCTCGATAACATCGCCCCATAGCGCCCGTGTGGTATGGATACTCGCCACCAGTGTTGGCTCAATGCTGTAGCCCACACCGCCGTCATCAAGGCCAAGATTATTTTTGGCTCGGGCCAGCACGCGGGTATCTGTGCCCTCTTGCTTGGCTGCCACCAGCACAGTTCTGGCCAGTGCAGCAAAGGCTTGTGAACCGATAACGCGGCTTTGTGGTGACGCACCGTCGGTCCCCTTTGAAAAATGGGTAATGCCCAGCACGGCGCAGCGTTGCGCCTCGGCCAGGTTGACCAGGGATTGCAGGGAGCGGCGCACGTCATTGGCTCGGTGCATATCGCCCGTCACCGCCGACACGATTGGATCTATGAGCATGAGCGCCACACCCCCGACTTCTTGCACGGCATTTTCAAGCTCGGGAATATCGCGTGCTGGGTCGAACGGCACAGCATCGGTGGTGTTGGGATCCATAACGGATTTAACAAAGAACACCCGGCCCATGTCCGCACCTGCTGCCGCCAGGCGAGGCTTGATAGTGTCGGCGTAATCATCCTCGCCCGACCATACCACGACGTTCCCCGGCTCCCCGCCAAGCACACCGTCCGGCCATTTACCGCCCGTGGTGACGGTTGCAGCCAGGGCCAGGGCCAAGGTGGTTTTCCCGGTACCTGCATCCCCTGCCAGGATAGTGAGTTTGCCTCGTGCCAGCCATCCATGCCAGAGCCATTGGACAGGCACAGACTCAACGCCCGTAGCGCATAGTAGTTCCACCCCTGTGCGGGTGGTATTCGGCTTGCTGGGGCCGTGCGGGGCCAGTTTCAAGATACTTCGCATGGTAACAGCGCCCCCTGGCGGGGCAGTAAAGGTCTGCCACTTTGCCAATAGCGCATCACGCCCTGGGTAGCTTGGGGCTTCGCTGCTCCAGTGATTCCAAAGCGCAAAGCCATCCTCCCCGCATTCATGCCGCAGTGCCAGGCCAACCCGCAGCCAACCGTCGTACCCCATATTAGGGTCGAGCTTGCACAAGGCATCGCTGATTTGCGCAAGGGATAGCCCCAGCGGCGCATCGAGGTCGCCCAGGTCGCTATTATCCACGCCGCCGTGATGCAGCGTATCGGGTATTCCGAACGGGTTGCCCGCTTTTGTGGTCGCAAGTGCATCCAGTAGGTATTGTGGGGCAGGCGCGATGGTTCCGGCGTTCTCGATAGGTAAACCTTCCGCATCCCAGCGGATGACATACCCACCCTCGGCGCGGATATCAAGCCCTGGGCCAAGCTTACCGGCTGACGAGGGAATCACCATACCATCGGGAATACGAAACCATATATGCGCCCCGTTTGAGCGGGTTTTATGTAGGCGGGTGGCTGGCAGTTGCCAGCCTTTTTCTTTTAACGTTGCAAAACCGTCAGCACCGCTAGCGTGCCCTACATCCACATCAAGCGCTAACAGTTTCCCGCCTGTGGGCATTGCCACCAGAGCATCAGGATAAGCACGCCCCCAGGCCGCTATCGCTTCGCGGTCTGCTGAGGCGCTTTTAAATCCGCCCTTTACGAGTGGGCGCTTATCCTGGCCGCAGGGGAACACCGCCACCCCCCGAGCGATCAGGGGCTGGGCTTTTTGGGTGAAGGTCTGGTCAGTCATCGCACACCCCCGCCAGCTTGGCGTTAGCGAGAGCCAAGAAGGTTTCCACCTGCTCAGCAGAGGCAAACCAGCCCGCGCTTACGTAGAAATGCTCCACAATTTTAAAATCCCTGGTAGCTTCCTTTATTGATAAGAAACAGCCCCTGCTGTAGCACCAACGCCGCAGCGCCGCAGCGCTCATAACCGCCGTTACTGGTGCTGCTTGTACGAACGGAGTTTGGCACCCGCCTGGTTGCACATATAAAACTACTTGTGCCTTACCGCTGGGGCTGGCTTCGGGCTTCACCAATGCCACCAACGCAACAGTTTGGCCCGTGTTAACATCTTTACCGTGAGTAGCACTATTCCAAGAGCTTTCACTCGTCCCCGGCTGCCACCGGGGATTTTCTTTTTTATCAACCATGATTAGCCCTCCCCTGCTTGCCAAGCCTGCGGGTCAGCCATCCACGCTTGCACTTCCGATAAGCGCCAGCGGGTGCAGCGTGCAGATAACTTGATAGGTGCGGGGAACCGGCCTTCGCTATACCATTTCCAGACGCCGGAACGGGACGCACCCAGCATGCGGGCAACCTCTCGGTCTGTAATGAATTGATGGTCACACGGTCGGCCATATGCTTGCTGCGCCTGTGCAGCAGTAACGCCGTGTGGTGTAGATTGCTGTGTCATGTCTAAAACTCCCGTAGGTTTGAGTGGACATGACAAATAATAGGAAAGGCACAACCAAAAATGAAGATGGATATGGCCAGTAATAAGCGTGTCAGCTAGCTGGCGACATGGCCTTTTCTTTTTTCCATCTGGTACACCACCGTTGAATGGTGCTTTTTGCGACATCCTTGTCCCTTGAATGCATGGCCAAGGCAAAATGGCTAGCCGAACTGAAAGTGGATTGCCCCGCCTGCCACTTGTCATACTCGCGTTTAATTGTTTCTTCTAACGGCCCAAACCGCAGCTTACTGGCCTTACCCGCTTTACTGGCTGTTTCGCTACGTGCCTGCCGCGCGATGGCGTCACGCTCGTCCTCCCGCTGTGTTACCGCCTCAATAGCCACGCGCCGGGCGGCTTCCGCGTCCAAAGTGCGATCTTCCAGTAACACCAAAAGACGCCGACCGTGCACCCAGTCACGCGCGGCCATGTGTAGCAGGGCATCGCGGGAAAGGCCGCTAAGCGCTGATTTTGCACTGGCTATTTCTGGATCAATAACAGGCTTTAGCCCCAGGCCTGTACCGTTACACTTCGTGGCCGTCATGCGCTTTGCCTTAACGGAACAATTTCAGCGCCCCCGGCCAGGATCGCGTCAAGGCGGTCGCCAAGCTTGCGCCATGCTTGCGTTTTTTCTGTCTCGTAGTCATGCCGTAAATAGACACGACGTACCTTGCCTGGCAGCAAGTGATTTTGGCAGCGGTCGATAACGTCTAGCGATGTGCCCATGCTTTGCATCATCGTGGCCCCGGTGCGGCGTAGGTCGTGCGGTGTCCACTCGCCATTAACACCTCCGGCCAACACTAGCGTATTGTCATGGCGGCGGTTCTTTAGCGGCTGACGGTTTTTGAATCGCTCCTGGCGGTCGCCTACGCCCTTGCTAATCGACTTCGGGCATACATGCATGTCCTCGCCCTTTTTACTCCTGGCAGGAAACAGCCATTCTGATTCACCAGTGATTTCCTTTAGCGCCTCGAATTGACGGCGGGTAAAGTCGGACATGAAAACGTAATGCTCCTGCTTCTTGTCGCGACGGCCCTTGACGTTTTCACGTGGGATGAACCATACGCCCGTTTCGAGGTTTACATGCTCCCACCGCGCCATCAGTAGTTCACCGATACGGCAAATCGTACCCAGGCATATCCACAATGCAAGCTGGCTTTTACGCGGGAATGGCCGAGCGGCGGTGCGTCTGTCTGGCGCATTTAGCCAGTCATCCTCCATGCGTTTAAAAATATCGCGCAGTTCCCGGATTTCGGCAGGCGATAGAATGCGGTCGCGTTCCTCTTCGTAGTCAGCAGGCAAGAGGTTGCCGATATCCACCAAATCGCAAGGGTTGCCATCCACAAGCAAGCCACGCCAGGGTTGGCGCTTCCCCCCCCAAGTCAGCATTTGGCTAGTGTCGTAGTACGCCGAAACCATCATTCTAGTAACGCCGCGTTTCGCTAATTTGCGAAGCATCGTCAGAATATCTTTGTCGGATAACTCACGTAGCAACTTGCCCCCGATAACCGGCAGTACGTCTTTATTGAACATACGTTTCAGTTCCGCGTTACCGTCCTGGCGGGCTACACCATCAGCAACCCAGGTATCGAACAGGTCTTTAACTGTACGGTCGCGCTCCTGCGCCGCCTTACGCTGGCGCTCTTGCTCAATGCGGGCCTCTTCCGCTTGCTCTTGGAAGTCAGTCCCGCCACGGGCCAATGCCTGGATACGGGCGTTCTCCGCTACCGCCTGTGCCAACGACATGAAGCCGTCACCGTCGCCATAACATTCTGGAAACCGCGCCTCTCTGCGCTTACCTTCCACGACGTAGCTAACAAACCAGCGCTTTACACCGTCGTTGGCCACGCGCAGGTATAAGCCACGGTCAACGGCTATTTTGAATGGCTTGTTCTTGTACCTGTCATCCTTTCGCTTATCCGCGATTTCTTTCTTAAGCCCTCTGTCTGTATACCTTGCCATATTGCCCTCCGTGCCACACTCGTGCCACAAAAAACCGTGGAACCAAGTGTTGGTTGATAGTGCGTCATGGACTCTATTTTACACTAAACCCGCATTTTAACTGGCTTACATTCGTTTATGACAATCTACAGCAGTTCACATCAAATAAAAATTAATTGCATGGGGTGCAAGGGGTCGCGAGTT
>Ga0182744_1000893_pt1 | contig 27167 bp, 26 predicted proteins | sample eDN3rd30CKraftMG_FD_128525 | JGI IMG/M metagenome (GOLD analysis project Ga0182744, IMG submission 128525) | Enriched Miracle-Growth compost microbial communities from Emeryville, California, USA - eDNA 3rd pass 30_C Kraft MG (version 2) (version 2) ... | reverse complement strand
CCGTAGTCGTACTGCGGCCAAAGCCCGTGCAGCACGAACGAGTAGCGGCGTCCGTCACGGCGGTTGCATTGTGTGTTGTCGTCTTCGCCTTTCTCTGCGCAGTAGGTCGGGCTCCACGACAGGACGAGCGCGTAATAATCGAACTGGCCAGCTGTATTGTCGTTGCGGTTGTCGCCGTAGTTGCGCCGGTAGCCATCGCCGCTGCTGTAGCCGTTGCCTCCGGTCGGATTATCGCTTCGTGCCGTCGTTTGGTTGTTTGCGATGGTGGTGCCGTTGGGCGACCATGATCCGCCCTTCGTGGCGAGGTGCACGGCGAATGCAGCGATGACGGCAAGAACCAGAACGGTCAGGAGCAGATGAGGGCGAAGCATTTCGTCGTCTCGATGAGCAGCTGCGATAAAGATTTGCGATACGGAACCGTGAAGCTATGCGCGGGCGGGGGCCAGAGCGGCGAGAATACGGGCCCAGCTTCTCGCACCCTTTTCAAAGCTCCGTACGTTGTATTTTTCATTCGGAGAGTGGATGCGGTCGTCGTCGAGACCGAATCCGATCAGCAGGCTGTCCATACCGAGCGCGTCGCGAAATGAAGTGACGATCGGTATCGACGCACCGCTGCCCATCAACACGGCGGGCTTGCCCCATTCCTCTTCGAGCGCCTTGGCTGCGGCGCGCATCGACGGATCGGTAGTGTCGAAGGCGACAGCGCCGGAGCCGTGATGGCCGAGCCAGGTTGCTTTGCAGTCGGCGGGAAGGATTTTCTCGACGTAGTCATGGAGCGCCGCCATCACCTTGTCGGGGTCTTGTCCCGGCACGAGGCGACAGGTGATTTTGACCGATGCTTTGGCCGGAATGACCGTCTTGGAGCCGACGCCCTGGTAGCCGCCTGTGACGCCGTTGAATTCCAGCGTCGGCCGCGACCAGAGCTGTTCGATGACAGAGCGCCCCTGTTCGCCGGCCGGAGTCTTAAGACCAACGGCGCCAAGAAATGCTTCGGCCCGAAGTCCGAGCGATTTCCATTGGGCCAATTGCTGGGGCGCCGGGTCACCGACGCCATCGTAGAATCCCGGCACGGCGATGCGGCCGGTGTCGTCATGCAGCGCCGCCATGACCTTGGCTAGGGCGCGGATGGGATTGGCGACCGGTCCGCCGTATATGCCGGAATGGAGATCGCGGTTTGGGGCGGTGATGACCAACTCGTCGCCGACAAGGCCGCGCAACATGGTCGTGATTGCGGGCGTGTCCTTGTCCCATTGTCCCGTGTCGCAGACGAGCACGAGATCGGCCTTCAATTCGTCGCCGTGCTTGGCAATAAATCCGGGAAGCGACGGCGATCCGCATTCTTCCTCGCCTTCAATCAGGACCGATACGGCGATCGGCAATTGCCCGGCGACTTTCATCCAGGCGCGGGCCGCCTCGAAAAAGGTCATCAGCTGACCTTTGTTGTCCTCGGCGCCACGGGCGACGACGATCTCGCCATTGGCCGGGTCATTGGCGATGCGCGGCTCGAACGGCGGCGCTTCCCAGAGATCGAGCGGATCGGGCGGCTGCACATCGTAATGCCCATAGAAGAGCACATGCGGTATGCCCGGCTCACGTTTCGTGCGATCATGCGCCACGACCATCGGGTGACCGCTTGTTGGCACAACCTTAGCCTCAGCGAAGCCGATGTCCTTCAGTGTCGCCGCGCACCAGTCGGCAGCCTTGCGGCAGCTCGCCTTATAGGCCGGGTCGGTCGAGATGCTATCGATGCGCAAAAGCTCGAACAGGCGATCGAGCCCCGCAGCCTTTGATTGACCAAGAGTATCGAGAACGGTTTCAAGCGCGGCCATCGTGATAGACTTTCCGTTAATTGCGAGCGGACCGGCGACGGGCTGTCGCTAGGAATACCGGTCTCCATTTGCTATGGCACGTCTCCTGACGCGGATCATGGCAGCATGAAGACCGCACCGGAGGTCTGATGGCACAGCCGGACACTGACGGCAAAAAGAAATGGGTCTACGCCTTTTCTCCCGGCAAGGCCGATGGCGGCGCCGACATGGCGGAGCTGCTCGGCGGCAAGGGCGCCAATCTCGCCGAAATGGCGATCCTCGGCTTGCCCGTTCCCCCGGGATTCACGATTACGACAGAGGTCTGTGAGGCCTTTTTTGCGGCGGGCAACACGCTCCCCGAGGCGCTGAAAGACGATGTCGTCCGGGCGCTCGATGCGGTCGGGGACACCGTCGGCGCACGTTTCGGCGATGAGAAACGGCCGTTGCTTGTCTCCGTGCGCTCGGGTTCGCGGGCGTCCATGCCGGGCATGATGGATACGATCCTCAATCTTGGCCTTAACGACAGGACGGTTGAAGGTCTCGCAGCGCTGACGGGCGACTCGCGTTTTGCTTTCGACAGCTACCGCCGCTTCATCCAGATGTACGGTGACGTCGTGCTCGGCGTCGATCACGGGGCATTCGAGGATATCCTCGAGAACTTCAAGAACCTGAACGGATTTGCCTCCGATACCGATCTCGACGAAGAGGCATGGCGCGAGATCATCGCCGAGTACAAGGCCGCTATCGAGCGCGAACATGGCGCGCCGTTCCCGCAGGAAACGAGTGAGCAGCTTTGGGGCGCCATCGCCGCCGTATTCAATTCCTGGCACAATCCGCGCGCCGAAACCTATCGGCGTTTGCACGATATTCCCGACGACTGGGGGACGGCTGTTACCGTTCAGGCGATGGTCTTCGGTAACCTCGGCGATAATTCCGCGACGGGCGTTGCCTTCACGCGCAATCCATCGACGGGTGAGAACGAGATTTTCGGCGAGTATCTGCCGAATGCTCAGGGCGAGGACGTTGTGGCGGGTATCCGTACGCCGCAGCCGCTGACGAGGAAGAGCGCCCGCGAGTCTGCGGAAACGTCTCTCGAAGTGGCGATGCCGCAGGCGTTTGCGGAGCTACGGCGAATTTTCGACCGGCTCGAACGCCATTATCGCGATATGCAGGACGTCGAGTTTACAGTGCAGCTTGGCAAGCTATGGATTTTGCAAACGCGCTCCGGAAAGCGCACGACGGAAGCGGCGCTCAAGATCGCGGTCGAACTCGCGGCCGAAGGGCTCATCAGCCAGGATGAGGCCATTCTGCGTATCGAGCCGACGCAGCTCGATCAACTGTTGCATCCCGCTATCGATCCGGGCGCCGATCACGATCTGATTGCACGCGGTTTGCCTGCGTCTCCCGGAGCGGCGTCGGGTGAAATCGTTTTTCATTCCGAGATGGCGGAAGCGCTCAAGGCCAAGGGAAAAGACGTCATCCTGGTGCGCTCGGAAACGAGCCCGGAAGATGTTCATGGTATGCACGCGGCTGTCGGCATTCTGACGGCGCGCGGCGGCATGACGAGCCATGCGGCCGTCGTGGCGCGCGGCATGGGCCGGCCGTGCGTGTCGGGCGCCGGAACGCTTCGTATTGATACGAACGCCGGTACGATGCGCGCCGGAAGCCGCATTTTCAGATCTGGCGACATTATTTCGATCGATGGCAGCACGGGACGTGTTTACGCCGGCAAGGCAAAGATGCTGCCGCCGCAGCTTTCGGGAACGTTCGCGACGATCATGGAATGGGCGGATCGCGCACGGCGCATGAAAGTCCGCACCAACGCCGATACGCCGCGCGATGCGCGCCAAGCCCGCTCTTTCGGAGCCGAAGGCATCGGCCTTTGCCGCACCGAGCATATGTTTTTCGATGAGCGGCGCATTCTGGCGGTGCGCGAAATGATCTGCGCGGAAGACGAAGAGGGCCGCCAGCGGGCTTTGGATAAGCTTCTCCCGGTGCAGCGCGCCGATTTCGAGGAGCTGTTTGAAATCATGGCGGGACTGCCGGTGACGATCCGGCTGCTCGACCCGCCCCTGCATGAATTTCTCCCGCACGAAGATCGTGAGGCGGCGCAAGTGGCGGCCGTTCTTGGAATGGATCTGATGCGCCTCAAGAACCGCGTAGCGGAGCTTGAGGAATTCAATCCGATGCTCGGGTTCCGTGGTTGCCGCCTTGGGATCAAGTATCCGGAAATCACGCGCATGCAGGTGCGTGCGATTTTCGAAGCGGCGATCAATGCACAAAAGAAGACGGGCGAGGCGGTGCGCCCCGAAATCATGATCGCGTTCGTCGCTTACCGGCGAGAGTTCGACGTGTTGCGGAAGGTCGTGATGGATACGGCCGAGGCCGTGCAGCAGGAAATGGGCGTTACCATTCCCTACGATGTCGGAACGATGATCGAGTTGCCGCGCGCGACATTGCGTGCCGCCGATATTGCGGGCGGGCCGGAGGGTGCCGACTTCTTTTCGTTCGGCACGAACGATCTGACACAAACAGCGCTGGGGCTGTCGCGTGATGACGCTGCGCCGATCCTGTCGAACTATCTCGAACACGAGGTGATTTCGACCGACCCGTTCGTGACGATTGACCAGCGGGGCGTTGGCGAGCTTGTCAAAATCGGCGTCGAGCGCGGCCGTGCGGCGAAGCCCGGACTCAAGACCGGCATTTGCGGCGAACACGGCGGCGATCCGAAGTCGATCGGCTTTTTCGAGAACATCAATCTCGACTACGTTTCTTGTTCGCCGTTCCGTGTGCCGATCGCACGTCTGGCGGCGGCGCAGGCCACGATCAGGCGGCGCGCGAAAGCCAAGTAATTTTGTTGCGTTGCCTACTCCCGTCATGCCCGTGCAGCGGGTACGCGTCCGGGGTTATGCAGTACGAATCTGATTGGCTTGGATGGATCCCGGCCTCCGCCGGGATGACGTTAGAGCGGATGGTGAGTTTGGAGGATAATTCCGGAAACTCCCCACATCGTCATCCCCGTAGGCGGGGATCCGCCCCGGCATCATAGCAGCCGCCAGATCGCAGGCTTGCGCGCCGGATGACGGTGAGAAGCATCGACTGATCAGTCGGTGGGATAGATTGGAATGCGCGTTATAGCGGCCCGTTTTCGCGGCGGTCGATGTCGTCGAGGCGGGGCTGGCGCGGGCGCTCGCCCTTGTTCTTCGGCAGCATCAGGAGCCAAAGCACGAGCGGCGGCACGACGAAGCACCATGCCATCCAATAGGAATAGTCGCGGTTCTTGAAGCCCGCGAGGACCGCCGCCAGCGCGGAGGCCGCCACGGCGACCAAGCCCCATGCCACGATCCATTGCATCGCCATTTCAACCCTCGCTTGTTGCGGTTCGCCTAGGAAGGCGCCACGCGCTCAGCATACCAGCCAGATGCCCTTCGACTATGGCGAATTCACGCTTCGATAGCGGCTTGGTTTGGCGACGCAAGGAAATCCAGTCCAAGATCGAGGACGGATGCGGAATGGGTGAGGGCGCCGACGGAGATCAAATCGACGCCGGTTTCTGCGATTTCTCTCACCGTATCGAGGTTTACGCCGCCGGATGCTTCCGTCAGGCAGCGCCCTGCAACCCGCTTCACGGCCTTGGAAAGCTCGGCGGGTTCCATGTTGTCGAGCAGCACGCAATCGACATTTTCGCGCAAGACGACTTCAAGCTGGGCCAAGGTGTCGACCTCGACTTCAATTTTGGTCATGTGACCCACGGCGGATTTTGCAGTTTGAATGGCCTGGGCCACACCGCCCGCAGCCACGATGTGATTGTCCTTGATGAGCACGGCATCGAACAGTCCGACGCGGTGATTGTAACCGCCGCCGCAGCGAACGGCGTATTTTTCGAATGCGCGCAAGCCGGGAGTCGTCTTGCGGGTGTCGACGATTTTCGCGTTCGTGCCGCGCACGGCATCGACGTAGCGACGTGTTAGCGTGGCGATGCCCGACAGGCGCCCGAGAAAGTTGAGTGCAACGCGTTCCGCCGTCAGGAGCGCGCGCGCTTCTCCAGAGATACGCGCGATGATCGTGCCGGGCTTTACGCGTTCGCCATCGTCGATTTCGATCGAAAACGAAGTTTTGGGGGCAATGGCGAGGAAGGCGGCTTCAGCAAGAGGGAGGCCAGCGACGACGCCGGGCTTACGCGCTGCAATCACGGCTTCTGCCTGGATGCCGGACGCAATCGTCGCATTCGTCGTGATATCTCCGGCGAGCCCCAGATCTTCGTCGAGGGCAACGCGGATCGCTTCTTCTACGAGAATTCGCGGAAGCGCGGGAAGGTTCGCGGCGTGGTTCATGGCTGGCAGGCTACCGTGGAAACACCGGCGCGCGAAGGTGGTTTTGTCGCCGCCGTATCGATATCTTCGATCGTCATGAACGTGCGGTGCGCGAAAGCTGGATTGACCGCCGGATAATCAATCCGATAGTGGCCGCCACGGCTTTCCTTGCGCGTCAGTGCCGCTGCCGTGATGAGACGCGCGGTCAGGATCATGTTTTTCAGAACCATATCCTCAGAGGCCGTCGCATCGAGTTCCTTGAGTGCCGCCAGTGCGAGCCTCAGGCTTTTGGCGGAGCGTTGCACGCCGACGTATTTCGTCATGACGGCGCGCAGCCGTTCCAGCGCTTCGTGGCGTTTTGCAGTTGCGATCGTACGTGTGCCGGGGATGCGCTTCGGCTGCACAAAATGTCCGACACGATCGTGCGGGAGGAAGGCGCGAATATCGGCGGCGGCGCGAGCGCCGAAAACAACCGCTTCAAGAAGCGAATTCGATGCCAGCCGGTTCGCGCCGTGCAAGCCCGTCGATGCAACTTCTCCTACGGCCCACAGGCTTGCGAGACTGGTGCGGCCGCGAAGGTCGGTGGCGATGCCGCCCATGTGGTAGTGTTCGGCCGGGGCGACCGGAATGAGGTCGATCGTCGGATCGATGCCGGCGTTGCGGCAATGATTCCAGACGGTCGGAAATTCTTTCTCGAAGTGTGCGCCGATTGCGGCGCGGCAATCGAGGAAAACGCCACGCCCGGCGTTGAGTTCATTGTAGACGCCGCGGGCGACGACGTCGCGCGGCGCCAGCTCACCGCGCGGATCGATGGCCAGCATGAAACGCTCGCCGTTGGCATTGACCAGCGTCGCGCCTTCGCCGCGTAGGGCCTCCGTCGCGAGCGGCGCAGGGTCGATCCCCGCATCAATGGCGGTTGGATGAAACTGCACGAATTCAGGATCGGCGATAATGGCCCCGGCGCGCGCGGCCATCGCGATCGCTTCGCCTTTGGCGTAGGACGGATTCGTCGTCAGTGCGAACAACGCGCCGACGCCACCCGTCGCCAGAACGACGGCGGATGCCGGCACGAAGACATAGCTGGCATTGCCGAGTGCGCGCGAGCGGATCAGCCGAACGCCTTCGACACGTCCGTTCGTTGCGATGAGGTCGTCGGCCTCGTAGCCCTCAAGCACGCGGATCGACGGCGTTTGACGGACTGCCGCGATGAGCGCCTGCATGATTGCTGCGCCCGCCCGGTCGCCAGAGACGCGCACCACGCGTTTCTCCGAGTGCGCGGCTTCTTTCGAAAGCACGTAATGGCCTTCGAGATCGCGGTCGAAGGGAACGCCATAGCTGAGCAGATCGCGAATGCGATCCGGTCCCTCGTCGGCAACGATATTGGCGACCTCGGCGTCGACGATGCCGCCGCCTGCTTCAATGGTATCGGCGGCGTGCTTCGCGGTGCTGTCGCCTTCGCCGACCGCCGCCGCGATGCCGCCTTGCGCCCACATGCTGGACGCGCCTTCTCCAAGCGGAGCAGCGGCAATGACCGTGACGGGCAGGGGGGCGAGTTTCAGCGCCGTGAAAAGACCCGCGAGACCGGCGCCGATAATCACGACGTCGCCGGGGCCGGCTTCGCTGTCGAAGGGCACGAACGATCTCGCCTCGCGCACTTTTCGTGCAGCCATTGGCATTGCCTCCTGGGCCGTCGCCCAAAAAAGCTAACTGGTCAGATTGACCATGCGCTCGACAGCGCGACGTGCACGGACAGCGACATCCGGGTCGACCGTCACTTCGTGACGCATGTTGACCAAGCTGTCGTAAATGTTTTCGAGGCTAATCCGCTTCATGTGCGGGCAGAGATTGCAGGGGCGAATGAACTCGACTCCCGGTGCTTCAACGGCGACGTTCGACGCCATCGAACATTCGGTGACGAGCATGACTTTCGCCGGTTGCTTGGTCTTGACCCACTCGATCATGCCTGACGTCGAGCCGGTGAAGTCGGCGGCGGCGATGACGTCGGGCGGGCACTCGGGGTGTGCGATGATCTTCAGGCCGGGCTCGTTGACGCGCATGGCCTCCAGCTCTTCACCCGTAAAGCGTTCGTGGACCTCGCATGCGCCTTTCCAGGCGATGACCTCGACCTTCGTCTGCGATTGCACCCACTTCGCCAGATACTGATCCGGAATGCACAGAACGCGCGGCACGCCGAGGCTTTCGACGACCTTCACAGCGTTCGAGGATGTGCAGGTGATATCGCATTCGGCTTTTACCGCCGCCGACGTATTGACGTACGTAACGATCGGCACGCCCGGATAGGCTTCCCGGAGCATGCGGACGTCCTCGGGCGTGATCGAGGATGCGAGCGAACAGCCGGCGCGCATGTCCGGTATGAGAACAGTTTTGTCCGGTGACAGCAGCTTTGACGTTTCGGCCATGAAGTGAACGCCGGCCTGAACGATGACCTTCGCATCGGTGCGCGCGGCTTCCTTGGCGAGCTGCAAGGAGTCGCCGCGGAAATCAGCGACGCAATGGAAGATCTCCGGCGTCATATAGTTGTGCGCCAGGATAACGGCGTTGCGCTGAACCTTGAGCTCATTGATCGATTTGATCAGCGGCGCGTAGTACGGCCATTCCATCGGCGTGATGACGTCTTTGACACGCTCGTAGAGCGGCGCCATCTCGGCCTCGAGGGACTTTGACCAAGCGTAGGTGGGGGCCGCTTTCGCCGCCGGTTGCTTGACCGCGACGGGCTTCTCGGTTTTTGCGAGCGTAGAAACCATTGACTTGCCTCTCACAAAACGCCATATGCTCGCGACGAGCATATATGGGGTAAAAGTGGCACCGGCATACCCAGCCGACTCTTTCGTCTGAAATACTCTAGCGGAGCATTCTCAGACACGATTAACATAGTGCACTTGGAAACAGATTTCCAGGGCGGCGGTTCCCGCGCGCCCTGGATGAGAAAGCATCGTAAGCCGTGTTAGTTCCGGCTCGGCGGCGCCGAGACTCTGACGCCCGGTGCCGGACGCTCCAACAGAACTTCGCGGCGGAAACGAAAGAGCTTCGCAGGTCTGCCGCCCGTTCGCGTCTTGACGTCGCCCGTCGGCTCGACGAGGCCCGCGCCTTCGACCAGCCTGCGGAAGTTTTGCTTGTGCAGATGCGGACCGAGAATGGCTTCGACCGTCTTCTGCAGTTCGTAGAGCGTGAACTCGTCCGGCATGAGTTCAAACACGACCGGGCGATATTTGATCTTTGCACGCGTGCGGCTGATGGCCGTTGCGAGAATACGCCGGTGATCGGATTGCATCGGAAGTCCGAGCTTGGGACGCTCGCTCCACTCGTGTGCCGAGGTACGGCCATCCCGCGCGGCTTCATCGGCAAGTCCAGCTTCGTAAAGCATCTCGAACCGCTCGAGCACCTTTTCTTCGTCCCACAACATACCGTCGAGGCCGAAGCAGATACGGACGCGATCAGCGCGCGGTATCGGAGACGAGACTGACTTTTGCTGACCGGATTTCTCCGCCCAGGCCTTGAGTCTCGGTTCGATTTCGTTCGCGATGATTTCGGGTCTGCCGCGCCGCCAGTCCTCCCAAGGGAAATACTGGTACCAGCTGCGCCAGACACCATTCGTCAGGCCATGATGACCGACGGCCTGCGTCAATGCGAGATAGCCGATCGAAACCGTATGAGGCGTCTCATCGTCGGAATCGGTGTGACGTCCACGGTCGGCGAAGGTGTAGAGCTGTTCGGCGTAACCGAGCTCAAGGCCCGTTTGATCGTGAACCCATGCCCTGAGCCCGCTTTCAAGCGTACGATGCTCAAGAGGATTAAAAGGACCATACGGAAGGAGGTCGGTTGCGCCAATACTGTCCGCGTCGCCACGCACGACAAGTGCGACGGGTTCATTCTCTGCCACCGCTACGATTGCGGCGTTAAGGCCGATGCCGACGGAAGGTGTTGGTTCCGAGTCGGCGTCGGGAGTCCGATGAGACGTATCGGGCGTCGGTTTTCTCCGGCCAGAAAATTCCATGTTCATAGTGTGTGTCTTCCCCGTGCTCCCCATGAGGCGAGCTAGTAGGCGATCGTGGCGATTTTCAGATATCCTGCACAACTAAAAAAACTGCACAGACGCCGCAAATCGGCCTGATTTCAAAAAGGCGCGTACTTCTTAAAGTGCTCCAGAAACAGTCTCTGTGCATCCTTTGTCGAATGCGGCGTGAGCACCATAAGTTCCCTCTCGATTATTTCGGGAAGCGCAGGGCGGCCGAAAAAGCGCTCCGCCTCGCCGGGGGCAAAACCCGCGAGTAACGTCGCTTCGTAGTAGGCGGCAATGGTGTCGGCGCGCTTTATGGCGGACACGGCGTAATCGTCGATTTCGCCAATTCCGAAGCGGCTATAGATCGCCGCCAGCAGACTTTGCTCGAAGGCCTTGTAGTCGAGTCCAATGGCCGATTTGAACGGACTAATCAGATCACCGATAACGTATTCCGGGGCGTCATGCAGAAGCGCAGCGCATAGCAGTCTTGCATTAAAGTCAGGCTCGATCGCCGCAACGATAGCGGCGACGAGGACGCTATGTTGTGCAACCGAGAAGGCATGGTCGCCGACGGTCTGGCCATTCCAGCGCGCGACTCGCGCCAGTCCGTGGGCGATGTCCTCGATTGCGATATCCTCAGGTTTCGGATTCAGCAGGTCGAGGCGACGGCCCGACAACATGCGCTGCCATGCCCTCGCGGGCCGTTTATCGTTCGTGCTCATGTGACGGAGATCTTGAGAGTCTTCTGGAGTCTGGCGCAGGGTGCGTGGCGGAAGCAGGAGACGATGTGGTCGTTGACCATGCCCGTCGATTGCATGAAGGCGTAAAGCGTGGTCGAGCCGACAAAGCGAAAGCCCTCTTGCTTGAGGCCCTTGCTCATGCGCTTTGAGATGTCTGTTTCGGTCGGGGCGTCCTTGAAAGTCTTCAGGGTATTGATGATCGGCCGGCCATCGACAAAGCTCCAGATGAACTGCGAAAAGGACTGGCGTTCACTGAGCGCCAGATAGACTTTCGCATTGGAGATCGCGGCTTCGATCTTTGCACGGTTGCGGATGATGCCTTCGTTGGCCATCAGCCGCGCAACGTCACGTTCGGTCATGCGGGCGATACGCGCAGCGTCGAAATTATGGAATGCCTGGCGGAAGTCGTCTCGTTTGCGAAGGATCGTGATCCAGGACAGTCCGGCTTGAAAGCCTTCGAGGATCAGCTTTTCGAACAAGGCGCGATCGTCGGTCATTGGCACGCCCCACTCCTCATCGTGGTAGCGTGCATATTCCGTTCCGGTTGCGCCGGCCCAGGGACAGCGTTCAATTGGTTTTGCGGCGGTCATGGCGATGATGTCGCCGATGCACGAGCAGCGGCGGAGGCCCGATAGCGATCGAGCGCTTGCGGGTCGACGTTGACGATTGTGTTTCCCGCGCGCACTTGCTGGTTCTTTTCCTGTGCGTCCGTGACCCGGTCGAGCCGCAGCAGCGCAAGGGCGTGCATGCCGTCCACGGTGCCGACACGGCCGATCGAAATGTCCCCAATCTGAATATCGCGACCCGATCTGAGCGGCGAGGCGGCGGCGATTTTGACGACGCGTTTGCGCACGACGGATTTGTTCTGCATGCGGGCGACAATCTCCTGGCCGACGTAGCAGCCCTTGCCGAAAGAGACGCCGTTGAACAGATCGAAATCGGCTTCATGCGGATAGGCGTCGCCGAATTCATAATCTTTGCCGCCTTCAGGCACACCGAGGCGAACGCGATGGGCGTCGTAATCAAGGTGGGCAAGTTCGACCACTTGCTTGTCGGGCGGTGGTGGAGCCTGTACCAGCCATCGCACGCCCATCTCGGGATGGCGCGGATCTTTGAAGCTGAGGCATGTGCGCGTCTCGGTAAGGGCATCGGCACCCGCGCCCCAGACGGCGTAAACCGCGTAATCCGACGATACGTCCTTGATGGCAACGTCGGCTCGAAGTTTGTACATCGTCAGCCGTTTGGCGAGATCGCCGGTTTTAGCCGCGGCGATGTCGATCAGATAGCCGCTTGCGGTGGCGACGACGAAGAACTCGAAGAGGATCTTGCCCTGAGGGGATAGCAAGCCCGCGTGGCGCGCCTCGCCACGGCGCAGCCCCTGCAGATCATTGGTGACGAGCCCCTGCAGAAGCTTCTCGCTGTCGCCGCCATCGACACTCACGACGCCGCGGTCGGTCAATCGCGCGATGTTTGCGCTGGGCATGGGCTTGGTCTCGATTGCAAACGGGGTCAGAGTTACGTATGCGGGGTCCTAGCCGAAGGCAAGTCCAAGGAGCGTCGCGAGGAATGGCCGATACATTCGATGTCGTGATCCAGGGTGCGACAGTCGTCAACCATGACGGCGAGGGCATCCGCGATCTTGCAATCGCGGGCGGAAAGATCGCGGCCATTGGCGAACTCGGCACGGCCAAGGCCGCGAACCGGATCGATGCGAAAGGGTTGCACATTCTTCCGGGCGTCATCGATACCCAGGTGCATTTCCGGGAGCCGGGCCTGGAGCATAAGGAAGACCTGGAGACGGGGAGCCGGTCTGCTGTCGCGGGCGGCGTTACGGCGGTGTTCGAAATGCCGAACACGAAGCCGCTGACGACAGACAACGAGAGGCTCGCCGATAAGGTCAGCCGTGCCCGCCATCGCATGTTCTGCGATTTTGCGTTCTTTGTCGGCGGAACGCGCGATAACGTCGCCGATATTCCAAACCTCGAAAAGCTCGAAGCGTCTGCCGGCATCAAGGTCTTCATGGGATCATCGACCGGCGACCTGCTCGTCGATGAGGAAGCAGCGCTCGATCGCATCATCGCCAGAATTTCACGGCGCGCTTCGTTTCATGCCGAGGACGAGGCACGCCTCAAGGCGCGCATGCACCTGCGCCGCAAGGGCGACCCGTCCTCGCATCCGGAATGGCGCGACCCCGAGGCCGCGCTCATCGCGACGAAGCGCCTTGTGGGGCTGGCGGAGAAGCACGGGAAACGCGTGCACGTACTGCATATTTCGACCGCCGATGAAATGCAGTTTTTGCGCGATCACAAGTCGTATGCGACGGTCGAAGTCACGCCGCATCACCTGACGCTCGAGGCGCCGGAGTGTTACGAGCGTCTCGGCGCCTATGCGCAGATGAATCCGCCCGTGCGGGACGCGCGCCATCGGGCGGCGATCTGGGCGGCGCTGCAGTCGGGCGTCGTCGATGTTCTCGGTTCGGATCACGCGCCGCATACGCGCGAGGAAAAAGATCACGTCTATCCAGATACGCATTCCGGAATGACCGGCGTGCAGACGCTGGTGCCGGTGATGCTCGATCACGTGAATGCGGGACGGCTGTCGCTGCAGCGCTTCGTTGATCTGACCAGCCACGGTCCGCAGCGTCTCTTCGGAATCCGTGACAAGGGCCGCATCGCCGTTGGCTACGATGCCGACTTGACGATTGTCGATCTGAAGCGACAGGCGACGATTTCCAACGCGTGGATCGAGAGCCGGTGCGCCTGGACGCCGTACGATGGGATGAAGGTGACGGGTTGGCCGGTCGGAACGATCGTGCGCGGCCGGAAAGTCATGTGGGAGGGAGAGATCATCGGTCCGGCACATGGCGAGCCGGTCGGATTTCTCGATGGCTTCGTGCGCTGACCGAAGCCAGCGCACGAATTCATTTTTGTTCAGCCTTCGTCGCCAGCTTTCGCCAAACGGGCGGTACCGGCAGGAAGACGCTTCAGCACATAAACGGTCGTGCCGACGCCAGCGAGCTGTGCGAGATGCGTGACGTTGCCGTTCGTCATGCGGATGCAGCCGGACGATGTCGCGGTGCCGATCGACTTGACGTCGTTGGTGCCGTGAATGCGGTAGAGGGTGTTGCCGAGATAGAGGGCCATCGCGCCGAGCGGATTGCGAACGCCGCCTTCCATGTGAACGGGCAGGCCTGGCTTGCGTGCACGCATCTCGGCGGGTGGGAACCATTCCGGCCACGCGACCTTGCGTGAAACCTTTTCAACGCCGGACCAGGCAAAGCCTTGCTTGCCGACAGCAATCGGATAGCGGTAGGCGGTCGTAGAAGAGAGCACGTAATAGAGATGCCGTCCGGCGGTATCGATAACGATTGACCCCTTGCTATAGTGACTGGGGAACGACACTTTCGGCGGCGCGACCGCTGCAATGTGCGGTTTGCCGCCACCGGTCAAAGTTTCCCGGCCATTCGCGGATGAGTCATCGTCATCATAATCGGCGCGGTCGTTTTGCGGCCGACCCCAATCCCAGCCCATACCGAAAAGCGGCGCCGGTTTGGCAGCGGCCGTTGCGCGACGTTCGCGTTTCAATTTTTTCGGGGGGACATAGCCGTAGGTTTCATCGGCGGGGTGGAAGGCTTGCGCCGGAGCTGCGATCGCGCAGCTGAGCAACACGGCAGCCAGGATACTCATAGACTTCATCGTACTCATCCTCGCACTTCACATAACGTGTGATGGGCGCAATAAAGCAAAAGCCCGGGCGGTGGCCACCCCTCTGCGGCAATTCGCGATTATCGCTATGTTTTTAGGCCAAACGACGCGGGTCGGCTATTTGATTTGCTTGAATGTCAGCCAAGTGCCGTCGGCTGCGATGGCGAGACACCACCACAGCCAGCGTTTTTTCTCATGCATCTCAGTGACCTTAGCCGGACTGACGAGGCGATAGAGATCGACATTCTCTGAGGGCGTGAGTTTGTCGAGCGGCTTTGCTGCGAGGTAGGGCCAGAGATAGACGGAGTTGTTCTCGATGTCGCGGCCAATTGGCTTAGTCGCGGGCGGCATCTCCAGCAAATTGACGAGAGCAGCCAATATTTCACGGCCCTCGGCATCGGCGGATTGGCTTTTCAGGATTTTGATCGGATCGTCGGCGCCTGCGACACCAAGATCGGGCAAAGCGCCCATCTTAAATACGGGCTTCAGCTCTTCGATGTTGCCGGAGCGCGCGGCTGCAAGTATGGCGTCGCGGAGATCCGCAACGTTTCGCGGCAGATCCACGTGTTGATCGCCTTCCACGGCAACGGACGGCAAAACATGGACAAGCGCGATGGCCGTCACTACGAGTAAAAGGAAAAGGTTCGGGCGAGTCACATGGGGCCGGGGGCGCATTCGCTGTTTTCGTAATTTCATCGTGAATGCGCCTGATGAGGGTATCCGCATAGGTGTTGCGCCGTTCGTCTGCACGTTGAAAGAAAGAGCCGCGCGGTTCGACCACGACTCGCGCAAATTCCAGCACTGACGCCGAGCACGCCCGCCTTGATGGATTTTATCCCGAACCCGCTCATCATTCCCATTGGCCTGATCGTTGGGATTCTCATCGCGGCGCCTGTCGGGCCTGTCAACGTTCTGTGTATTCAGCGCGCCGTCGAACGCGGTTTCTGGGGCGGCGTGGCGGCTGGGCTCGGCTCGGTGATGGGCGACGGGTTGATCGCGCTTTGTGCGGGTCTGGGCGTCGGCACGGTGCTCGGCGCGGTGCACACGCATCGGGCATTCATCCAGGTGTTGGGTGGGTTGGCTCTGCTGGCTTTCGGGGCGCGGCTTTATTTCAGCGGTCCGAAGCTCAAGCCGATATCGGAAGCAGAGGCGTCGACAGCGCGCCTGAAGGATTTTGCCTGGGACATTCCGCAGACGTTTTTCCTCACGATCACGAATCCTGGCGCGGTGCTCGGCCTGTTCGCCGTGTTTGGCGGCGTCAGCACATTCGTCGAGGTGCAGTCGACGATCGACGTCCTGCTGTTGGTGGCGGCCATCGTCAGCGGCAGCATGGTGTGGTGGGTGACGTTGTCTAATATCATCGGCCGCTATCGGCATCAGATCGATTTGCGGACGCTTCGGCGCGTGAATCAGATCGCGGGCCTGCTGCTGGCGATTTTTGGAGCGGTGCTGATTGCCGAAGTGATTTGGAAGGGCGGCAGCTTCTAATCCGCCGCTTTTCCGAAGTGTGTCTCGCCTCGTCTATTGATCGCGGCGGGCGAGTGTGAACTCACCTTCGACGACGCGCTTTTCAAGACCGCGCGTCAGATGGATCACGGCGTCCTCGCCGTAAATTGCAACGAGATCCGTCAACGCCGTGAAAAGTGCGGCGTAAGCCATCTGTTGCGGTTCGACCCCCGTATCGACGCCTTCATCCCACGCGGCAAGAATGAGATCGAGTGCCTTTAGCGTCGGATTTTTCGTGTCGATGTCTTCGAAACACTGCATATGCGTTCAACCCAATGTCGCCCGAAACGGGCGGCTCCCCCTTTGAAGATTGTGAACTAGCACGGGCTTCCGTGAAAGGTTCAAGCGGCGCTAATTCACAGTAAACCTGCCGTTGCCGCAAGATGGAGAGTGTTCGCAATCGGTTCAGTGATATGCCTTGAGCAATCCTTCCGATAACTCCGAACCTTCGGAAAGAAACCGCGTGATGGCGGTCTGTGCCGACGGACTGCACGTATTATACGTGCGGCTGTAGCTGCGATACCCCTGGTTGAATGCGCGCGTCAGTTTTGCGCGCCGCAGTGCGCTCGATCCCTCGGCTTCCATCAGATCATGCATACGCTCGCGCCAGTATTGGCCTTCGTTCGCACCGCAAAGTTCGCGAAGATAGTGAACAGCGCCCAGAATCTCGGAAAGCCTGAGCAATCGGTCGTCGTACGGCTTCGCATCCGACGCGGCCAACGCCGTCGCGTGTCCCGCAAATCCCGTTACGGTGAATGCCACGAATGCCGCGAGCATCGCGCGGCGGAAGCGGGCTGGAGTTATCCCCATTGTTTTTGCCGATGAAATGGCCATGACGATAAACTAAATCAGATTCTCGGCGGTTCGGCGGCAACGGATTGCGCCGCCATCTTCTTGTCTTTGGCCCTTCCCAACGAAAAGAAACGCAACCGTGTGCTCGCGCTATACCCTGACGTCGTCTCCCGGAGCGGTTCGCGATTTATTCGGGCTTTCGGGCAGCGAAGATTTTCCTCCGAGATACAATATTGCGCCGGCGCAGCCCGTGGCGATCGTGCGCCACGGACCGGGGCGGCAACGTGAATTGCAGCTCGTTCAATGGGGGCTCATTCCCTCATGGCTCAGAGATCCTCGCGCCTTGAAGCCTCTCATCAATGCCCGCAGCGAGACAGCGGCTGAAAAGCCATCGTTCCGTGGGGCGATGCGCCATCGCCGCTGCCTCATTCCGGCGACCGGCTATTACGAATGGACGGGCCGCCGAGGCGCCAAGCAGCCACATCTCATCAGCCTGAAGGGCCAAGAGCTTTTCGCGATGGCCGGGCTTTGGGAGGATTGGCTCGGCGCGGACGGCAGCGAAATCGAGACGATGGCAGTGCTGACGACGGCGGCGAATGGCGATGTCGCCGCAATTCACGATCGTATGCCTGTCGTCCTCGATCCTCGCGATTACGAGCGCTGGCTCGATTGCAGCTCGGGAAGCGCTGTCGATATTGGCGGCGTACTGAAACCCTTACCCGAAGGTTGCGTCAGCGTGACCGCCGTCAATCCGAGGCTGAATCATCCGGGTGCGGAAGGTCCCGATCTACAGCTACCAGCGATCCCGACGCTTCTTTGATTGCTGCCTTATCGCGCTGTTTCCAGCCGAAATAAGCCTCATAGTGCCTTAACCATTGCGACTCGCAGGTGGCCTCGATCGCCGCTAATCTCTGTATGTCAAGACGCCGCCGATATCCCCATGTACGACGGGCATGACGGGTGGGCGGACACGGGGAGCGCTTACAGGGCGCGAGGGAGGCAGTGAATGGCATACAGGGGTGAGGACCTCGATCTCAGGACTCCGCAGACCTGGGGCGGCGCGCCGGCTGATCTGGCGGCGTCCGGCGATCTTTCCGTAGCACCGAACGGCCAACGCAGCGGCTATCGGCCGGGACCGATGCTCGTCGATGAGACGGTGCTCGCATGCTGCAACCATGCCTATGACATTGCCGTGGCGCATCGGGCTGCGGAGGTCCGGATCGAACACCTGCTCAATGCGATGACGCGGATCGATGGCGCTATTGCCGTTCTGGAATCGCGGGGCATCCGCGTGCCTTTGCTGCGCCGTGATACGGCGGCGATCGTTGCCGGCGAAATTCCGGCGGCGAGCGGCAGTGGAGCGATGTCTCCGCGCCGATCCGACGAATTGGCGGAACTCCTGCGGCTTGCTTCGAGCATCGCGATACGGCGGAACGCTGCGGCCGACATCGACGATTTGCTGCAAGTTCTCCTCGATCATCGTTCGGAGCTGCCCGCATCCGATATCGTATTGCGTTATTCGACTCGTGCGCCTCTGCGTGAAATCAGCGAGCCGCTGCCGCCGCTGACGCGCTCGGGTGGCGAGCCGCGCTATGCGGCGTCGAGCGGCGTGCGCTACGTCTCCGATGCGCGGGCTTATCGCGGCGATCTTTCGGGCTCTCCGACCGACGCCTTGCAGAATTCGCGCATCGAGGCGCTTGAGCAAATGGTTCGCGCGCTCAGTCAGGATTTTTCGAACGAGCGGCACATCATTGCAGGACTCGTTCGCGATTTGAGCCGGGATACGCAAGCCCACCAAGGCGACCAGGACCATAAGCAGAGTGTCCTGCTCGACCGTATCGGAGCGTTGGAAACAGTTATGCTGGAGTCACGTGGACCGACGGCGGATCAATCGCTGGTATCGAAACTCGAAGACGTCGAAGCGGCGCTGGAGCTGCGGCTTCAAGAAATGTCGCAATCGTGGAGTGTGCTGTCACAGCGGCTGCAGGATCTCGAAACAGCGGTGCGTGAGCGGCCACCGCAGCAGGCGGGCGGGGCGACGGCCGACGAACTTCGCAGCCTCGTCGATTTGAAGCCGATTTCCAACAAGCTCGATGTCATCGAAGAAGCCTTGCTCGGTGAACCGCATCGCAACGGAAGCGACCTTGGTGAGCGTTTCGAAAAGCTGCATGGAGATGTGCAGCAGGCGCTCGCGAGCACGACCGACGGCGGCCGGATCGAAACGCTGATCGCGGGGTTCGACCGCATCAACGGTCTTGTCGGCAGGCTTGACGAGCAGCACCGCTGGGTGACTCAGGCGACGGCCGATATCGGCGACCGGCTCGGAGCCGTGGAACTTGCCTTGACCGGGGAGATCGAAACCGCGGCCGCGAAGTACCAGGCCTACGCGCACGATCTCTCCGAGCTTCACGACGCCCTGATGAAGCTCAATCAGAACCAGCATACGCTGGCGGGCTCGATGGATCAGTGGCGTACCGACGCCGCGACGGATACGGCAAATATCCTCAATCGCATCGGGGAACTCGATCGCGATACGGCGGTGCCGGCCGAGACGCTCAAAGCGGTCAACGAGCACATGGATACGATGAACCGGTTCATCGTCGATCGTTATCGGCGGCGGCAAGGGTTCTGGTATTGGTTGTTCGGCACAGACGATTGGTTGGCGGCAAGCTGGCCGTCGCGGAGCAAGCCGAAGGACGCGGATCAAGAAGCGGCGATCTGACCGTCCCAATTCAGCCGACTTGATAATGTGCGGGTAACGGTTTCTGGCCGGGATCGTTAATGCGTTTGGCATAAAGAGTGCTGCTGTCGAGATCGAAAGTTTCAATCCAGCACACTCGGGGCCCCATGACACTTCGTGCATCCTTTGCGGCATCGCCTCGGCTTGCCGATATGCTGACGCCGGAAACGAACAGTTTCGGTGTGCTGCGCTTCGTCATGGCGACGCTTGTGCTGATCTCGCACAGCTATCTCTACGCAGCCGGCACATCAGACGTCGAGCCGCTCCAGCCCTGGCTTGGGCGTTCGCTCGGCGAATGCGCCGTGCAGGTGTTCTTCATCCTCAGCGGCGTGATGGTGGCGCAGAGCTTCGACAGGAGCCGTAGCATCGTCGACTTTACGGTCGCGCGCGTCCTCAGAATTTTTCCGGCGCTCATCGTGTGCGTATTGGCGACGGCACTCGTTCTCGGACCGATCGTCGCCAGCCTGCCTCCTGCTCAGTATTTTTCGAGCCCGGCGCTCTATGGCTACGTCGCCAAGACGCTGTCGCTTTCGACGGGTTCGGCGCAGTTGCCCGGCGTTTTCGAAACAAACGCTTATGCGGGCTATGTCAACTCATCGCTTTGGACGCTGAAGTACGAAGTCGCCTGCTACCTCGGACTGGGCCTCATCGGCATTGCCGGTCTTTTCCATCAGAAATGGCGCTGGCTCGCGGCGGGTGGACTTGTGGCGCTCGTTGCGATGATCTCGCTGTCGCTTCCGAGCAATCCCGATGACTATGGGTTTGTCGAGAACCTGCGATATTTCATCGTCTTTTTCTTTGGTGGCGTGCTCGCCTATCTGCTGCGCCGCCATGTGCTGATCAACGGCCTTTTGTTGGCGCCGCTGTTCGTCGTCTTCGCCGCATCGGTTCGCACGCCGTTCGCCGAAGTCGGGGCCATGCTGTTCCTCAGCTATGCCGCTTTGTGGGCTGCGACGAAGACCTGGGGTCCGCTGCGCGGGCTCTGCAACAAATTCGATACGTCGTTCGGTATTTATATCCTGGCGGGCCCAATCCAGCAGACGCTTCTCTGGTTGATGCCATCGATGGCACCAGCGTTGCTCGCGGTGATCGCGTTTGTCATCGTGCTGCCGCTGGCCTTCCTCTCGTGGACCCTGATCGAAAAGCCGGCGCTGCGTTTGCGGCCGCACATCACGGCACTCTGGATGAGGGCGCAACAGGTGACGATGGCTGGTTGAGCGGCGCTTTCTCCACGAGGAATTCGCTCAGCCGTTCACCATTACGATCAGTGTCTCTCGAAACAGCTTGAGCCCGCCGCTCTGTCCGTGCTTCATTAAGAAAGGCTTAATGAATGTGGCAGGGCGGAAATGTTGCGGCGGTACTTGATCGTCAACGGTATCGCGACCGCATTGCTCTATGCAGCGGTGTGGGCGTTGGTTCCGTCGGTTTCGGGTTTGAGCCGGTCCGTCGGCTCGACGGTCAGAGCGCTTGCCGAGGAAAGTCCGATACTCGGACCGGTGCTCAATCGGGTTGTGACGATCGGCGATCGCTGATCCTTTAGCGGCTTTACGTTCGCGGAGCCGCCGCTCTTTCCAGACGATCGTTGATAGCTTCACCGAGACCTTCTTTGGGGACCGGCGTGACGGCTATTGTCTTGGCTCCGCTCGCATCGAGACTGCGGAGTGCGGCAAACAAATTGGCCGCCGCTTCGATCAAATCGCCGGACGGACTGAGATTGATGCTGGCCCGGTACGGATGTTGCGGGACGTCACCGAATGCGAGGACGGCTTCGTCCGGTGACCAATCCAGCGCATCGAGGCGCAACTGGCTGTGCGGTGCGTAGTGGCTGCGGAGTTGCCCCGGTGACGTCAGACGCGTTCCCATGTCGTTGGCGCGGATGATCCGTTCTCCGATGACGCTTTCGATAACATCCGCCGAAATTGCACCCGGCCGCAGCAGGACCGGCGTGCCTTCGACAAGACTGAGGACCGTCGACTCGAGGCCGTGCGCGGTCGGGCCGGCGTTGAGGATAAGCGCGGTCCTATCGCCTAAGTCGGATGCGACATGCTCCGCACGTGTGGCGCTGACGTGGCCCGAACGATTGGCGGACGGCGCGGCGATCGGCCGGCGGACTTCCTTGAGCAATTGGCGCGCGATCGGATGGTCGGGTGAGCGAAGCGCGACTGTCGGCAAGCCCGCCGAAACGAGATCGCTGACGTCGGTGGTTTCGAGGCGCGGCACGACCAATGTCAGCGGCCCGGGCCAGAAGGCTTCGCTCAAACGGCGTGCGGCGCTGGAGAAGCTGCCGATGATAACGGCCTGCTCGAGTCCAGGCACGTGGACGATCAGAGGATTGAACGTCGGACGGCCCTTGGCCGCGAATATGCGGGCCACGGCTTCGCCATTGGTCGCATCCGCACCCAATCCGTAGACGGTTTCCGTCGGAAATGCGACGAGCGCACCGGAGCGGATCATTTGACCTGCTTCAGTAACCCATTCCGCATTCGCAGGCACGATCCTGCCTTGCATTCGTCATTCACCCGGTTTGCTACGGCTTCTCTTCGGCATAGTGTTCCAAGCAACGCGCAGCGATACCGGGACAGACACCATTCATGACTTATCAGGCTCCAGTAGACGACATCCTCTTCGCTCTCAAGTCGGCAGCGGGTTTTGAGAACCTCATTGCGCGCGGGCTTTATCCGGGGCTCGATGTCGAAACCATTGCGGCGGTTATTGAGGAGGCCGGCAAGTTCGGCTCCGAGGTGCTGGCGCCATTGAACGCATCAGGCGACAAGACAGGATCGAAGTTTTCTGAAGGGCGTGTGACGACGCCTCCGGGTTTTGGTGGTGCCTACAAGCAATTCGCTGAAGGCGGGTGGAGTTCCTTGCCGTGTGCGGAGGCCTTTGGCGGCCAGAATTTGCCGGAAATCGTGGCGGCTGCTGCCGGCGAGATATGGAATGCTTCGAACGTTTCTTTCGGGCTTTGTCCGTTGCTGACGCAAGGTGCGATCCATGCGATCGAAGCGGGGGGTAGCGATGCGCTGAAAACCAAGTTTTTGCCGAAGATGGTCGCGGGAACTTGGACCGGCACGATGAATCTTACCGAGCCGCAGGCGGGGTCCGATCTCGGCGCGCTTTCGACGCGCGCCGAGCCGCAGGGAGATGGGACGTATCGCGTCACCGGGACGAAGATCTTCATTACCTACGGCGACCACGACATGGCGGAGAATATCATCCACCTCGTGCTGGCTCGTTTGCCGAATGCGCCTGCCGGCTCGCGCGGCATTTCTCTTTTTCTCGTGCCGAAGTTCCTCGTCAACGATGATGGAACGCTCGGGGAGCGCAACGACGTGGTCTGCGCCGGGATCGAGCACAAGCTCGGGATCATGGCGAGTCCAACGTGTATCATGCAGTTCGGTGAGAAGGGCGGTGCGACCGGCTATCTGATCGGCGAAGAAAACCGCGGTCTGGCGACAATGTTCGTGATGATGAACGCGGCGCGCCTTGGCGTCGGCTTGCAGGGCGTCGGTGTTGCCGAGCGTGCGACGCAGTTCGCCGTCGCCTATGCAAAGGAGCGGCGGCAAGGCAAAAGCCCGTTGGCGGACGGATCGAAAGCCATGAGCCCGATCATCGAGCACGCCGACGTGCGGCGGATGCTTCTGACGATGAAAGCACTGACACAGGCGGCGCGAATGATCTGCTATGCGACCGCTCGCGAACTCGATATCGCACAGCGCTCCGAAGATAGCGGCGAGAGAAAATCGGCGCTCGACAAGGCGGCGCTGCTGACGCCGCTCGCCAAGGCATTCTCGACCGATATTGCCAACGAGGTGGCATCGCTCGGTATCCAGGTGCACGGCGGCATGGGCTTCGTCGAGGAAACGGGCGCCGCTCAGTATCTTCGGGATGCACGTATTCTGCCGATCTATGAAGGCACCAACGGGATTCAGGCGATCGATCTCGTCACGCGCAAGCTGCCGCTGGCCGGGGGGGAGGTTGCAACGTCGTATCTGTCGGAGTTGGCGGACATTATTGCCGACGTTCGCGCTTCGAACCGTCCGGAATTTGGCGTCATGGCACACCGTTTAACGGAAGCCTTGTCAGGGCTTCAGTCGGCAACGCTGTGGATGGCGCTGATGCTGCAAAGTTCGCCTGAAGCGGCGCTTGCGTCGGCGACGCCGTATCTCCGGCTGATGAGCTTGACCGCCGGCGGCACCTACCTGGCGAAAGGGGCGCTCGCCGAGGAGGCGTCATCGCCACGGGTCGCCATTGCGCGCTTCTTTGCAGAGAACATTCTGACTGAGGCTTCTGGCTTGGCCGAGTCGGTGCAGAATGGCGCCGACTCGGTGCTCGTCGATGCGCACGGCGCGGTGTTCGCATGAGCGTTGACGTCGAAATTTCCAGCGCGGAAAGCGTGCAGATTCTGCGATTGACGCGGGCGGCGAAGAAGAACGCGCTGACCGGCGCGATGTACAAGACGCTGTGCGGCGCAATAGATGCGGGCGACATCGATCCAGAGACTGCCGCGCATGTCCTTGTCGGCTCAGAAGGGGTGTTCACGGCCGGCAACGACCTTGGCGACTTTCTCGCGACCGCGCGGGGAACCGGCGATCTGAGCTTGGATGTGCTGCGGTTCATCCATTTGTTGCCGGTGGTTCGAAAACCGCTGATCGCAGCGGTTGACGGCAAAGCGATCGGCATCGGCACGACGCTGCTGTTTCACTGCGATCTCGTCTACGCGACTCCCGAAGCCACATTCGCAACACCGTTCCTCGATCTCGGTTTGATTCCCGAGGCGGGGTCGAGCCTGCTGATGCCGGGGCGTATGGGATATGCGCGGGCTTTCGAAATGCTGGTTCTGGGTGAAACCTTCACGGCCGAACAGGCAGTGCAATCGGGGTTCGTCAACAGAATCGTGCCGCGAGAGCATTTGGAGGAGACGGCACTTGACGCGGCGCGCCGGTTGGCAGGTAAACCTCAGGAAGCGTTGGCCGCTGCCCGGCGGCTGATGCGGGGCGACCCGGCGGACATCCTGAAGCATATCGACAAAGAAGTCGTCGCATTCCGCGAGCGGTTGGGTTCGCCGGAAGCGATAGAGGCATTTAGCGCCTTTTTCGAGAAGCGCCCCGCCAATTTTCGCTGACCTGTGCCGCGCGCCCTTACGTTCGATGCGGGAGCGCGCTAGCATGGTCAGCTGACGTTGGAATAGAGAGAACAACAATGACGTCGCTCAAGGGCAAGACCCTATTTGTCACGGGCGCCAGTCGCGGGATTGGATTGGCGATCGCCAAGCGGGCGGCGCGGGACGGCGCGAACATTGCCATTGCTGCGAAGACGTCCGATCCCAATCCAAAGCTCGAAGGAACCATTCATTCGGCTGCCAAGGACATCGAGGCGGCGGGCGGCAAAGCGCTTGCGATCACTTGCGATATTCGTCGCGAGGAGGACGTGGAGCGTGCGGTCGCGGAGACTGTCGCGACGTTCGGCGGCATCGATATCTGCGTGAATAACGCCAGCGCCATTTCGCTAACGCCGATTGAAAAGACCGAAATCAAGCGCTTCGATTTGATGTTCGCCGTCAATGCGCGGGGCACGTTTCTCGTGTCGAAGACGTGCTTGCCGCATCTGAAAAAATCGAAAAATCCTCACATTCTTATGGTGTCGCCGCCGCTCGACATGAAGCCGGAATGGTTCTCCGGCCACGTCGCTTATTCGATCGCGAAATATGGCATGAGCCTCTGCGTCCTCGGCCTTGCCGATGAATTGAAAAAGGACGGCATAGCGGTCAATGCTCTGTGGCCGCGCACGACAATTGCAACGGCTGCGGTTCGGAACATTCTCGGAGGCGACAAGCTGATGCGCATGAGCCGGTCGCCGGAAATCGTCGCGGATGCGGCCCATCTCATTTTTCAGCAGCCGGCGAAGTCGTTCAGCGGAAACTTTTTGATCGACGACAGTTATCTGTATTCGGCAGGCGGGGTCACCAATTTCGAGGGCTATCGCATCGATCCGTCGATGCCGCTCGCTCCCGACTTTTTCGTTCCTGCGTCCAGCAAGCCTCCGCCGGGAGTTCAGATCGCACGGCTATCGGAGTTGTCGTGACGGGGAGCGGATATTTCAAAAATCGGATGCTTTGGGGCCCGGCATGACGACTGTGCTCATGACACATCCCGCATTCATCGAGCACAATACCGGACGCGGCCATCCCGAGCGCGCCAAGCGGATGCTTGCCATCGACAAGGCTTTGGAGGGCGAGGATTTTGCATCGCTTGTGCGCCGGGAGGCGCCGCTGCGCGACGATGATGCGACGTATATTACGATGGCGCATCGCGTAGATCATTTGCGCGACATTCGCGAATTCGCGGAGCAAGTCACGGTCGAGCCCAGGTACATCGACGGTGACACAGCTGTCTCGCCGGGAACGTGGGAAGCGGCGCGGAGGGCCGTCGGGGCGGGCCTTGATGCCGTCGATCTCGTGATGGGCGGCGACGCTACGAATGCATTTTGCCAAGTGCGCCCGCCGGGCCATCACGCGGAGAGTTTCCGGGCGATGGGCTTCTGCCTCTTCAATAATGCCGCCATTGCCGCGCATTACGCGCGCCGGAAGCACGGCATGGAGCGGGTGGCCGTTGTCGATTTCGATGTTCATCATGGCAACGGGACGCAGGAGATCTTCTGGTCCGATAGAAATCTTTTTTACGGATCGACGCATCAGATGCCGCTCTTTCCCGGCACTGGTGCGTTGCAGGAAACCGGGGTTGGGAATATCTTCAACGCCCCGCTGAGGGCGGGCGACGGGCGCGATCAATTCGAACAGGCATTCCGCGACAGAATTCTTCGGCCTCTGCATGATTTCGCTCCGGATCTCATTGTGATTTCCGCGGGTTTCGATGCGCACCATCGCGATCCGCTCGGCGGCCTGACGCTTACGGAGGACGACTTCCGCTGGGCGACCGAATCTTTGACAGAGATTGCGCGACGGCATGCAAATGGCCGGGTCGTGTCGATGCTGGAAGGCGGATATGATTTGACCGGACTTGCGCAGTCGGTGGCCGCGCACGTCACGGCGTTGATGCAGGCTGGCGCCTGAGCGGTGAAATAGCCGTTTCGAAACAGTTTCCAAGGCAGGATCTATGACCGAACGAAAAGCACCCGCGAAGAATTTTGACGACATCAGAGAGATGACGTTCGAACGGGCTTTGAAGGAACTTGAGGCCATCGTGGGACGGCTTGAGCGCGGCGACGTCGATCTTGAGGAAAGCATCGCCATCTACGAACGCGGCGAAGCACTCCGCGATCATTGCGACCGGCTGCTCAAGGCGGCGGAGTCGAAGGTGGAGAAGTTGACGCTTGGGTCGGATGGCGCACCAAAAGGGACGACGCCTCTGGACAAGGACAACGGCGCACCTTTCTGACGGTTGCGGCGCGGGAAGTGGGGCAATTTTATAAGTTGACTTCACTGCGGCAAGCCATCGCACTATGGATTGCTTCTAAATTGCCTATTCGGAACGCTTGCCGGAGACGCTAAGAAACTATGCGAGGCGTCAATCGAGGTTGATTGCGT
>Ga0182744_1000888_pt1 | contig 27275 bp, 18 predicted proteins | sample eDN3rd30CKraftMG_FD_128525 | JGI IMG/M metagenome (GOLD analysis project Ga0182744, IMG submission 128525) | Enriched Miracle-Growth compost microbial communities from Emeryville, California, USA - eDNA 3rd pass 30_C Kraft MG (version 2) (version 2) ... | reverse complement strand
GCAAATCTTCAACCACCTTCATGACGTCTTGCTGATCGACGAAGCTCATTTCCAAGTCGATCTGACTGAATTCCGGCTGACGGTCGGCGCGCAAGTCCTCATCCCGAAAACAACGGGCGATTTGAAAGTAACGATCCATCCCGCCGATCATCAGCAGCTGCTTCAAGGTCTGCGGACTCTGCGGAAGGGCGTAAAAGTTCCCTTGAGACACACGGGAAGGCACCAGGTAATCGCGCGCGCCCTCAGGGGTGCTTTTATAAAGAATCGGTGTTTCCACTTCGATAAAACCTTGATCGCTCAAAAACTGTCGGGTCATTTGATTCACCCGGTGTCTAAGTTTCAAGATGCCCTGCAAGCGCGGAGAACGGATGTCCAAATAACGGTATTTTAATTTCAAAACCTCGGAAACCTTGTCGTCGTCCACTTGAAAAGGAGGTGTTTCCGCCTGAGAAAGAATTTTTAACTCTTCCGCTTCGATCTCGATTTCTCCAGTGCTCATTTTGGGGTTCACCATCCCCTCAGGACGGGCGCGCACGGTGCCTTTGATCTGAACCACATACTCCGAACGCAGATCCTTCGCGGATTTTTGCGCCTCCTGTTGCGGATTCAAAACAACCTGGACCATCCCCTCCCGGTCACGCAGATCCACGAAAACCAGTCCGCCGTGATCGCGACGGGTATCCACCCATCCGCAAAGAACGACTTTTTCTGAAAGATTTTTACTGCTGAGGTGGCCGCAAGCATGGGTGCGTAAAGAGGACTGGTGGGTGTTCGTCGCCATTTAAAGGGTCTCCTGTGGACGTGAGTTTCGCACGTCCCGAAGGCACTTTCAAGCGCTGGACAAGGTCAGGGAAAGCGTTTAGTGTTTTCGGATGCCAACCGTAAAAATTCAGAAATCCACTGACAAGTCCGCCGACGAAGCTTTCAAAAAAATCTCCCATCTGCTTGAAAACGATTCCGAACTGAGAAAGCTGGATCCCAAATACGTGTGTGAGTTTCATCCCGAAAGCCATTCGGGCAGCGCCAAGGGCAGCCAGTTCAAAGCCGACCTGCAAATCCATGACGCGTCCCCGGGCTCTCAGGTGGAAATCACCGTGGAGTTGCCCTTTCACCTGGGTTTAGTGAAGGGCCTGGTCTCCAAAACTCTTGAAAAGAAATTGGACCAAGCGCTCTCTTAAGCAAAGGGAGTTCCTTTATGGCTCGTAAAAAAAAGAGCGCCTCCAAAAAGAAGCCGAAAAAATCTCTGAAAGACTATAAAAACGTCGATGCGGAAATCGTTTCCGCAAAGAGCGCGGCGAAGCCCACTCTCTCCACGACGGAAGATGATGATTTCGATTTGCTCACGAAAGAGGACTCCCAGCTTCCCGCGGTCATCGGACCCCAAGAGTCCTCCCTTGCCGCGACGGATCCTGTAGCGAAATACCTCCTTGAAATTCGTAAATATCCCCTCCTGGACCGCGAGCAGGAAAAGGCCTTGGCCCTGCGGTACTTTGAAAGCGGAGATCCCAAGGCCGCCGAAAAACTGGTGACATCAAACTTACGCTTTGTGGTGAAGATCGCCTCCGAATACTCGAAGTTCGGCGCCAAAATGATTGATCTGATTCAAGAAGGCAACGTGGGGTTGATGCACGCCGTGCGGGAATTCAATCCCTACAAAGGCGTGCGGTTGATCACTTATGCCGTTTGGTGGATTCGCGGTTACATCCGGGAATATCTGATGAAGCAGTACTCGATGGTGCGCATCGGGACCACGGCGGCGCAAAAGAAACTTTTTTACCGTCTGCAAAAAGAGCAAGAGGCCCTCGAGCAAATGGGCATGGAACAAAGTGTGGCGCTCTTGAGTGGACGTTTGGGCGTGACGGAAAAAGACGTCGAGGACATGCAAAAACGCATGAGCGGACGGGACGTCAGTCTGGATCAACCCTTGGGAGAAGACGGCGACACCCGCCTGATGGATCTTCAATCCGAAGAATCTCCCCTGCGCGTCGATGACGAGCTGGGAAAAAGGCAGGAAATTCAGTCCTTACAAGAACAGATCGAGAAACTACGGCCCGAGCTTTCCGAGCGCGAGTTGGAGCTTCTGGAAGAGCGCTTGCTTGCGGACGATCCCCTCACTCTCCAGGAGATCGGAGAAAGGCATGGAGTCTCCCGGGAAGCTGTGAGACAAATGGAAGCGCGCCTGATGGAAAAAATTAAAGATAAAGTGATGAGCGAAGGAAAAACCAACCAATGAAACAAAATGAAAATTTCATGGAAACCTGGAAGTCCGCCCTGACCGACGCCGCCCGCTGTTTGGATTTGTTTTTATCGAATGAGGAAAACTTGAAACTGTGCGCGCGCTTTTCCGATCTGCTGGCGGAAGTGGGACGTGACGGCGGCAACGTTTTCACTTGCGGAAACGGCGGCAGCCACTGCGATGCCATGCACTTCGCGGAGGAACTGACGGGGCGTTACCGCAAAAACCGCAGGCCCTTGGGCGCTCTCGCTTTGGGAGACGCCAGTCACGTCACCTGCGTCAGCAATGATTACGGCTTTGAACACATCTTTGAAAGACAGCTGCAAGGTCTTGGACGCAAAGGCGATCTTTTGATCGGGCTTTCCACCAGCGGAAACTCCAAAAACGTCATTAAAGCTTTTGAAGCCGCCAAAGAAAAAGGGATCACCACCGTGGCCCTCTTGGGAAAAGGTGGAGGAGAACTTGGGAAGATGGCGGATCTCGCTATCATCGTTCCTGGGGAAACTTCGGACCGCATCCAGGAGTTGCACATCAAAATCGTTCATATCGTGATTGAAACTTTGGAAAGGGCCTTGTTTCCGGAAAATTACGAAAAGGCCTGAGATATTAAACAGGCCTAACGGTCCAAGCGCCGCCACAAAACTTGGTCGGCCAAAACCAGATGGACCATGGCTTCCAGCACCGGCAAGGCCCGGGGAAGAATGCAAGGATCATGGCGACCTTGGCGAGCCATCGTCGCCAAAGTGGCGGGCGGTTTAAATCCCACACGCAAATGCAAGCGCTCTCCCGTTGTGATTCCCCCTCGAAGTCCCGCATACACTTCCGAATTTTGATGAAAGCTGGAACCGGGTTTTGTTCTTTCCTGGTGGGCGAAGCCGAATTCCACGGACTGGGTGGCTCCCACACTCATCATCGCCGCGGTCAATTCTGATTTCATTTTTCTAAAGACCGGTTGGCCTAAGTAAGGGGGCACGTTGGTGATGAACATTTCGATGGTGCCGCCGAAGCTGTCGCCCTCTTCCTTCGCTTTGATGAGGCGCCGGGAAATTTCCTGATCCTGTTCAGCGTCGGGAATCCGGGTTTGAAAATCATAGGCATTGAGGCGGCCCTCGTTCAGAGCGGCGGCGATTTCGAGTATCCGCTCCGGCTCCCACTGCCAGGGTCCGACTTGGGAAACGAAGCCGAACACTTTCAGCTCGGGGCAGACCGTGTTCAAAAACATTTCGGCGACACTCCCGCCGAGCACACGGCTGAGTGTTTCCCGACCAGAGGCGCGCCCGCTTCCCCGAGGATCGGAGTGACCGAATTTTTCCTGCCATAGATCCGTCGCGTGACCGGGCCGCGTTTTTAAATTTTCTTTGGTGTAGGAGGTGGAGTCCGCGTCTTTATTGAATACGGCCATCGCAATGGGAGTGCCGAGGGTGCGGCCTTCAAAAACTCCGGAGAAGATTTCGGGGCGATCTTCTTCGCTTCTCGCGGTGGTCACCGCACTTTGCCCCGGACGACGGCGTTGAAGATTTCTTTCCAAAAGTGCTTGGTCAAAAGGAATTCCCGCCGGACAGCCCTGAACAAGAGCGCCCAGCGCCCGCCCATGGCTCTCCCCGAAAGTGCTGACTTGAAAGAGATGTCCGAAAGTGTTCGCGTTCATACGGTTCTCTCAAAGTGTTCGCTCCCCTCAAAAAGAGCAAGCTTTTTGAAAAACTTACAGCACTGTTCTCTCTCCCCTTCTTTCGCTAACGATCTTTTTGCAGCTCTCCCTTGGTTTTCCATAAGACTTTAGATACCTATGGCTGCACCATGGTAGAGAAATCGAAGTCCTCTATTTTCCACATTGAGAGAATCAAAGCCGCTTTTGACGACCGTCGGCAGCGCAACCCCAGCTATTCTCTCCGCTCCTTCGCCAGAGACTTGGAGCTTAGCCCCTCAGCCTTATCGGCCTTGCTGAACGGAAAAAAAGGCATTTCTAAACAAAAAGCCCTGATCGTTTCTCAAAAGATCGGCCTTTCGCGTTCCGAAGGAATGGTTTTCTTGCTCAGTGTCGTCTCCCACCACGGGAAAAGCCCTGAACTTCGCAACCAAGCAAAACAGAAACTCCAACGGACCCTCGAAAAGCATTTATCCACCGAATATTTGACCAAAGAAGCCTTTTCCAATCTAGACAGCTGGCACGACTTTGCCTTGATGGAAGCTCTTGAGCTTTCGAACTGCGAACACACGGTCAAGTGGCTGGCTCGCCGACTCACCCTCACCTGCGAACAAGTAGAGAAGACGATCAAAAAACTGGAAAAACAGAAAAGAATCGTTTTTGAGAACGGCAAGTACCGGTCTCTCTTCACGGAAACCACCACGGAATTCGACGTCCCCAACGACGGCGTTAAAGAATACCATTCCAGTCTGCTGACCGCCGCAAGGACCTCCCTGTACAAGCAGCCCCTTCACCAAAGGGAATTTCTGAACATGACCCTGGCGTTTCACAAAGAGGATCTAACGGAAGCCAAGGACTTCATAAGGAATTTTCAGGAACAGTTTGCGGAAAGATTTTATCCGAAAAATAAGACCAAAGATGCGGTTTATCAATTATCGGTCCAGTGGTTCAGGCTGGATCAGGAGGGAGGTTGAATTGGAAAAAATTCTTTTGATCACCGTCGCTCTTTTTTCCATTTTCTCCTTCGCCGGACCAAGAGTCGTCGGAAATGGGGGAGACATTGTTCCTTCTTTTTCGATCAATCAGCAGGATCTCATCACGGCCATCGAGGAAGCGAAGCCGGCCCTTCGCTTCTGGCTTTACCGCCAGGAAACGCGACTCCTGCAACAATCCGAGGAGAACATCCGGCGCTCTCCACCCACGTATGGCGTCGCGAAGCTCTTTCCCAAAGGTCTCTATCAAACCCGTATTTATGACTTTCTTGATACGACGAATATCGTGATCTATACGCAAGCCTCTTGCATCGCCAAGGGCGAGTACCGAGACGGGTTTTCTTTCCTCTATGGTCATGGCTCTTGGGGAGTTCCACCGACCATCTGCCTGAGCGGACATTCTTTGCTTCAAAAACTGAATTTTTATGATTTTAGAGTTCAAGTCGAAGGGCTTATTCTTCATGAACTCTCCCACCTCGTGGGAAATGATGAAGCGGAAGCCGTGTCTCTTCAAAAAAAATATATCGAAACGATGAGAGACGTTTCTCCCACGACGATCTACTATGAAGTTTTGCATAAACTGAGCCTCCTTGAAGACGTGAGTTTTCAGAAAGATTCCGAAAAAACCACGGCCTTTTTGTCGTCGAATCTTCAAAATTCATTGCTCCCTTCGCCTTTTCAAATTTTCTCCCATGGAGACCTCGAAAGCATCCAAAGCTCCATCATAAAAAGGCACATGGATGAAGGCCTTATTCAGACGCTTAAAGAACACCTTCGAAGGGACTTGCAAAAATTTGACGTCATTATCTTGTCGAAGTAAGGTTCGATCGTTTACCTATGCCGAGTTAAGAGAACATTATTTGGCCTTTTTCTTAAGGCTGCCTTAGCAAGACCCTTCCCTCTTCCGATTCATTCTTATCACGAGATGAACATGATGGCTTCATCGGCCAGAACGTCGGAGGATTTTCTGTGAAACGATCAAAGACTCATCGGAGACATTTTCATCTCATAGTGGGAATGTCCCTTCTGATCACTCTTCCCTCAGCTCCGGCCCTTGGGTCTTCAGGAATTACCTATCAGGGAAGACTGCTGGATCAAAACAACCTGCCCGTGACGTCCTCTTCGGCTCAGTTCCGACTTCAAATCAGAACTCCTGGGGCGGAGGACTGTTTGATGTATGAAGAAATCCAAACCTTGGACCTGTCCCACACATCAGGAGTTTTTTCTTTGTCTCTGGGAGACGGCAGCGGAGTGCGCCAGGATCTTCATGCGTGGGGACTTTTTGAGGCTCTCTCCAACAGACAAAGTTTTAATTTTACGGCGGCGGATTGTAACGGCCTGACGGCTTACACGCCCGGTCCCGCGGATAATCGGAAATTTCGCGTGTCTTTTAATTTAGGGAGCGGCTGGGAAGCCCTTCCCATACAAACTATCAATTACATTCCCATGTCTATTCAGACGTACGCGGTGGGTGGGTTTCCGGCAAGCTCGCTTTTTAGAGTGGAAGATGGCGGAGCCGTTGGAAATGTCGCCGCACTGACCACCACTCAGTATGACAATCTGGTTTCTTTGGCCGACGGCTCTTCCTCCGTTTATGAAAAATCGGGACAGCTTGGCGGCAGCGCGATTCCTCCCTCACTCACTAGCGGCCAAAGCTTTGTGTCTGATGGAAGCGGCGGTTGGGTGGCCTCCACTCCTTTAACTTCAGAAACGGACCCCAATGTTCAAGCTTTTGCCAAAGCTTCTCTTCCCACCTGTGGTACGGGAGAGGTTTTAAAATCAGACGGCACCACGCTTTCTTGCGTTCCTGACTCCGGCGGGTGGAGTGCGGTGGATGCCACGGACACCGTGAAGGGAATTGTCGTTGTTCCCACAAGTGGCGGTCTCGAGGTGAGCCTGGGAGCCGTTGGGCTTCCCGACCAAACCCTCACTCCGGGAAGTTTTTCTAAAGTCACGGTGAATCAAAAAGGGATTGTGACCAGTGGTGGCACTTTGGCGGAATCGGACATTCCCCCGCTCACCACTTCGGGAAAAGTGTCCGGAGATGCCATCACTTCCGGGGAAATGGGAGGAAGCGCTTCGATCAATACCTCCGGAAATATCGTGACCACAGGAAGCATGGCCACGGGTTCACTGACATCAGATGGAGATATTTCCGTCACAGGAACCGGTGGGAAGGTTTCTTCCACTTATGGATCCTTTAGAAGACTTCTTTTGCTGGATGATCAGGCCTCGCCTCATCATGTTGAAGTCAGAGCTCCGGATCTTTTAAGTGCTGATTACACTCTGACCCTTCCAGGAAGTCTTGGAAGCGCGAATCAAGTTTTAGGGATGAATAACGCAGGGACGGCATTAGAGAATAAAAGCATCACCGCCGGAAGTGGAGTGAGCATCACTCATTCTGCGGGCGGAATTGAGATTTCAGCCAGTGGAAGTGGTGGAACTGTGACCAGTGTCACTGGAACCGCCAATGAAATCACGGTTGGAGGCACTTCCACGGATCCGGTTATTGGACTTGGTGACTTAGCGGTTTCTCCGGCGGGGACTTTTGGCTCCGCCACCACCACACCAACAATCACCGTGGATTCAAAGGGACGGGTGACTGGCGTGACAGAATCCACGATTTCTATCCCTCAAGATGCCGCGGATATTGCCAATACTCCAAATGCCCCCGTGGGAGGGATTTCCGCGACGGACGTGCAAGCCGCGATGAATGAACTGGATGCGGAGAAGGTCTCCAAAGCTGGGGATACGATGACTGGAGCTTTGATCCTTCCATCAAATGGACTGGTCGTTGGAAGCGGTCAGCTGGTGGTCAACGGCGGGCATGTCGGGATAGGAACGATGAATCCAGCCTACCCTCTTTCAGTGACGGGAGACATTTACTCTTCAACCGGAGTTTTTCGCTCCGGCGCCAACAACACCTACTCCTTTACTTCGACAGGGAATTTTAAAATTGATGCCTCCTCCGGGGGCGGCGGGGAACTCGCCTATCGTTATGGAGGCGGAGGAGGATGGTATCATTCATTTTACACCGGAAGCAGCAGCACGGTTCCGGTTTTGAGGGCCCGCGACGGGGGAATTGATGCGATAGCAACCACCACTGTCCAGTTCCCGCTACGGGTCTTTGAAAATTCAAACGCCCTTCTTGTGGTAAAAGGTGATGGCAATGTCGGCATAGGAACAACAAGCCCCCAGTCTGAATTGGATGTTTCCGGAACAGTACGCGCCCATGAAATTTGCGATGAGACCGGTTCAAACTGCAAAGATATTTCTTCGGGCTGGAGCGGTGGTGGGGGAACGGTGACTTCAGTCACCGGAACAACGCCGATCCAGGTGACCACAGGAACTTCGACACCAGTGATCAGCGTGGATGATGCCACGGAAAGTTCAAAAGGCGTGGTCACTTTGGCCACTGACTCTGAAACCACGGCGGGCAAAGCGGTTCAAGCCAATGATTCAAGGCTCTCTTCCATTTCCGGAAAACTGGAAGATGATCTTGCTCAATATAAAGTTTTTGTGGGAGACGCTTCCAATAAAGCCTCCGCTGGGTGGTTTGGTCTCGCCAATTTAAGAACTCCACTCGGTGGTCAGCAGTTTAACGACTCTTCCAACTGCACCAGCTCTCAAACTCTGACTTGGTCCTCAGCGACGGACACTCTGACTTGCGTGGATATTTCCCTCACCAAGTCTCAAATTTCTGATTTTCCCGCTCTTGGAACGGCTGCGGCCGAGAATGTAGGAGTCAGTGCCGGGAATGTCGTGCAGTTGGATTCTTCAGGGAAGCTTCCTGCTTTAGATGGCTCTCAATTAACAAACCTACCCAGTGTTGATTATGACACGACCTACTTTAAACAAGATGGGAACTCCTTTGGAGAAGCGGCCACTTTAGGCACCAACGACATGCAGGGTTTGAATTTTAAAACCAATGGGGCTCTTCGCATGATGTTTACTTCATCAGGAGCTCTGGGAATTGGAACTACAAGCCCTACGGCGAACCTTCAATTGAACGTGGCTGGTGGCGTTCCGCTTCGTATATCTAAAAATGGAGGCAATTTAGTCGATATTTCCTATGATGGATCGGACAATCCTCTTATCCGCGCCGCCAGTGGAAAAACTTTAGGACTTGGCGCGAATAACAGTGGATCCCATCTTGTCATAGATACGACGGGTTATGTGGGCATAGGAACAACGGCTCCGAGCCATCTCTTAGACATCAATGGTTCTTGGGCCTTTCGTCATCCAGCGACGAGCAATTTGGTCACCTCCTATGATGCGCTCACCGACGGAAACTATAAATTAAGTCAATCCACCACTCTCGGTTCGAGCGGGGGTTGGGGTGGAGGCTATAGCTGGATCGTTGGATTTGGTGGAGGCGATGCAAGAAGAGGAGCTTCACTTTCCACTTTAAGTTCGACAGGTAATGCCTTATTTGCCGTGGGCGCCTATACGGGTGCCAATTTGCAAAGTTTGTCGTCGGCCTACTCCAACCCGGGATTTGCGGCATTGACTAACGCAAGTTCGGGAAATCGCTACGCTCTGGTCGGAACCCTAGGCACAAACCTCTCGAAAACCTTGGATGAAGGCAACTATATCGCTTTGAATTCATTGGCTGGAGCGTCCGGTCTGATTGGCGTCACTTTTGGAACGCAATATCGGCCGGTCGCTAGCGGTTATAGCAGTGACTTCGTTCTCCGAACAACCAATGAGAACAACACCCTTACGGAAAAATTTCGAATTAAAGGCACAAGCGGAAACGTTGGCATTGGGACGACGGCGCCATCTGTTTCATTAGATGTCGGAAACAAAACAGATGCGATTCGTTTGCCGGCAGGAACAACGGCGGAGCAACCCTCAACTTCTGAGAATGGGATGATCAGATATAATTCCGACAACAATAAGTTTGAGGCTTACGAAAACGGAGCATGGACAAATATGATCGGTGGCAATTCCTCCAGTGCATCGAGTGTTGCCGCAAGTGCTGGATCTGCAGCATTGCCTTCGATTTCATTTGGAAGCGACACCGACACTGGACTTTATTCAAGTGGTGCGGACAGTATTGGAATCAGTGCCGGTGGCGCAAAAGTTTGGGACATCACCACATCTGGGATCGTGTCATCGACGGCTGGAGGAGCAACCATCAAAACAAGTGCGGGCAGTGCTTCAGCTCCGACGTTTAGCTTCAAAGGTGACGAAGACACAGGTTGGTATTTGGCTGCACCGGATACGCTCGCCGCCACCACGGCAGGCACCGAGAGAGTGCGCATTGATTCGAATGGCAATGTCGGCATCGGAACGACGGCTCCGACACGAACATTGGACTTGGGAGGTGCCATACAGTTCAGTTCAGCTAATAATGTGGCCACAACGGCCGATATGTATCTATCTGCTAATGGGATGATCGCAGCTCAGACCGGACTTTATTTGAACTCCGGTGCCGGTGGGAGCTTTGGAGACATTTTTCTTGGCTCTGGAACAGAAACGAGCGCGGCGACACCGAACATGACGATTAAATACAACGGCAATGTCGGGATTGGGACGACGGCCCCAGAAGCCCGGTTGGAAGTTGCCCCAGGATCCTTTTCTGGAACCGCTACGCCGCTTCGTTCGGCAATCACTGCCAAAATAAGCCCCTCAAGCAGTAACGGCTACTATATTTTTAGAGGAATTGGAGGAACGACTTTTGCTGGAGGAACTGTCTACGGATTAAATTTAGACCTAACGGGCGGAACGACCGGAAAAAACTATGGCGTCTATGTTGATGGGGAAAGCAGCAATTATTTCTCAGGAAACGTCGGCATAGGGACGACGAATCCCATAACCAAACTGCATATCGCAGTCTCCACTCCCGGCGGAAATGGTCTCGGGATTGAGGGAAGTTCCATCACCACCGCGTCTCCCACTATACGTCTGTACAATGGAGCGACGCCCGTTCTCAGCCTCGGAGCGGCCATGTTGAACAATCACTATATCGCCGGAACTGTTGTTGGAGATGGAGTTTTGTACACGCATTCTGTGAACAGTTTGATTTTTGGAACAAATATGTCCGAGAATATGCGAATCACCCCCGCAGGAAACGTCGGCATCGGGACGACGGCTCCTTCCGAAATGCTGGACGTGAACGGCAACATCAAGGGCACCCAGCTTTGTATCGGAGCGGACTGCCGTTCGGCATGGCCAAGCAGCGGAAGCGGAACTCTCACGCTGGTTTCTAAAACAACGGATTTTACCGTTACGACTGGTGATCTAGGAAAAGTCTTTGTCGTGAACAATGCCGCTAACGCCACGGTAACATTGCCGTCCGCATCCACAGCGGGAAGCGGTTTTCATGTGACGATCAAACGTATCGGCGCGGGTAATTTATATATCAACCCCACGCTAGATGCTTGCGGCACCTCTTTGTTAAATGGGAAAGGTTCGGTGGCAGTTGTCTCCACGGGAAGTGCCTGGATTTCTCTTAACGCTTCTTCGTTAACCTGCGGACCGTGAGTATGAAGAAGGAAAATCAAATGACGGTGGAGGTAAATCGTGAGTAGTAGTGGTACGAAAAGAACTCTTCAGGAGCTATTGGAAATCTTTGCTGATGGGCAGCCCGCCGGGTCGATTACTCCAAAAGATCTACGCGACTTAGTTGTTACGGCACTAGCATCGGAGTCTAAAGTTGTAGACAGTATAGCGGCTCTCCGCCTGCACGTAGGCGGAAGCGGACAAGCCATCTCAGTCGCCGGCTATTATGAGCCCAACGACGGCGGGGGCGGAGTCTTTTATTGGGATGAGACCTCGACTGATGAAGACAATGGCGGAACAATTATCGCCACAGGGTTGAATGTCGGCCGCTGGATCCGCCGATATTCCGGCCCGGTTAACGTCAAGTGGTTTGGTGCATATAATAATGGCGAAAATTCTTCCTTAACGACTGCCGCTATTAACAGAGCCTTAAAAGCGACGAGTTCTATTTACCTCCCCAATGGCACCTACCTTCTCGATGGACCCATTAAAAATGAACAGACCATGACACTCACAGATTATTTTAGAGGCCCCAGGTCTGAGTATGGCCGTCCCAATGGGGTTTCCATCATAGGTGAGAGTCGAAGAGACGTGGTTCTGATGCTCGATTCCGGTGTAAATACGCCGATGATAATCTTAGATGCGGATGTTAAAGGCGAGGCGAGTCTTGAAAACCCCGTGGCTCAATTTAGCAATAAATTATCTCATTTTACGATTGAAGGAAACGGAACGAACAACGGACTTTTTTTACGAGGCGTGGTCCAGGGAATCTTTTCGGAGCTACGGTTCAACAACTTTACCAATGCAGTATGCATTGTGGGAGTTGATCCACCCGATGCCGGCAGCACCCTTAATTGCGTGTTCAGGGACTGCGTCTTTCAGTATTCTAAGAAATACGGCGTCAGTGTTGAAGGATCCAGGGCAGGTGCCCTCGAATTTGATAACTGTGTTTTTAAGAAAAATACGGCGGGTGGCATGAACCTATCCGTAGCCAGCGCGAATATAACAAATTGTTGCTTCGCTATGAATGGGGCGGCCAATAATCCCGTTGGCGGAGGAATCCGTGTATCAACTGCGTCTTTCGAAAGTGTAAACCGCGGCGTAAATATTTCTGGATGTGTGTTCGAAGCGAACTATTACAATTCCATCCGTATGGAAAATCTGGAATGCGCAACTATCAATGGAAATATTTTCCACCCCTACCATCCTGTCGGTGCCCAGGCGGATTGCGTGATGATAAATTTACAGCAATCGGGCACATGGGGTGTGCGGGGAATTTCAATTCAAGGCAATCGGATCCAGCCGGGATCTTATAATCCACTTTATCCTATCATTTTCCTACGCGCTGGTGGTCAGGTGACGGATGTAACGGTCGATTGCCTCTCGGCACCGATAGATCGTCACACCCCTTTTCTCTTCGATATTGGTCCTTTGGTAGAAAACTTTTTTTCCGGATCTTTCGGAGTGGATGCGGCATGGAAGATTCCACCAGGAAAAACAATTCCAGCATTTACCGGGGATAATAGCGGGGTGCGATCCAGCGATAACGTCCTCTCCTCTGCAATCGTGCTTGATTATGATCGCGCTGGAGGCTTAGGTTCTTCGGGATTCATTGGAAGCCGTTTTGATGCGGATTGTTCCTATCGCATTCCATGGTCAGGTGTCTATGACGTGACCGTTGATGGGTGTCTCCAGGGGCTCACATCTGACCATCAGGAGATTCGGATTTTAGCTGTAGTGACCTGCCCTGGGGAGCCGACACGCAGTCTGAGCCTGATGCGTTCCCGTCCCCTCAGCGCCTCGATACTCCCCTTCCATAACGGCGCAAGGGCCTTCATGCAAAAGGACTCCCTCGTCTCTATACTTTTTCAAGTAACCGGATCTTCAAAAGTGGTCACCCTACAAAGCCTGGACGGTATTTTAAATTCCTTAAACTTTTCCATTAAGCAGTTGAGGTAGGGCATGGGCAGAAGAAACTTCCTCTATCTCACATTCTTGTTTTTGACATCTTGCCGCCTATCCGGAGTTGGTTCCTCATACACAGTTCCATCCAAGGGACCGGGAAATTCCGACCGAAGTCCGTTCTCATCGGAATTTTCATTGGATTTCGGATGACTCACCCTTTGATGAAAGGAGAGGTAGAATGAACAAGTTTAACCAGCATGGGGCTTCGATCATTGAAGTCGTTATTATGTCCGGCGTAATGGTCGCAATGATGACTGGATTTATGTCTTTGGTCTCCCATGAGGCGAAAAACGTGGCCTACCTTGAGGACAAACTTTCACGGGTCGCTTTGGAAAGCGAACTACGTATGTGGTTCACAAATCCGGACTCTTGTAAGGATTTACTTGGCGGATTGACAGCTCCTAAAGAAAATAGGACGAGCGATGTTACGAAAGCCCTGAGTAAATCTCTTCAATGGGCGTCATTAAGTAAAGTCTTTCAAAGAAGAGAAAATAAAATATTTTACGACAAACTAGAAATCAAAAAAATCTCCATGGAAAACAGCGATCTCACGACCTCCAATTCCTCTGGAACAATGGATGTGATGTTTTATCCGGAAAGGAACCGAAAGGGCGGAGGGCCTCCAAACTTACAACCGATCAAGATCAAAACCGAAGTCAATGTGAACGGATCTTACAAAATAATTTCTTGCGAACCCAAAGGAGATAAGGACGAAGAAAGTTGCGTTATTGGCGATGCCATTAAAGGGTTTCCATCCACCATCCACGCATGGAGCTGCACGGAGCGTGAAGGGCATGATGGCGTATCATACGGGTACCGCCTTACGGCCGTTAATATGACCCTAAAAAACCACATGGTTTACGTAAATGGAAAGCCTCGCTCTTTTAGCGACAGTACTTATGGCCTGGAAATTCCCTCCTCGCGTCTGATACAAACAAGCGCTCAGTGGACGTTCAGAACCGACCATCTCTCGAGTGAAACATGGCAATGGAGTGAAACATGGCAATGCGCGGACGGGAAGCTCTCTCCCATCGGGCTTGGTCAGCCCGAAAGCACCGAGCTCTTGAATGCCGTGTTAAAGGGAAAAAGTTCCGCAACTCTCCCCATACCCCCTCCTTGTAAGTGATTATTCTTAAAAGCCCACGAGCCGGCTTAACGCCCACCCAAATAACGCTTCCAAAAATCCTGTTGGGCCTTGGCCTGCTCCTTAAAGAATTCCCAACCGGACACGTAAGAACAGCGCGCTCTTAAAGCCAATTCTTTCCCCATGGAGTTTTCGGCGTAATTCAGGTCAAAAACCATTTTGATCTTTTCCAGCGGCTCCGGCCATTTTACTTGAGCGCTACGCAGAGAGGACCAAATAATCAGCGAATCCTCCGTTAAGGAAAGACCTTTTCTCGCCGGAACAAATTCCGCCTGAGGAAAAACTTTCTTGAGCACGGGAAGAAGACCGCCACCACCCCAGACGACCAACTTGAGGGCGGCATCACGCTCCGCATTTATACTTTCCTCATGACCAAGGCTTTCCTGCAAACCCACAAGATCCGTATTCACACCGAAAACTTTTTCACCTTGAAAAAAAAGGGTGTTCAAGGAACCAAGCTCTCGATCCTCGGGCGTCACAAAGTCAGTGCATCGGGAAAAAGCCTTTTTCTTCAAAGGAGATGTTACGGCCGCTGCACGCAGACCCAATTTCACCAAAACACCCAAAGCTTCGTCCCACTCTTTTTCCGCCACCGCGACCGATACCACCGGCATCCCATAGGCTCGAAAAAATTTCTCATGAAAAGAGGGCGTCCAACTCAAACCCACCGCTCCGCCCAGAACGGCCGCAAAACCCTGCCCCTGAGAAGACAAGAGAGTCGTCTCATACCAAAACGGCTGATCCAAAGCGCTTCCTTGATTTTCACGGATAAAAAACAAAGGACTCTTCGCCGTGAATAGGCGACGGTACCACCGCCATCTTCCCTCCGGCGAGCGCGGCAGAAAAATCCGGCGCTGCGGATCACCCGCCATCCATTGGTGGCCGAAATAAAGTTCTTTGAAAGTTTTTACTTCCGGTGCCCACTTTAAAATTCCTGAAGGGATTTGTTTAAACTCCCCCTGATGCAGCGAAAAAGACCAATACTCCTTCGGCGGTGCCCCCAAATCCATGTCCCAATCCCGCCATTGGCCGAATTCGTCTCGATCTAAACCTTTTTTTCGGCGGGAATAATAAACGCGCGCATTTTCCACTTTTTCTTTTACTCTGTGGCGCGCAGAGGATTCCAAAAGATCTTCACGCACTTCCAAGCGGCGGGCGCGTCGATAAATTTGCTTACCCTGCCAACGGTCTCGCTGAGAAAAATCCTCCGGAAGCAAAGTGACCTCATAGGCTTCACAGGTCCCAATACCGCTGCCCGCAGAAAACCAAAAATCAAAAAACGCTTTCAAGGTTTTCGGAAGTAGCCACTCACCTTCCGGCAAAGTCAAAATTTGGCTGTGAATCGCCTGAAATCTTTTTTCCCTTTCCTGGAAACGCTCCGACCATTCCTGAAGAGGAGCTTGCCCGGGATTCAGCGCGGGGCGGTCCAAAAAAATACGCCCCGCCGGATCACTTTCCCGGCGCAGCCAGATCACTTCGCCATCCACCGGAAAAGTCCCCTGAAAACCTCCTCCCACTGATACCCATAGATTTTCCGACTCCTGAAGAAGCTCTTCAAAAACTTCCTTTTCAATCCGCCGAAAGGCCTCTTCCCCTTGAGTGCGAAAAATTTCCTCAACCGGCAAGCCCCGACGGGAGACGACCTCTTCATCCAAATCAAAAAATTTTCCGGGATACAACGCCTTCAACAATTGAAGACAGGTGGATTTTCCCACGCCGCGGTGGCCGACTAAAAAGAAGTTCAATTTTCCATCCCCACGGCCGTCCAAAATTCGGGAAAGCTTTTTGAAACCACTTGGGGGCTTCGCAAATCAAATTCATAACCGGCTTTCAAAAGCACCGCCGCCGCCATGGCCAAACGATGATCCCCCTCCGCATCAAAAACAAAACCGGACTTTCTGTCTTTCGAAGGCGTGATGGAAAGACCGTCTTCGTGCTCAAGCACCCGACTTCCCGCTTTTTCCAAAAGCTCTTTGATCTTTTCGATGCGCGAAGATTCCTTGAAGCGCAAATGCGGAGCCCCTCTCAACTCGGACGGGCCTTCCGCGAGAGCGCACAAAGCACTCAAGACGGGAAAGAGATCGGGGCAGTCTTTGAGGCTCACCCGCACGCCTTCAAGCTGAGCGGCCCGCAAAACTTTCAATCGGCCCCCAACGGCGTCGACAGGAACTCCCATTGTTTTCAAAATCTGAAGAAAATAAAAATCCGGCTGCAGGCTTTCTTGCGGAAAATCCGTCAGAACCATTTGCCCACTGACGGCGGCAACGGCCGCTAGTGCGAAACAAGAACTCATGTCCGGCTCCAAATCCACGGACTCCGCTTTCAATTCCTGATTCTTAAGAACGCAAAAATCCTGATCCCAGTCCTTAAACGTCATTCCTATTTCTTCCAAAAAACGGCGGGTCATCTGGTAATAGGCTTTGGAAAAAGAAAGATTTTCCGGCGAAACATACAAGTCAAACGGAAGACGCCAAGCACTCAACACCACGGCGGAGAGAAACTGACTGGATTTCCCACAAGGGACCAACAAAGTGTCTCCTTGAGGGCGCCAGCCTCCCGATTCGAGAGTCATTTTGCTCTCTTCAAGACGGCAGGTCACGCCCAACTGCCTGAGCACACGGGCCAACTCTTCCTGAGGTCTTTCAAACAAACGCCGACTTCCCTGAAGCTCAAACACCCCAGCTTCGCGGGAAACTCTGAGCGCCAAAAAACGCAGCACCGTTCCCGCCTCTCCACAGTCAAAGCAGCTTTCCCCCCGCGCCAAGGCCTGAAGGGCTTCTTGCATTTTCAAAACATCTTCCGCCCGGGATTTTCCGTTCACCCGCAAAGAGGGAAAAAAACTTTGCACCACTAAAGCTCGGTTAAACAATGATTTAGAGGAGGAAAGGCTTCCGATAAAGTTCAATGGCGCGCCCACCCCTGACGTTGGGTTTCCGTGATGAAGGATTGCAAAGCCACCCTTTTGACGAAGGGCTTTCCCGGCTTTTCCAAAAACACGAAGTTCAAATGATGAGCGTCCAACAGTTTTTTATCTTCGGAAATAAACCGATTCAAACGCGATTCACTCAACGGCCGATGCTGCTTGATAAAGTCTTCAGGCTTCAAAAACCCAAGGTGAATCAAAATCTCCATCGCCTGATCTCTGTCCTTGGCGCTCATGTATCCTTGATGGTGACTCCACAGCACGGCGAAAATTAAACCTTCGCCCACGGCCACACCGTGAGGCAGCCCGAAGTAACCTTCAAGAACGTGACCCAAAGAGTGGCCGAAATTCAAAACCTGGCGCTCCCCGGAAACTTCCAAGGGATCTTTTTCCACCCATTTGTTCTTCGCCTCGATCACCAAGGCAAGCTCATTCCAAATAAAATCCAAATCCCATTTTTTCGTCGCGGTAAAACTGTCCAAAAGCGCTCCGCCTTCAATGAAGGCCATCTTTGCCAACTCTCCCAAAGCCGACTGCAATTGCAGCGGCGGCAGGTCTTCGAAAAACGAGCGTACGATCAAAACCTGACCGGCCGGATAAAAACTGCCCACTTGGTTTTTTAGATCACCCACATTCAAAGCGGTCTTTCCACCATGCGCGGAATCCATTGCCGCCAGTAAAGTCGTCGGAACGTGAATCAGCGGCACGCCTCTTTTCATCACGCTGGCAACGAAGCCCGCGAAATCCCCTACCGTGCCGCCGCCGACGGCGACCACACAGAGAGAACGCGCGGAAAAAGGACTGACCAATTTAAAAATTTTTTTAATGTGCGCGGGGAATTGATCCAGGTTTTTTAAAGATTCCCCCGCTTTCACTTTGTAAGTGTAGGCAAACTTTCCGATCCATTCCCGAAATTCTTCATTTTTTTCCAGGCGTCCGTCGTAAATCACCAGATATTTTTCCGCCTTGATGGAAACACCTTCCGCCAACTTCGCCTTCGAGGGCAGTTTTCTTAAAAAGAGCGTCTGAGTTTTCATAGGCCTCTCAGTTTAGGGTCCAAGTGATCCCGCAGTCCATCGCCAACCAAATTAAACGTCAAAACAACCACCAAAAGGCTTAGGCCCGGCCATGTGACCAGCCACCACGCCGATTCCATGTAGGCTCTGGAGTCGCCGAGCATCACTCCCCACTCCGGAGTGGGCGGCTGCGCTCCCAAACCTAAAAATCCCAGAGCGGCCATATTCAAAACCGCGTCACTGAATCCCAAGGTTGCCTGGACGATCAGAGGGGCCAGACAATTGGGAGCAATGGATTTGAAAATCAAATGACCGTGAGAAGCCCCGAAGCTGCGCGTGGCCTGGACGTAATCTTTTGATTTCTCGTTCATCACCGCCGCGCGCACGATCCGGATGTAGCCGGGCAAGGACACGATGGAAACCGCCCACACCGCGTTCATCAGACCCGGTCCTAAAATCGCCACCACCACCATCGCCAAAAGCAAAGAGGGCAACGACATAACCACATCCACAAAGCGCACCACCGAACGGTCAACGAAGCCTCCGAAATATCCGGCCATCAACCCCAAAAAACTTCCAACCGCCACCGACACGAACACAATCAAAAATCCAAAGCCGATGGAAACCCGCGCTCCGAAAATAAGGCGCGTCCACAGATCCCTTCCCAAATCATCCGTTCCCAACCAATGGGCCCAGGAACCTTGCGCGCTGAAAAACGGCGGAAGCAAACTCATTCCCGAAAACACTTGTTCCGGTCGGTAAGAGGTCAACCACGGCGCAAGCACCGCCAACAAAAGAAAAAGTCCCAAAATCCAAAGGCCCTTCACTTCAAGAGCCTCCTTTTAATTTCGGATTCAAATAAACGTAAGCCACGTCCACAATAATGTTCACGGCGATCACAAAAAAAGAAATCAAAAGTACCCCACCCTGAATCACCGGATAATCACGGGCGATCACACTGGTGACCAACCACTTGCCCACGCCGGGCCAGGAAAAAATCGTCTCCGTCAAAACCGCTCCGGTTAAAACCGTGCCGAACATCAATCCCACCACCGTCACGATCGGAATCAAAGCATTCTTCAGCGCGTGATGAACGACCACTTTAAGCGGTGCCAATCCCTTGGCCTTGGCGGTGCGCACGTAATCTTCCTTCAATACCTCAAGCAAACTGGAGCGGGTCATGCGCGCGATCGCCGCCATCGGCACCGTTCCCAACACAAAAGCCGGCAAGATCAGATATTTCAGGGCATTGACGAAACCTTCCCAGCCGAGACCACGCACCCAAACGTCCACCAGCAAAAATCCGCTCCAAGGATTCACGTCGTACATGGGACTGATCCTTCCCGACACCGGCGTCCATCCCAAATGAACGGAAAAAATCAAAATCAGCAAAAGCCCCCACCAAAAAATCGGCATGGAATAACCGAACAGACTTACGCCCATCATCAGACGGTCCCAAAGGCTTCCTCTTTTCACGGCGGAAAAAATGCCCAAAGGAATTCCAACTCCGATGGCAAACAAAAGCGCGAGCGCCCCCAACTCCACGGTCGCGGGAAAACGGGACCAGAACTCTTCACTGACCGGGCGGTGAGAGACAATGCTTTGACCGAAGCGTCCGGAAACGGCTTCCTTGAGAAACTTCACGTATTGCACTGCTAAGGGTTGATCCAAACCCAAGGTGGAACGCAACTCCCGCACCACCTCCGGCGACCCGCCGCGCTCTCCAAGAAGAATCAACACCGGATCTCCCGGAAGCAGTCGGATCATTCCGAAAGCCACAAGGCTGACGATGAACAAGGTCGGGATGGACTGCAAAACACGCTTCAGGAAAAAACGGATCATTGAGCCAAATCAAGAGGATAAAACTCCTCCACACCAATGGGGTTGATCTTGTAGCCCTTCAATTTTTTGGAAATCGCCCGATAAACCGAAGCATGGGCCAACGGCACCCACGGCAACTCCCGCGCGAAAATCGCTTGCGCTTTTTTGTAGTGGGAAATCCGCTGAGATTTGTTGAGCGTTTTTTCCGCCGCGCTCACTTCACGGTCAAAATCCTTGTTGCACCACTGGGCATAATTGCTTCCGCCTTCTTTCGCCTTGCAGGTCAAAAGATTGCCGAAGAAATTGTCCGGATCGCCGGTGTCGGAAATCCAACCCATCTGCATCAGCTGTCCCTCGCCCCGGCGCCCCTTGTCCAGATAGGTGGGCCAATCATAAGTCACCAGCTTCAGGTTCACTCCGACCTTCGCCAGGTCCGCTTGCATCAATTCACCCATTTTCTTTCCGTTGGGATTGTACGGGCGGGACACCGGCAGCGTCCAAAGCTCAAGGTTTAATCCCTTTTCATAGCCCGCTTTTTTGAGCAGTTCTTTAGCGGCCTTCACGTCATAGGGAATGTCCTTGATCCCGGCATCGTAACTCCAAAGAGTCGGAGGAATGGGATTCTTCGCCAGCTCCGCCGTGTCCAGATAAATCAGATGCAAATACTCTTTGCGGTTCATCGCCAAGGCGAGAGCGCGGCGCACTTCCGGTTTGTTCAAAGGGGCTTTTTCCACATTCATGGCCAGATAACCGATGTTCAATCCAGGCTCATGCAGAACCTGCAGCTGAGGTAATTTTTCCATCGCTTTGATGTCCGTCGGCGCGGGCTCGGCAATCAATTGGCACTCACCGGTTTTCAATTTCTGGAAACGCACGGAAGGATCGGGAGTGATGGCGAAAACAATTCCGTCCAGCTTCGGCGCGCCCCGAAAGTAATCTTTGTTGGCGGAAAACCGGATCGTCGCATCCTTCACGTAACGCACCAGTTTGAAAGGCCCGGTGCCCACGGGATCGGTGTCCATTTTTTCCAAAGTTTTATTTTTCAAAAGTTGATCCGCGTATTCCTTGGAAAGAACCACCGCGAAGTTTGTCGCCAGGTCCGTCAAAAACGGTGCGTGGGGGTGAGTCAGTTGAAAGACCACGGTGTGATCACTCTTTTTTTCGACCCCGGCGATCAAGGCATCCAGGCCGATGGATTTGAAATACTCGTAAGCGCCGCCGCTGACGTTATGAAAGGGGTTGTTTTTATCCCTCATTCTTTCAAAGGAAAAAATCACGTCGTCCGCGTTCATCTTGCGCGTGGGTTTGAAAAAGTCGGTGGAGTGAAAGGAAACGTCTTTTCTTAATTGGAAAGTGTAGGTCTTTCCGTCTTTTGAAACCTTCCAGGACTGCGCCAAAGCGGGAATAAGATCCGTGGTTCCGTATTTGAACTCGATCAAACGGTTATAAATCGTGCTCGAAGCCGCCGTAAAAGTCGGGCCGTCACTTCCCAATTGAGGATTGAAGGTGCTCGGCGATGCCTCCGAACAATACACCAAAATTTTCGGAGCCGCTTTTGCCTCCGGCATCGAAAAAAATCCGCACACACCGCCAAAAACAATCAACCAGGAAAGCGCTTTCATGGATTCTCCTTCAAAGACCAATCAATGGGTTTGATTCCGTGAGCCTCTAAGTATTTATTGGCTTTCGAAAAATGTCGACTTCCAAAAAATCCGCGGTGCGCGGACAAGGGCGAGGGATGCGGCGCCTTGAGCACCAAGTGCTTCTTGGTATCAAGCCCCTCTCCTTTTTTCTGCGCGTAACTGCCCCAGAGCATAAACACCAAATGCTCTCTTTGCTCGTTCAGTTCTTTGACGATCTCGTCCGTGAACTCTTCCCAGCCTTTTTTCTGATGGCTGCCGGCCTTGCCCTTCTCCACGGAAAGAGTGGCGTTCAGTAAAAGCACTCCCTGATCCGCCCAATGTTTCAGATAGCCGTGCCGTGGCGGCTTGATGCCCAAATCGCTTTCGAGCTCCTTGTAGATGTTTTGCAAGGAAGGAGGCGGCGGCACTCCGGGCTTCACCGAAAAGGAAAGGCCGTGCGCTTGCCCGGGGCCATGATAGGGATCTTGTCCCAAAATCACCACTTTGACTTTGTCGAAGGGAGTGGCGTTGAGAGCCTCAAAAATTTCCCCCCCTTTGGGGTAAATCATTTTCCCCTTCTTCTTTTCGGAGACCAAAAAGTCCTTGAGCTTTTTCATGTAGGGTTTTTGAAACTCATCTTCAAGATGCCGCTTCCACGAATTTTCCAGACGAACGTCCTGAGTTTGTGTCATGCCCAAACCTCCCAAATTCAAGGCACGGAGGCAAACCCTGATTCAGGCCGCCCAGAAATGTCTCAAAATGAGGCAATGATTCGCCGAAACCCCACTTTTTTGCTAAAATCAGAAGAGACGGTGGGAAACTCCCACGACGGGATCCTGGATCTAAGATACTGAAATCACGTTTGTTCTTTAAAATCCCGCCGCCTTGACAGCAGCTCGTTCGTTCTCATGTTTAAACGAAGGAAAGGAGGCAGAGATGTCTCATACAAACAATCCGACCATTCTTCCTTTCGAGCCCAACGGTGAAGAGCGCGCCTTCTTGTATCAACAGGTGCAGGATCTGGAATCCGTCGCTTCTCAATTCGGATCTCTTTCGGTTTTGGTGGAACAAAGTTACCCGCAAGATCAACCCGAAAACGTGACTTACGCGGTGACCTTCGTGGTGGCGCCGGAAAACATGGAGTTCAAGGTCCGTGGTGAAGGCAAAAACCTTTTTGAAACTTGCATGGTGGCGAAAAACGAAACCAAGGCGAAGCTCAGCGAGCTGATCAATCAGGTGCCCGACCAGGCGTTGGCGGCGGCTCGTGAGCAGAATATGCAGATCCCTCCGGAAAGGTTACATTAGAAACTGCTCTACTTTGCTGTTGATAAACGGTTCCTAAAAAGGCGGTAAAAATCTTTTCCGCCTTTCTTTTTATTCCGTCAGCTCTGAGTTGTGGTACCAAACGTAAAGATCGATGTGATCCCTAAGTTTTCTTGGATCCTTGGTTGTGTTCCAGGTCCTTCGAAAGAGCCTGTTAATGTTCGCTCTCATCATCGCATAGGTGTGATTCAAGCTAAACAAGGGGTCAAATCCAATCTTTTTAAGCTCCCCTTGCCCCGCCACACAACCTCTTAAAAGCGTCCGGTTTTCAGCACCTTTTCGGACATTTTTTGTTCTGGAGAGCAATAGGGGCATTTGATTCTCATAGGGAAAATCAAATGCACCCTCTGTTCCTATTTTTTCGTAAGTCTTGATCAACAGAAAAGTAGAGCAGTTTTAATCGTGGTAGAGGGCGAGGCCTGAGAGCAAGCTTCCGTCCTGTTTGTAGATAAAGACGAGGCCTCCGAGGGCATCATTCCACTCCATGGTGGAGCGCTGGCACGTGATGGAGCTCACCGGCCAGGTCATAGCCGTATCGGTGGAGGTGGTGAGATTGTATTTTCTGATCTGACCGCTGGAGCTGGAGCAGTAGTAAAGATATTCCTCACTGCCGGCATCGCGGTAAGCGATGGCGTTGATGCCTTGAGTGGTGTTGAAGCTTTGCATGGTTCCGCCGGGGGTGAGTTGGTAGACTTTGTTAGCGGCTTGCTGAGTGATATACCATGTGTTTGCATTGGGATTGTAGGCAGGACTTGATTTGTTGGCGCGGTTCGCAAAGAACGGACAGGAATCCAATGAGGTGTCATTAGCACAAGCGAGATAGGCGTTAGTGGTCCAAGTGTCCGTAGAAACCAGGTTTGTCTGGATTTTTGTAGCCGCATCGTAGAGCTTATGTGTATTATTTCTGTAAACGTAAGACCCGTTGCTCTTTAAACGACTGAAATGAGTGTTCTCGGTTAAAAATTTTCCCCCTCCAAAACCCAAGATCTCCGGAACCTGACAAGCGGACTCAATGAGCTGACTCGTGTCGTCGTTGAGATCACAATTTACACTGAATCCAATGTCCGAGGTTCCGTCTGACGTGGGGTCAGCAAAACTTTTGGTTCCTCCACCCAGCCAGTTTTCCCACTGAGAAGAGGCTCCAACGGTAGAAGAGCTTCTTTTTAGCTTTGAAAGATAATAAGTGCCTCTGGCGTGGTATATGTCTCCCGTATTCGGATCCAGTGCAAAATACTTGTGGAAGTTATCTCCATCAGATTGAAGGCCTACTCCCGTTGTTGTCGCATCGACGCTATTTGTCGCCGCTCCTGAAGTTCCGTCCCCTGCGATATGAAATAAATTTCCCCCAGGAGCAAATTCAAAATACTTATAAGAACTGAGTTCGTTAAAAACAATGGCGCCATTAGTGCGGGCGTGGAAAACCTGAAGATCTGTTCCGATCCGCGCTGACAAAGCTGGCCCATTAACTCCCGAGATAAAAGGCTGACCAAATAGAGTTAAAACTTTTCCATCCACCGTGATTGTGCGGATTGCACCCTGGTCAACGAAATATATGGTGCCGTTTTCGGAGACAAACATATCCTGAATCTTCGAGGCACAACTCAATGCAGCTGTTCCATCAGAACAATAACCCAATTGGCGTTTTCCAAAAAGCTGTGTCCAGTCGGCAGTTGCTTTATTGTAGCGCCAAATCCCATTCATCACGCTGTCTTTTCCGAATATATAGAGATTGCCATCTAAACCCTGGACAAAGCGGCCACGCGTGAGCCACCAAGCCGTGGTTGCAATTGGGGACTGGGGGGTACTGGACTCCCCATTTCCTGTCGCCATATCGATAAATGAGAGACCGGAACCATTCCAATTACAAGAAGACCAATAGGGGCTGGAGTAGATCAGTGCCATCATGTGTACAGGAACTTTGTTCGCCATCTCAAAACCAAACCCATAGGCTTCGCAATCCATAAAATTACCTGTAGGTTGACCACCAACATTTGGGAGTGAATTTATTTTCAGCGAAGTCACTTTACTCATGTTGGGATCATAAACTTTCACCCGCGTGGAACCGGATGGATTACTAAGGATTGATATCCCTTGATCATTATATCCTTGGAAATAAAATTTTCCGTCCTTATCCGCAAAGAACACGCCCATATTCTGCCAAGATTGATTTGCAGTTCTATCAATGCGTACTTGTAACGGATCATTCACGGTATCGTTGTTATCACTGCCACTGCCGCCGATCACTGTGGTGATCACCCCAGTGGACAGATCGATCCTGCGGATGCGGTTATTATCCCAAATCCAAAGCCGTTGAGTGGGCTGAGTATAGTCCAAGGCAATTGCTTCCAACGTGGTCAAAGTGGCGGAAGAGGCGGAGCCGTTGTCACCCGTAGAAGTTCCGGTGATCGGCATATAAATGTTTAGCATCCCATCATGAGGGTCCATTTTTAAAAGACCCTTTTGATAATCGGCAAAAAACATCGTTCCGTCTCTTGCAATCGCCAACGAACGAAAAGCCGGATAGGCATAGAAAGAATCATTGCGACTAAAATACACCGCGGAGGCGGCACTATATCCAATGCCGGGATCGGTATTTCCGGCGAGGTAGGTAATGGTACCACTGACATTCAGTCCATAGCTTGTAGATCCCGCGGTGAGATCCTCATCATCTTCAGCCGTCACACGCACTCTAAAGTAGCCACTGGTCGGAAGAGAGGCCCACTTGTAACATCCGGTCATATTGTCATCGGCTGTTGTCGTCCCGTTATCCACCGTGCAACCGGTTCCGTTCACTCCTTGGCTTAAGCCCGTCGCAATCGTCGTGAAGTTGATGTCATCCGTTGTAAAAGAAAGGGCGATCGTGCCTGTGGGCAAGGTGTGGTTATCAGAAATGCTCCATTTGATAAACACAGGCTGCCCCGTGCTGATCGACACATCGGAAGAAGTCAGCGGTTTGGACGGGGCATCCGTTTTCGACACCAAAAGATCATCCACACTCGGAGGTTCTGGAATCGTGTAAGTGATCTGGTCATAATCCTGATTCAAAGTCCCAGCTCCGGAACTTGTCAGCTGAGAGATATTCCCCGCCTGATCCTTGGCAAATCCATAAACCTTGTAAAGCTGAGGCACCAAAGGAAGGTTGTAGCCGTAGTTGGTGAGGTTAATGGTGCTTGCCGGAGTCAGCCCAATGGAGGGATCACTCACCTCCACCCAGCAGCTATCGGTATCAACAGGAGTGACGGTGTCATCCGTCTTAAAACAAAGCTCCATCACCTTGGATCCTGAGTCCGTGATCTTCGCATCCAAATGAACAAAAGTCTTCTTCGTCAACGTGGCATCGCCCTCGATCATCATTTGACTGGTAACAAAGGTCGGCGCCACCGTGTCTCTCACCCAAGTGAAGTTTTGAGTCGTGCTTAAGGGAACAGAATTGGTCTGCTTAAACGTGTAGTTTCTGGTGGCATCGGTGGTTTGTGTGGAAAGAGTGTAAGTAAACGTCCCACTGGAACAAGGGATCGTGCTTTCCACACTGGCCCCTAATTTGATCTCGATGTTTAATCCCACTTCGCAGTTTCCGGAAACGGTGGTGGAGTTGGTCTTTGTCACAGCCGGTGAGGTGGTGGTGACTAAAAGATTGGGCACTTGAGTGTTTCTCTCCCAGGTGGCGGTCTTTGTGGTCGAGTTTCCTGCTTGGTCCTGGTAAACAAAGCTATAGGTTCTGGTGGCATCCGTCGTTTGAGTGGCGGTGGTGTAACTCCAGCTTCCTGAAGAACAAGTGGCTGATCCCTCATTCGTGCCGTCTCTTTTAACGGTGATGGCATTTCCAGTCCCTGCCTCACAAGTTCCCGAAAAGGTCACCGAGTCAGAAGAAGTTAAGAGACTTGTTGAAGAGGTAATGGCAAGACTTGGAGCCACGGTGTCTCTGATCCACACCGCCGAAATGCTTCCCGTGTTTCCAGCAAGATCTGTTTGTTCAAAAGTGTAGGTTCTGGAATTATCCGAGCTTTGAGAAGCCGTGGTGTAAGTCCAGGCACTCGCTGAACAAGTCGTTGTGCTCTCATTAGAGCCATCTCTTTTAATG
>Ga0182744_1000887_pt1 | contig 27295 bp, 27 predicted proteins | sample eDN3rd30CKraftMG_FD_128525 | JGI IMG/M metagenome (GOLD analysis project Ga0182744, IMG submission 128525) | Enriched Miracle-Growth compost microbial communities from Emeryville, California, USA - eDNA 3rd pass 30_C Kraft MG (version 2) (version 2) ... | reverse complement strand
CAGTTCGCGCGCGTATACCGCGGAGAAGCAATTCAAACGTGGCGAGAAATATTCTACACGCTGCGGCAAGCGGGTAAATTAAGCGGATGCAGCTCACGTTTGTGCTGCATCCGCTGTTATTTCTGACTGACGGCCAATGATCTTACGAACGGGAAAGCGAGAATATAATCTCGCTCGGACCTGGCTCAGCCAAACTTGTCGTAGCGAATTGCTTGCGGGGACAATTGGCCTTCCGAGATCAGCACACGGAGCGCTGCATCGACCATCGGCGGCGGACCTGCAAGATATCCGAGCGCGTTCTGATAGCGCCCAGTCATCGACGATGCCATAGCCGTGTGAACGAAACCGCTCGCAAGCTGGATTCCATCGTAGTTTGGATGTGACGCCTGCGGCGGAGGCTCGTTCGAAAGCGCCAGCGTGACGTTGAGCCCACCCTGCGCTTTGTCGACATACTTGGCGAGTTCGTCGAGGTAGAACCCATCCTGCAACGTGGGCACGCCAAAGAAAACATGGCCCATGTGGCTCTTAAAGTAATTCGATCGCGTCGCCCGTTCAAGGATGGCCATCATGCCCGCAATGCCCGACCCTCCCGCGATGATGATGAGATCTTTGTCTTCGCTTGTATCGAACGTCGCGCGCCCTAGTGGGCCGTAGACATCTATTTCTGCTCCATCGACCATCGCGGAGAAAAGCCAGTCGCAAAATCCGCCGCCGGATTTGCGCTTGACGAGAAAAACGATCCTATCAGTCTTGGTGTCGTAATTGACCATCGAATACGCGCGCGCACCCGTGACTGAAGGCGTGCTGATAAGTGCGAACTGACCCGCTTCGAACGTCATCGGACGCGACAACTTCACGGAAAACTCGATGACGTCGTGTGTCAGCTTGCGACTATCAAATATGATACCTTTGAGTTTTCCGGGTGCATCCTCACGCGACACTTGCTCGATTTTGGCTGCGATTCGCACGAGACAATCGGATTTCGCCTTCGTCTGGCAAAGAAGAATATCCCCCTTCTCTCTTTTGAGTTTCGCAAGCGCCGGCGAGTCTTCCCAGCCGATATCGACGTCACCTGTCATCAACCTGCCGCGGCAACTACCGCATGTGCCGGTTGCACACTCGTAGGGCAGAGAAACCCCGGCTCGCAAACCCGCGTGCAACAGGGCTTCCCCATTTTCACAAGGAAATGCGAAAGCGCCGCTCGGGGTCTGCACGGTAACCGTCACGAGGTCGTCCATTGGAGACGCTTCGCGCGGCATCAGACGTTCAACTTTGGCTAAAGAAGTCATCGTCGAATTCATCCTCGCTTTCAAATTCATAGACGAGCTCTTCGACCATGTTCACGAATAGCGCGCCGTCTTGCTCTCGAGTCTCGTAAGTTTTCAGCGGCTTTTCCGTTTCTCCGAGCTTCTCAAGCGTACGCATGTCCCAGGCCCAAAGATGTTTCGAGCATGTCAATACGCAGTTGGCGACGATCCCGGATTCAGCGAGTGGCTCTTCCATGTGCGGACAGATAGGAGGAATGACCCGAAAGCCCCCACCATAGTTCGTAACAAGGACGTTCACCCCTTCAACGTCGAAGATCTTGACGGAATTGGCCCCGACATCTCCGACGTCGCATACTTTTTTCCACGTCATAACAGCACTCTTCCCGTGTCTTAGAGTGGCCAGTGCGATCCCTTGTCTAGTCGACGATTGTCGAGCTTGAGCTCGCGCTTAAGAAAGGTGCTTTTGCCGTCTTCCAATTTCAGCGTGTCGAAATACCTTCCAATCAAAAACAAGCGACTCTCACCCGCATCTACATGCGAATGCGTACCGTCGAGCATGTTCTGATAAATGATCACTGAGCTGACGGCAGTGGCAGTCTTGCCGTCTTCTGATGGTGACACCGAATAAATAGACGTATGCCGATGAAGAGGCGAATGATCGGTGTTGTGCTTCGGAAGAAGATCGACGAGATGGCGAAGATCCTTCTTGTTCGCAGCAAGATAGGTCATCTCATAGTTGATCTCGGGACTAAACGACGTAATCGAGTACTGGAAGTCATCATCGCATAGTGACAACCAGTCATCCCATTTCTGGTCATCAAGCGCCATGGTGGCTTGATAGATTGCTTCGCGAACGGTTTCGCAGTTAGACACTGTTATCTCTCCACAGATTAGGGGTTGGCAGGGGACGCTGGCCATGGCCACCGTCCCCTCCGTTATGCCGAATTATTTTTCAGTTATTCCGCCGCCGTAACAGCCTCAGCCTCAGGCGCCGTGTACGGCTTATCGGGGCTGCTCGGCAGACGATTCAGCCACCGACCCCATTCGTCGTAGTAGTGACGCATGCCGTTTTCGTCATGAATCGTCTGATTTTCCTGACGGCCATGAAGCACGCGGCGCGGTTCGGTTCCAGGCGACATGGTATTGCCTTGACCCTGAACGCCGATAAGGTCTTCGTGGAGGTTTCGCCCGAACGGACCCCAAATCGAGTTGTGGTGATTGATCCGGGTCATGCGGTCTTCCTTCGAGTCGCTCTTCAAACCGAAGCCCCGGAACTCGATCATCGTCTTATTCGGCCCAAGCGGTGTTACGACATCGCAGCGCAGTGCCGAACCTCTCAGGTTGAAGTTGATGCCCGGAAAGAGGTCGATCATGTACCACTGGTTCGGCGGCAAATGCGGGAACGACAATGATGCACGGCTCTCGAAACCTTCGTACTTGTCGTAATTTACCTCGAACGTACCGACGACGATATGCCCGTTATCGAAGGCTTCGTTTTTGCGCGCGAAGTACGCGTCGTTAAAGCCCGTCACGCGGTTATGATAGTGCATGAAGTCGTGGTAAAATTCGCAGTTGGTATCGTGCCACAGCTTGTAGTTCGTATCGACGATTGCCTTGTGGTAATGAAACACCTCGAGCGGCTCGGCTTCGAGAGATTTGCGTAGGCACTCGAACGGCTTGCCTGCCCATGATTCAAGATCAGGCGCCTTATCGTTCAGATTGACCCACACGAACCCGCCAAACTTCACCTCGCAGCGAAGGCGGCGCAGACCGACATCGTCCTTGCAGAGCCGTTCCTGATAACCTTCCTTTTCGCGGCTAACGTACACGCAGCCGCCCTTCATATCGAACTGCCATCCGTGGAACATGCATGTCATGCGCTTCGGGTTACCCGACGGTTGTCCTTCGAAAAAGCTTCCAGAGGGACGCCTCTCGATCATCATGCCACGATGCGGGCAGACATTGAGGAACGCGCGAATTTGGTTGTCCGGCCCACGGCAAACGATGATCGGTTCACGCGCGATCGAGGTCGTCCGGAAGTCGTACGGCTTCGGCAATTCCGACTCGTGACAAACCGGGATCCAGGTATTTTTGAAGATCTTTTCGTTCTCTTCCTCGAAAATTTCCTGGTCGGTATACACCCGACTATCGATCCATTCCCCTTGCTGTAGGGGCGGCTTGGCCATCCACTGATTATGATTTCGAGCAGCCATTCCAGTCCTCCTAATTGTTTTAACCTGATCAAATCGCGTTTATGAATTGCGCTTAAACTATCAATAGCAGCCTGCGGAGCGATTGAGGAGGTTTGGAGCGATTAAACTTCGTTATGAATATATAGTTGGAGGCCATCATCCGAGCGCCAATTTTGCGTAACAACTATTTCTATTTAGATTTTCTCCGAGGTGTCGCGCACGCTACACAAACCTAACTTTCCAAATTATCGATCGCGATGAAAATGCGTTTTTATAAAGGTTTTTTGCCTTCTCATGCCTGCTCCAGACGCTGCATCCGGCGGAGATGCTTCTCCTCCTTTTGCCTGCTCTGGCATTTCGCGATTGCGTTGAGTGGGCAAAAAAAAGATCCGAACAAATTGTTCGGATCTTAGTGCTCGGGATGATGGAGGAAATTTTTGGACGTCGTGAATCGTCCTCATCAATAAGATTGATTTCCTCTCCGGCCGAAAGGGCGTATTTCATATATATAAAGTGGATCGTTCAATATTGATGGCGCCAACACACAACGGGAAATTGGAAGCAACCGCCTTCAGAATCGGCGTCATCGGACGCAATCCAACGCCGCCGTTCTATCTGCGCCAAAGAAATTGGAGCCAACAGAATCGACACACTCCGCCTATGAGGACCGAAGCAGAAAATCCGAAGCGCGTTACCTAGTTAAGCGTAGAGCTTGCTGACGACGTCCACGACAATAGCAACGCCGACCAATACCAGCAGGCACGAAACACTCGTCTTCAGCACTTTCGCGGGAAGCTTGTGCGCGACGGATGCGCCAAACCAGCACCCCACGGACAACGCAAGGGCCAACGCCCCACCCAGATAGAGATCGACGGTTCCCATTGCTAGGTTGCTCAACGTCGCGACGATCGAAATCGGAAGCTGAATAACCTGGCTCAAACCGATGGCCCCTAAAAGCGGCTGTTGTTGCCACATCAGGATAGGAACGAGAATGAGCGGCCCGCCCGTCCCGCTGGCGGTTGAAAAGAAACTTGTGAATGCTCCAGCAGACGCAAGCTTTCCCGACGATAGAGTCGATGCGGCTGCACCCTCAACGATGTCGGCGCCGAAGATCGCCTGAAATCCCGATATCGCCGCGAGCCCCCCAATGAGACACTTCAGCAGCAGCGGGCTTACCATTTGCACGATCAGGGCCCCCAGCAGGGCTGCGGGAACGGCGGCCGCAACGAGAACCCATGCCGAACTCCACTGGATGGAGCCCTGCCGCTCATATTGAATGGTTCCAACAACGCCCGTGAGAATGAAGCCCATCAACGCCGCGGCGATCGCAAGCTGTATGTCGACATCCATGAGATACGTTAGCGCCGGGACGATGATAACGCCGCCGATTCCAACGCTTCCGACCAAAAATCCAGCCAGCAAGCCAATTACGACGGTCGTCACCACATCTCTGCTCCCGCATCCCAGACGGGAACAGTATAAACGATTGCATGCGGCAACTCAGATTGGATGTTTCAATTTAAAAGTTGAGAGAAACTTGCCAGCGGCGGAGATCGCTTTGCCCATGTCGGGGGAGAGACACGCCATAGGGAAGTGGAAGCTCGGTCGAGGCTAAAGCCACGGCAAATTAGGATTGGACTATGGTCTGATCCGTAATTTCAAATATTTTCGCAGCCCCTTGCCCGCCAAAGTAGCGCCGTTCTCGCAGGCCGAGCTGGAATCGGCCAGTGACCGGCATCGCATCCCAGGAGCGCGAGCTGTCGACCTGCGATCCACGATATCAAAAATGACCTAATCAAGGGGAAACCAATGCTGTCTCGCAACACTCGGCCGGTCATCGATATGCGGAGCCGCCCGGCCTTTTTGCATAAATTTTTTGGTTCGACGCCTTCCACGCCCGAATACGAAGTCGTGCGCTGGCTCAACAAACGCGTGGGCGGCCGAGACATCGACCACTTTGCGCGCGCACGCGACGCGAAAGGATTCGTTGCAGAGATGAACGACGCCGGGATTACGGCGGCGGTAATGGTCGCACGCAGCGTACCCGGCGTGCGCGTCAGCAACGATGACCTGGCGGCAGTTGCAGCCACCGCGCCAGACAGACTCATCGCCATCGCCTCAGTCGACCCCATCGATATTGGAGTTGACAAAGCAGTTGCAGAGGCGACACGAGCCGTGAAAGTGCTCGGCCACAAGGGCATCAACATCGACGCCGGATTTTATGCAGAGCCGCTCAAAGCACATGATGACCGTTTGATGCCGCTCTATGAACTGTGCCAGACGCTCGGTGTGCCGGCTTTTGTGATGTCAGGACCGACCACCCCAGACCTCACGTTCAATGATCCATTTGCAGTCGATATTCTCGCAAAGACGTTTCCGAAGCTCAAGATTGTTTGCTGCCACGGTTTCTATCCGCGCGTTGCGGACATCATCACTGTGGCGTTCCGCAATGAGAACGTTTTCATCTCGCCGGATATGTACACCTTCGCTCCTGGCGGCGGGCTATACGTCGAAGCCGCGAACGGCTTTATGAAAGACCAATTCTTGTTTGGCAGCTCCTACCCGTTCCGACCGATGAAGCAGGGCGTCGAAGATTTTCAAGCGCTCGGCCTTTCAGAGGATGCTTACGAGGCCGCGACGTTTAAAAACGCGCAGGCTCTGCTTGGCCTCAGTCTCACTGTCGATGCATAGATTTGCAGGGTCCATGCCCTGAGCCACCGCGAAAAAGGCCCAAGCGCGAAAGTAAGTTTGCGCTTGGGCCGCGAAGTTCAAGCTCCAATCCCTCTAAGCGGCTTGGAGCATGCGAAAGCAATCGAGCACAACCATCATACACGCCGATCGGTCATGAACCTGCATCACTTGCTCGTCTTTCACACCATCGCCAAAACAGGCAGCATCACGTCGTCAGCAAAGCAGCTGAATATCTCCCAGCCCGCTCTATCGCGAGAGCTGAAAGAATTGGAAAATCGCTTCGGCGTTACGCTCTTTGAACGCATTCCGCGCGGCATGCGTCTGACATATCCCGGAAAAATCCTCGCCGACTACGCCGATCGCTTGTTCGAGATCGCCGACTCCGCAGAGCTTGCGATGAAAGAAATCGCCGGCGCCCGCACGGGGCATCTCTCGCTTGCCGCCAGCAATACCATTGGAACTTACGTTCTGCCCCGCATGCTTTCTAAATTCCGCAACAGCAACCCCGGCATCAAAGTTTCACTTTTTGTCGGCAACACCACCCAGGTGTCGCAAGGAATTGCGGATCAACGCTATTCTCTGGGCTTCATCGAGGGGCCGCTTCGCCTGAACGGACTGACGGCCATCAGATTCGCGGACGACGAACTCATCCCCGTTGTTGCAGCCGGGCATAGGCTTGCCGATGCGCCAGGTGTTATTCCGTCGGATCTCGATGACGAACCCCTGTTGATGCGCGAGATCGGTTCCGGTACGCGCGAGATGATCGAGGACGTTCTCGACGATATAAAAATTGCCGAGGGACCCGTCATGGAGTTCGGGAATACGGAAGCCGTCAAGCAAGCGGCCATACACGGAGCCGGAATTGCTTGGCTGCCTGCCCTGAGCATCAAAGCGGAACTCAATACCGGCATCCTCGTAGCTCTAGCCTCAGATCGGCTGATTATCCGACGTACGCTTAGCGTAATCCGAAGGGCGACGGCGCCAGGCAGCCCTGCCGATGAGGCGTTCGTACGACTGCTGATGCAGTGAAAGGGAGCGTTCCCCGGAAGACCCGCTCCCTTTGAAGAAGTTCCTTGCATGTCGTGCAACGCCTGCCGAATTTTCTTACTTAGGCCAGTTCGGCCAGATTTTTGCCAACCAATAGTCGAGGCTGACGAAGCGGCCACCGCCGATGAAAAACAGCACAAGGAACATGATGAAGTAGGTGACGGTAAATTCGATACCGTTATTCAGCGCAACGGGATCCCCGAACTCCGTGACATAGTTGAATCGCCCCGGAAAATCCTGCGCCAGCCAGGACATCAAACCTTCCATCCGCATGCCAGCTTCGGTGGTCTTGCCTGCAATCGCCGCCCATCCGTGCGACCAGTGAACCGAGAGACCTGCGACGGTCATGACGATCATCAATGGAACGGCTATCACCCGCGTCAGCAAGCCCAGCGCAATGCAGATAAATCCCAGAGCTTCAGTCCCTGTTGCGAGGATCGCCATGAGATACGGCATTGGAAGCCCGAGACCGCCTTCAGCTGGCGACGAAGCGAACCAATGGACGACACCATCGAATCCTTTGATTTTCGCATGTGCGCCTACGTACAGAATAGGCAGCATGTAGAGACGAATAGCTAACGGGCCGAGAAAATCGAAATTCTTCGAGAAAGCCAAGCCGCGGTTGATTAGAGTGACCGGATTGAACATTGAATGTATTACCTTCATCAAGTGTGATGGGCTACAGCAAGGCCAAGCTGCAGCGCATCACTGATCCAAGCAGTTCGATCATCACAGCCAGTTGGACTGGTCTCGTCCGCCATCTCACGAAGAACACCGACATCGATCTCGCTCAGACTTTGCGTGACCACGACATGATCGTGAGTTCTATAGACGGCATAGATAAAGGGAGATCCGCCCTCACAAGCCATTCGCTCGGCCACCGCCTCCGTGACCTCAAGATCGAAGGGCACGGCAATCAGCTGAAGCGTCGGATTGAGACGGATGTCTGCAAGTGATTTTGCAGTCCGGTCCACTGGCGGCGACGCCACATGACTCTCGGAAATCTCGACTGCAAAAAGCATCCATTCATATTCAAGAAGTGTACGCTCCACAGGGTCGTCAAAACGACCCTCCGAGAAGCGCACGAACTCGGTGGATATGTGCATGAATTGAGCGCGTGTCGCGCCGAAATTGCGAACGAACTCATCGACATCTCGCGCAACCGCTTCTTGTCCGCGACGCGCCGCGAACCTCGGGAACATCGAGGTCACGACATCCAGGACGTTGGCGCGCATCATATCGCTGTAGGGTTGAAGGCGACCGTCGCGAGCCGCTGCGCAACGCCTCTCGATCGACGAATGAACGTCCAGAGGGCAAAACGTCATGCCGCAGCCTCCGCCCGCACGGTCATGGCGCCGTGAACCAAGGAGAGCTCATTGCAAAGCTCTTCGAGGGGCGGCACGTTGTTATCGCGTTCGAGGACGATTGGCAGATCACCGAATCGATTTACCGCATAAGCTCCAAGCTCCATGACCCTGGGATCGACAGGAGCACCGTGCGTATCGAGAATGCGATCCTGATCCGACTGCTCCAAATGCCCCGCGACATGGTAGTAGGCGACGGCATCACGAGGCAGCGTATTCAGAAAAACGAGCGGATCTAATCCGTGATTGCGGCTGTTGACGTAGACGTTATTGACATCGAGCAATAGTCCGCAGCCGCTGTGCGCGATGATCGAAGCAATGAACTCTGCTTCGGGCATCTGGTCATCGCCCTCGTAATAATAGGAGATGTTTTCGAGAACCAACTGGCGCGACAGAAAATCCTGCACGGCGTTGATTTTATCCGCGATGAAGGCGGCGCTCCTCGAACTTCTCGGCAACGGGATGAGCTCGTAGAGGTATCCTCGGCTATCCCGCGAGATGCAGAAATGGTCGCCGTAGACGGCGATATTGTATCGATCGAGAAAGTCCCTGACACTCGACAGGTAGTCCTGATCAAACGGGTAGGCGTCGCCAATGGACAAGCTGAGACTGTGCGCGACAAAGGGATATTTGGCGGCGAGCGCGTCAAGCGTATCCACGCTTTCGCCACCTATGCCCATCCAGTTGTCGGGCACGACCTCGAGAAAGTCGACATCCTCTCGCTTGGGCTGGGCGCTGAGTTCTGAGGCGAACTCACGCCGAAGACCAAGCCCCCGCCCCCGGACGTTCATTGACCGCAGACTCCCTCGACGAGCTTGCCGCGAGGTGTTTGCTCAACGTCGTGCCCCTTGCCGGTGAGGCCGCATTTTCCGTCCCGGGCGCGCACCAAACGGTCTTGTGGATTTTTGTCGAGTGCAACCTTGCTATACATTTTTTCTGTACCGCACTTACCCGAGGCGCATTTGCCGCCGGATTTTTTCGGCTTCGCGTTGGCGCTCGGAGCGGGAGCTTGGTCGGCCGCGTGCACAGGCATGCTAACCATGCCGATCGAGGCAAGCGACGTGACGGCGATGGACAAGGCGAGCTTATTTTTCATTTGCTGGACTCCTGCTCCCGCTTTGGAACGGTAAAACACGATAGATCGCGCCCTTCGTAGAGCGGGCCGTCGTAATACTTCTTGATGATGGTAACGTTGGCGGCCTTATCCATCAGGGCTTTTCCCATGAAGTGATTGAGCACCAACATTTTCGGCTTGGCTTGTTCGGATAACTGGCCAACGAGCGTGGGCGTCGCGTGAAGCGACTTCGACACATCGTCGGCATCGTCCTCGATCGCAGCAGGCATGACGAGGATATCGGCGCCCTTTGCGAAATCAGAGAAACCTTCGCGATGTCCGTTCTGGTCGGCCGAAATGACGATCGTACCCAACTTGCCTTCAATGCGAAAAGCTAGCGTCGGAACGTCTCCGTGCGGGATTCCGAACGTCGAGATCTTGACCTCGTCATCCTTGTAAACTTCGGTCGCAGTCGGACTGCGATAGTCTACGTCAATCGGAGTTACGGTCAGACCGAGGCCGTCACTGCCGGTGCGAAGGCCGGAGAGGTATTGGAACGCGCCGCCACTCGGACCGAACATTGCGTTGAAGAACGCGGTCATGCTCGGAAAAGCATCGGATCCAGCCGGTCCAGCAAGCGTAACCTTGCTCGGCGCCGACATGAAGTAGGCGCCCTTAAGAAGCGCCGGAAGATCCGCGCTGTGATCCGTGTGGAAATGAGAAATACCTATAAAGCGCAGATCTTCGAGACGGGCGCCAGCTTGGCCGAAGCGCAAATAGGTGCCACCGCCAGCATCGATCAGAAGACGTGATTTGCCGTTGATCCAGATGACCGAGCCTGAAGAGGCTCGCGCGTCATCCGAAATAGGTCCACCCGACCCAAGCAATTGGAGGGACATTGTGTCGGGCGCACCACACCTATTCTCAGCAGCAATGGCTCCAGTCGACAGCGCGGTCAGACACAACGCGGCTGTCAGCCGAAATGCGGTTTTCACGATAATCCTCCCCGGTGCGGATCACGGCAACAGAGACAATCGCAACCGCAATGTCTGAATCGTCCGAGTTCCGTTCGCTATGAACGGAAGCTCGCAGCCAACTCCCTTTTGATCCAATACATGTTTCGTATGTGATCTATGCCTTCACGATATGGTCCAGGATCGACATCGCGTGCAGACTGACAGATGCAGTCGGGAGTAATGCTAAGGTGTTTCAAATCGAGTTCGGAAGGCCTCGGGTGCCGTCGCCAGAAAAAGCCTGCACGCGCGATACAAAATAGGTCCCGTTTACGACGCGATCGTCGCTCTCAGGCATCTTAGATGCGAGCGACTCCGGTCCAATTCGCTCTGCGATAAAGAAGTAGTGGCATCTTCAAGGTGCACGGGCACCGAGCTAGACGAGCGATGCACCAGAAAAATCAGCCGCCAATCAAAGATATAAGTCGTTGCGGTACTGAGATGCGTAACGGAGCCGGCATCCTTGAAGGGACTCCATCCCCATCGATCAATCATAGTTCATTGATGGGCACTTTGAGGTGCCGTTTGCCTTCTGCATCGGGCTCGGGGAGATTTCCACCGCGCATGTTGATTTGGATTGACGGGATAATGAGCTTCGGTAGCTCCAGCGTCGCATCGCGAGCGACGCGCATTTTGACGAATTCCTCTTCGCTGACACCGCTCCGAACATGGATGTTGTGCGCACGTTCTTCAGCGACGCTCGTCTCCCACTTAATCTCTCGCCCGCCTTGGCCATAATCGTGACACATGAAGAGCCGGGTCTCAGATGGCAGTGCAAGAACGCGTTGGATGGAGCGGAAGAGTGCATGCGCATCGCCGCCGGGAAAATCGGCGCGCGCGGTGCCGCTATCCGGCATGAACAGCGTATCGCCAACGAAAGCGGCGTTGCCGATGACGTGTGTCATACAGGCTGGAGTATGGCCGGGCGTCAACATCGCAAATGCTGTCATACCGCCGATCTGGTAGGTCTCTCCATCCTTGAACAGCCGGTCGAACTGACTTCCATCGCGCTGGAATTCCGTACCCTCATTGAAGATCTTGCCGAAAACTTCCTGCACGACCTTGATGTTCTCGCCAATGCCGAGTTTTCCGCCGAGTTTGCCTTGTATATAGGGAGCGGCTGACAAATGATCGGCGTGCGCGTGCGTCTCGATCAGCCATTCGACTTTCAGATCGTGATCTTTGACAAACTGAATGATCTTGTCGGCAGAATCGTAACTGATGCGCCCGGCGGCATAGTCTATGTCCATCACACTATCGATGACGGCACAGGAATGCGAAGTTGGATCTTTGACGACATAGCTTACCGTGTGGGTCGGCGGATCGAAAAACGCCGTCACTTCCGGTTCGAGCGAAAGATCGACTGGATGAGGAATTGTTGTCATAGAACTCTCCGACCTGGGCAGCCTTTCGCTAGTCGCCGACCAAGATACCCGCGATTTCAGATGGAAGCGATAGGCGTCGCATCAACGTCAGCGATGGCCAACCGGATGCCTGACGACCCTTATCGGTATGGATTTCGCCGCTGGCACATGACTGCCTGAGGCATAGCGAGCCGCCCCAAAGTTCACATTCGCCTCATCGGACCGCGTCGATAGTGCGGTGAAATAGAACGACACTTCTCGATGTCGCCGTTCTTACCGTTTCCGCTGGCGCCATGCCGACTGAAGCTGGCGTTAAGTGATACAGTACCGCCGATGCTTGGCCGTTCTAAAGCTATCGCTTAAGCGTTTCGAACCGCGCCCTTTGCGGCGCTCGTCGCCATAGCTGCATAAGCTCGGAGTGCCTTGGAAACCTGTCTTTTCCGCGGCGCTGCCGGCTGCCAGCCCGCCGCCGATTGCTCCGTGCGACGCTCGCCCAACTCTTTCTCATCGACTCGAAGATGAATTTTTCTATTGGGAATGTCGAAGTCGATCAGATCACCATCTCTGACAAGTGCGATGGTTCCGCCTTCGGCGGCTTCCGGTGAGACATGCCCGATCGAAAGCCCCGATGAGCCACCCGAGAAACGGCCGTCAGTCACAAGCGCACAAGCCTTGCCCAACCCTTTCGATTTCAAATAGCTCGTCGGATAAAGCATTTCCTGCATTCCAGGGCCGCCGCGAGGACCTTCATATCGAATGACGACAACGTCGCCCGCCTTGATGTCTCCGCCGAGAATGCCTGCCACCGCCGCATCCTGGCTGTCGAAGACTCGCGCCCGGCCGGAGAACGTCAGAAGACTGTCATCCACGCCTGCCGTCTTAACGATGCAGCCGTCTTCGGCAAGATTTCCGTAAAGAACTGCCAACCCGCCATCCTGAGAAAAGGCATGTGCCTTATCGCGGATTGTGCCAACCTCGCGATCGAGATCGAGCGAGGCGTATCGATTGTCCTGACTGAAGGCGACTTGCGTCGGCACACCGCCCGGCGCGGCTCTGTAGAACGTGTGGGTTGTTTCGCTGCTTGTCTGCTTCACATCCCAACGCGCTAAAGCCTCACCAAGCGTCGCCGTATGGACCGTCGGAAGCGCCGCATTGATGAGCCCCGCTCTGTCCAATTCGCCAAGAATGGCCATGATGCCGCCGGCGCGATGCACATCTTCCATGTGGACATCCGCCTTCGCCGGCGCAACTTTGCAAAGGCACGGCACGCGCCGTGAGAGACGATCGATGTCCTTCATGGTGAAGGGCACCTCAGCCTCATGGGCCGCAGCGAGAAGATGCAGAACCGTGTTCGTTGATCCGCCCATCGCGATGTCGAGCGTCATCGCATTCTCAAAAGCCGCAAAGCTGGCGATCGAACGTGGCAACGCCCCAGCGTCGTCTTGCTCATAGTAGCGGCGCGCCAGATCAACGATGAGATGACCAGCTTCGACAAAGAGACGCTTTCGATCCCCATGCGTCGCCAGCGTCGAGCCGTTGCCCGGTAAGGCAAGTCCCAAAGCCTCGGTGAGACAGTTCATCGAGTTGGCCGTAAACATTCCGGAGCACGAACCGCATGTCGGACACGCGGATCGCTCGATAATTTTGACCTCGTCGTCGGTCACGTTGTCATCGGCGGCGGCAACCATTGCATCGACCAAATCCATCGCCTGTTGCTTGCCGCGCAGGACAACTTTGCCGGCTTCCATCGGGCCGCCGGAAACGAAAACAGTCGGAATGTTGACGCGGAGGCACGCCATCAACATGCCGGGCGTGATTTTATCGCAATTGGAAATGCAAACCATTGCATCAGCGCAATGGGCGTTGACCATGTACTCCACGCTGTCCGCAATCAGCTCCCGGGATGGAAGCGAATAAAGCATGCCGTCGTGGCCCATCGCGATTCCATCATCGACCGCAATGGTATTGAATTCTTTCGCCACGCCGCCAGCGCGCTCGATCTCGCGCGCGACGAGCTGCCCCAGGTCTTTGAGATGAACATGGCCGGGAACGAACTGTGTGAAGGAATTCACCACCGCAATAATCGGCTTACCGAAGTCCTCGTCCTTCATGCCCGTCGCGCGCCATAGGCCCCGCGCGCCTGCCATGTTCCGGCCATGTGTCGTCGTGCGTGAGCGGTATGGGGGCATGTTCTATTTCCGTAATTTTGGACGAAGGCGAAGTCGGCGCGACCGGCAATTCACAGCAACAATCCCAAATTAGGCGGCATGTCGTCCGGATTGACAATGCGGTAACGCGTCATCGGGTGTAGCAGCGACCATTAAAATCGAACAGCTTCATTTCATCGATTGGCTACTGGAAAGCTATTGCAACGGTGCTGTGAGCCCCTCTTTGACAACGGCGATCCTGGAGATTACGGAGATAATATCCTTCGCAGTTGTCCAGCTTCACGCAAAGGCATGGAGCGGAGGTCCAGGCATCTGGACGGTTCTCTCCCTCAAGAACGCGCTCGAATGCCGGTTTCGCGGCGCTTGGATAGGGATCATTCCCCACATTTAGAGTCGATTCATGAACATCAAAAATGACGTGGTTGCCGCCATCGGCCATACGCCGCTGATCCGCCTTCGACGTGCGTCCGAATCGACGGGCTGCGAGATTCTCGGCAAAGCCGAGTTCATGAATCCCGGCCAATCGGTGAAGGATCGCGCCGCCCTCTTTATGATACAGGACGCCGTCGCCCGAGGTGAATTGAAACCTGGGGGGCTCATCGTCGAAGGCACGGCCGGCAATACCGGCATCGGATTGGCGATGATCGCCGATGCGATGGGCTTTGGCTCTGTGATCGTCATTCCCAACACGCAAAGCCAGGAAAAAAAGGATGCTCTGCGCCTGCTCGGCGCACAATTGATTGAGGTCCCTGCGGTTCCGTACAAGGATCCCAACAACTACATAAAATTGTCGGGCCGTCTGGCGGAGAGTCTAGCCCGCACAAATTCAGCCGGCGCGGTCTGGGCCAATCAGTTTGATAACATTGCCAACCGTCAGGCTCACATCGAAAGCACCGGCCCTGAAATTTGGGAGCAAACGAGCGGCAAGGTGGATGGTTTCACATGCGCTGTCGGCACCGGCGGAACGCTCGCTGGAGTGGCCATAGCGCTGAAGGAAAAAAATCCGAACATCCGTATCGCAGTCGCCGATCCGATGGGAGCTGCGATCTATTCGTGGATCAAGACAGGTCGGCTGGAGACAGAAGGCAGCTCGATAACGGAGGGAATCGGCCAGGGGCGCGTCACTGCCAATCTGGAAGGCGCTCCGATCGATGAAGCGTTTCAGATCCCCGACGAAGAAGCGCTCCCAATTATCTTCGATCTTCTGCAGCATGAAGGACTTTGCTTAGGCGGATCTTCGGGTATCAATGTCGCGGGCGCCATCCGTCTGGCCAAACAGATGGGCCCGGGTCACACCATTGTCACGGTGCTCGCCGACTACGGCACGCGCTATCAGAGCAAGCTCTTCAATCCAGAGTTCTTGCGTTCGAAGAATTTGCCACTGCCGCCGTGGCTGGCGAACGAAGGCCCCGCGATCGAAGTGCCCTTCGAGCACTGAGAGAGTGCTCCGCGGAAGAAGACTTCACGTCCAAGCAAGCCTCTCTGCGCGGCGGCCGGATAGATCGCGCCTTATGATTAGGATTGCATATATTTTGCATTGTTTTTCCCTTGCGCCGCGTTTTACAACAGGGAGGATAGACATGAGCGGATCGATGGCGAACGTTTCGCAGCACTGGCCAAGCCAGTGACAAACCCGCTGGAAATTTCGCGTTGGGTGAAATTCTCCGGCCGCTCAAGCCAGTCACCGAATGCGGCTAACCGCCGGCGCTTGGAAATTTCACGCAATCCTTATCGTGGTGCGACGGATTTCTTCGGCCAGCGCCAGAACGGGATGCATTTCGATAACGCCTGCGCGCGCGACCCGATTGGGCACGTCGCGAGTTAAAAGAAGAGGCGGTTTCAGTTATCGAGCGGGCCAGAAGTCATGCCCGCGGAATGGTTCAATATTCATACGGAAAGGTAGCAAAGTTATGCCGAACGTCGACGCAAACCCTCTCGTCACCGCTGACTGGGTCAAGGATAACCTCAACAATCCCAAGGTGCGAATTTTCGAGGTCAGCGTCGATCCCGGCGTTTATGCTAAGGCCCACATTCCTGGCGCCTTCAATCTCGATTGGCACGTTGATCTCGTCGACACCGTAAATCGCGACATTGCCTCGCGCGAGAAGCTGCAGGATACGCTGCGCAAAGCTGGCGTCGAGCCGGACACCACCATCGTCATCTACGGCGATCACAACAACTGGTTTGCCGCATGGGGCGCTTGGGTTCTCGACGTTTACGGCCTCGGCGCCAACGTCAAGCTGCTGGATGGTGGCCGCAAGCTCTGGGAGGCGCGTTCGCTTCCCGTAACGGCCGACGTGCCCGCCTTCCCCGCATCCTCGATCACCCTGTCCGAACGCAATGAAAAGCTACGGGCGCGCCTCCCCGACGTGCTGGCGATCGCTGAGGGCCGGATTCCCGGCAAACTGATCGACATCCGCTCACCTGACGAATATCTCGGTAAAATCTTCGCGCCCGAGGGCGTGAAGGAACTCTCGATCCGCGCCGGTCACATTCCGGGCGCCGAAAACGTGCCGTGGGCGACCATCGTCAACGACGACGGTACCTTCAAGCCGATCGACGAGATCCGCCAGATCTACGCTGCCAAAGGCGTGGACGGCTCGCAGCCTGTCGTGACCTATTGCCGGATCGGCGAGCGATCGAGCCATTCCTGGTTCGCCCTGAAGCGCATACTCGGCTACGAAGTTCGCAACTACGATGGCTCCTGGACCGAATATGGCAATGCGGTGGGCGTGCCGGTTACCAACAAGAGCGGAACCATCTGGCTCGGCAAGTAAGAGAGCGTGCTCCCGAGACTGGTGCGAGCTGTTATGACGTCGTTGCGGGAGATTCGTAATTGCGGATCACCCGTTTCGCCGCTTCGGGAAAAGGTTTCAGCGCCAGACGAGCAAGAGCAGGTTGATCGTTCTCAGACGATCGGCCTGCTTGGCCGTGCCTGACATAAGATTGCAATCTCCAAACCCAACCGCATTGGGCCGCTAAAAGATCTACATTAACGACATCCGACGGCAGCTTTGTTATCGCGACGTAGGCGGACGAATCCCCTCCCGACATTCCTCTCCGTACGGAAAGTTTCCCACAAGAAGCAGCGCTATCCTATTGAAGAGACGCAAAAGATCGACCCGCCGAGGTTATGCTTAAGCTGCGATTAACCACTCTGTGATCTGATCATCAGTGGTCAAGCCAAATGAATACACCCCGGCAAATCAATTTTCTCGCGTTCTGCCGCACTCCTATTTCGCCTACTCACATCATTCGCTCAAGAATAGCTTTTTCTCGGGACGTAAAATCACATGCTTTCATTTTGGATTTTGATCGGGATCGTTATTTCGTGCAGCCTCTATATCCTTATGAAATATGAGGAATACAGACCGCGCGGACGACAGCGCGCGCAACAAGATATTGATTCCGCCCGCGCCGAACTCGAGCGCCAATTTTTTCAGTTCATGGAAGTTCTCGATTTCCAGATCGACAAATCGGAAATTCACGCAAGCTCTCTCGATTCAGCGCAACTCCGTCTCGACAACATCACCTCCGACTCAGAGTTACGCGATCTTGTGCAGGACCTAAAAATCTCGAACGACGCATACCGCAAAGAGACGACCGAACTTCAAAGCCGCCTGAGAGAATCGCAAAAGCAAATTTCGCAGCTAAAGGAGAGAGCCAAGCAGGCCGAAAAGCTCGCATGCCTCGATCCACTTACGAGCATCGCTAACCGCCGAAAGCTCGATACGGAACTCACGAAAGCGGTGACGCTGTCGCATGAACGGGAAACACCGCTCTGCATCATCCTGACCGATATCGATCACTTCAAATCAGTGAATGATTCCTTTGGTCACCGCACCGGCGACGCCGTGCTCAGGCAGTTCGCGCAGCTACTAACGTCAATGGTCCGCTCGTCCGATATGGTCGCGCGATACGGCGGCGAAGAATTCGCAATCGTTCTTCCCAACTCGCCTCTCGGAAACGCATTCGAAATCGCCGAACGCATCAGAACAGCGGTTCAACGCCAGATCTGGAGTGACTCTGAAGCAGCGCTGGATCTGAACCTAACGGCATCCTTCGGCATTGCTGACATCCGCGACGGAGAAACGGCAATCGATCTTATCAACCGCGCTGACGCCAAACTTTACGAGGCCAAGCGTCTCGGGCGCAACCGGACGATGCTTTGGAATACGGCCGCCTAAGGAAAAAGCATTATTCTGCCGCTTCAAAAAAATTTGGCTGGCGCGACAGACCAAATCGCCAAATAGGTCGGGCGTGTCATCCTGCTGCAACACCGGACTTGCCAGCGTGGTCCTCACGCGCATACCGCGTCAAAAAAAGCGCATTCACAGGACCCCTTTTCCGTCACAAACTAGTCGGGTTGATCTGAAAGGCGTAGGCTCCGGCCGTACCGAGGAGGACCTCATGCCGAACTTTGGACTATCACGCCGAGACTCGGTCAACATGAGCGCAACGAGCGACGTGAATTGGAAACGCGGCCTGCTTCGCATTTGGATGTTGATCTCAGTCGGCTGGATCATGGGGTGGACGATCTATCTGGTGCTGGAAGGCGTGCAAGGTAGCCTGAGAACCACCGGGGACTTCATCGAAGTGCCCATCCTGCTCTTTGCACCGCCGATCGCACTCTGGCTATTCGGTGTCGCCGCCGCATGGGCTGTCCGCGGTTTCGATCCCGAGCAATGATCGCACCGGCAATCAGGCTTTCAGCAGCGGAAGCCCATTAACGCTTCCCCAGTCAATGACTCCCACCCGACGATCCGCCTGCTGACGACCCACTCGAGGCAGCGCCGCCGGCGCCTGGCGTTCCACCGGAACCCGCTCCACTCGAACCCGAAACGCCGCTGCCGGCGCCGGTACCACTACTCGATGGCGCCCCTCTAATGATCGTATTGTACGAAGAAGTGCCCGTCCCGGACTGGTTGGCATTGGTATCGGGGTTTTCTCGCGCTCTGGCGCTCTGCCCTTCATCGATTTGCAGCCTGTTGCGACTCGGCGCGGCCGGATCTATGCGCCCTTGCTCGACAGGCGAACTTGCCGCTCCCGGTGCTTCCGTCGTCGTCCCCGACGTATTCGGCGAAACGGGCGCATTAAAGTATTGCCGTTGAGTACGCTGCTGAATCCGCATGCTTTCCGGCTGTCCTGCAGTCGATGGAGATGGCGCCTCGTTTTTCGCGGAAGGCTGACTCGTTTGCGCGAAGCCAGGCGAGGACACGGCGGCGCCTGCGACCGTGGCAACGACGGCAATAATGCGTTTCATATCCATAAATCCTTGTGCGTTGCTTATAAGGGCAACGCCGGTCCTGCGAACACAGTTCCGACGAGGAGACACGTTCACGCGGGAACCAGAATTCGGCGGTTTCGTTCACCGATGAGCGAGTCGTCGCGAGTGGCTCGCTAAGCGCCTGAAACGGCGCGGAGCCGTTGGCCATGTTCAAGCATGACCAGCGGCTTCTCTATTCTGCTTGGCTTGTCCATGTCGGACAACGATGGCATTGAACGGCGATGACAAACACAAACGCCGCCACCTCCGCACCAATCACCTTCGGCGATTTCGAGAAAGTCGATATCCGTATCGGCACGATCATCGCCGCGGAGACATTTCCGCAAGCGCGCAAACCGGCCTACAAGCTGACGATCGACTTTGGTCCAACGATCGGGATCAAGCGATCTTCAGCCCAAATCACAAAGCACTATGCGCCGGAGACGCTTGTCGGCCAGCAGGTGATGGCGGTCGTCAACTTTCCGCCGCGCCAGATCGGTCCGTTCATGTCGGAAGTCCTGACGCTGGGAGTACCTGACGATGGTGGAGGCATCGTGCTTCTGCACCCATCGCAACACGTGCCAAACGGCGGCAAATTGTATTGAACGCCGAGGCTCGACCCGCGCTCCCTCTTTCGCCCGCTACTGGCGCATCTGCGCGGCGCGGCGCGCGACTTCTTCCGCGCTGACTTCTCCGGCCGCAATCAACGCATTCAGGCAGCGCGACGACAGCTTTTCGCCGGCCGCCCGCATGCATTGGCGGACTTCCGGACTGTCGGATGCGTACTGGCCGCAGAGCGCCCGATAATCCTTTACGCACGCAAGCTTGACGCGCAGGCTCACCGCCTCGGCTTCGCTCACCCAAACGCCGAATGCCGTCCCAATCACGGCGACGGTCAGTATTCCGGATCGAAAACCGAACGTCGTCTTCGGCATAAGCGCTCGCATGTTGCACCCTTCGTCAGGATGATTTGTTGATATGCTGACGATGAAAAATTTCGCGAGTACTAGCAGGCTCGGCTATGAAATTAAAGGCGAAGCGCCAACGGCCTCGGCATCGAGACCGACACGATTAAAATTCTCTTACCAAGCATAATTGGGGATTAGTGGGCAGCACGGTCGAAATTGACCGATTGATCGAGCCCCTTGGCGTCTTCCAGACCCTTGACGCCGACGAAGTTGGCGCCATCGAGATCGGCTCGTGTAAAATCTGCTCCTGAGACATCAGCACCAGCGAAATCCGCCCGCGAAAGATCAGCGTCCGTGAAATTGGCGTCGGTCAGATCAGACCCGGTAAACTTTGCAAACCAGAGTACTGCACGCTGCATATTGGCGTTGTGAAGTTTGGCGCCGGAGAAATTGCAGTACTTGAGAATATTCTTGTAGGTGGTTGTCATGGTGCCTTCGCCAGGACGCGCTTCGAGTGGAGAGAAGTTGGCGTTCGACAAATCGGAACCGCGGAAGTCCGAGCCCGAAAGATTTGCTTGGACATGAACATCAGTAAGATTGGCCCCCGCAAAACGCGGCGCGTCCGAGACCTTGTCTGATAAGTCCGAATAGATCGTCGGCCGAAAAATCGTAGCGCCTGTTAAATTGGCGCCAGAGAGGTTGGCGCGAATGAGCACCGACCGATCGAGACGCGTGCCCGACAAGTCAACGCCAGACAAATTCGCGCCGGTGAAGTCGGTGCCGTAAAAATCCGAGTGCGCCAGGTTGGCGCCTTTGAAATCGAGCTCGGACAAATCCAGATAGACGAGAAACTTGTCAGAGAGATCGGGCCGCTCACCCGCCTTTGCCTGATGCAATAGCGTCGTAATGGCATGAGCGGTTATCTCGGCCTGCATCGGTACGGGCGCGAGCGGCTGCTCGGCTGACGCAGCACCAGCGAGCGTCGCGACGACTCCTGCAATAACGACCAACAATGTAGGAAGTGATAGTTGGAACGGCATGACATCACCTCATGGCGGTCATATCATGACTACGCACAGCTTCGCGAAAATTTCCATGCGATTGCACAAGAGAGGGAAACGAGCTGTTTGACCAATAGGTTAAAAATTTTTGGCGCCCACGCTACGGTGCATGACCTCACGACGGAGGCATCCGGCAAGCAGCAAAAAGATCGAGCGACGAATCATACACTTTGGTCTTCACGTCCATCACGCCCAGCACCGAATGAAAGAGATTGTCGTGACTGACGCGGCCGGACGTCCGCTTCACGAGACAGTTTTGATTGATGCCGGTCGATTCCCGCATCGACGGCGATAGCCAGACCACCATCGGCACATGGATCTGCGCTTCGGGTGCGATAGCATACGGCATGCCGTGAAGAAACATGTTGTGTTCGCCGAGACTTTCTCCGTGATCGGAGACGTAGAGCATCCCGGCATCAACGCCATGACTTGCGGCGCCAGACAATACTTTTATCAGACGCGCCAGAACATGATCGGTGTAGACGATCGTATTATCGTAGGCGTTGACGATGTCCTTCAACTCACAATGGCTGAATTGTACAACCTTGCAAGCGGGCTTGAATCGCTCGTAACTTTTTGGATAGCGCTTCCAATAGGCAGGGCCGTGACTGCCCATCATATGCAGCACAATAACCGTGTCGTTCTTCAAGTTGGCGATGCGCTCGGCGAGCCCATCGACCAGAACATCATCATAATTTTCGGTACTTGGGAAGAACGTCGGAACCTTGTGTCCCGTCAACGTTTCCGTCGGGATGCGCGCACAGACACCCTTGCACCCCGCCTGATTTTCACGCCACAGGACGTCGACACCAGTTCTCTTTAGAATGTCGAGCAGGTTCTGCCGGGCGTCGGCTTTGGCATTTGTGAACTCCGATTTTCCGAGCCCCGAAAACATGCACGGCACGGATTCCGCCGTATCCGTTCCGCAGGAATACGCAAGCGGATAGTTGACCAGATCCTTGACCTTTGACAGCTCCGGATTGGTGGGCTTGCTGTAGCCGTTGAGTGCAAAATGATCCCAACGCGCCGTTTCCCCGACAACGATGACAAACAGCGATTTGCGCGACCGCGCCGCAATCCCCTCAACGCGATGCGCATCCTGGCCATATGGCGCCAGAGACTTGGAGGCGATCGCCCGCTCCCGCCGCTGCGCATAGCTCGTCGCCGCCGCGATGTAGTTGTACGGCGTCAACGTCATCTTTAATTCGCGATGCTCCCGGAAGACCGAAAGGAAATTGCCCCACACGGGAAACATCGCCGCTACGAGAAGCAATCCCGCCACGCCTGCGAATTTCATTTTGGCAATCGCCTCGTTCACGAACGTTCGCGGCGTCCACGGAAGAACGAAGAACAAAATTGCGGGCAGCACCCCGAGGAAACCGACGTAAGCGAACAGCTTGAGACTGAGGAGATCGCCCGCCTCGCGCGTATCTGTCTCGATGATATTGCGGATCATGCCGCTGTCGATCACGATCCCGTACTCACTCATGAAGTACGTCGCAGCGGCGGTCACCGGCAGCAAAATCAGAACGGCAATACGGAATACCGGCCTCCATGAGACCGCCAGCAAGATGAGATAGGCAAGGACAACCACGGTAAGGAGAACGGCGCCGAGGAAATACCAATCCTCGAAACTCGACGGCGCCACCGCATCATAGAGTTTGCGCCAGAACGGCCGATTGAGAATGAGCGCGATGTAGCTCGCCAGGATGAGTATCAGGATCTCGGGACGGAGAGGCTTCAATACTTTCGATCCTGCTTGGCTGTGCCCTGGACAAGCGCGAATCCGACGCTCCAGCAACTCGGGACAGCATCAATGCCGGCTTTACGCCGCCGTCAAGCGGCGATACGCCGGCGCGACGCTTCAAGCAGCCGTTCGAGCGTGACTTCTGTGGAGCGGTCTAACCTGCCATCGACGCGGCGCGGACGGTAATGTGCTTGAAAAGCCTTCAAAACCTTTTCGGTTTGCTCGTCCAACATTCCGGTTGGCTCGATGCCATAGCCATACAAAGCAAGATGCCGCTGGGCAGCCGCCACGCGGTTGCCGCAATCGCCGAGGCCGAGGCCTGGATCATCCGGGCGCACGAGAGATGGGCGAACCCACAACCCCAGACCTTCGCGCGCAAGCTGCAGCCAATTGAACTTCTCACCCGGATCGATCTTGCGGCCAGGGGCAATATCGGAATGCGCCAGAACCGCATCAGCGGCCATAGCGTGACGACGAACGATGTCCTTGCCGAGCGAGATCACGCCACACATTTGCGCAGGCGGAAAATCCGGATAGCCGTGCTGATGTCCTGGATTTTGAATTTCGATTCCGATGGAATGCGAATTGATATCCGTCTCGCCCCGCCAATGCGAAACGCCCGCGTGCCAGGCGCGCAAACTCTCCGGCACAAGCTGCGTAACATACCCAGCTTCATCGATCACATAATGGCACGACACACAGCTTTCGGCGCACCCCAACCAATCGATGGCCTTCGCGGCCGAAGACATGCCGGTGTAATGCAAAATCAGCAGCGATGGCTGGACACCGCCGCGGCGGGGCTCGCGGTTTTCAGCCGGATGAACAGCACTGACAAGGCAACTGTCGGGCGCGAACGTCACTGGCTCGGTTCCAGCGCCCGTTCGGTTCGTAGCCCTCTATCGGCGAGGATGGCTTCATAGGCCGCCGTAATGGCGGCAAGCCTGCGCTCGGCGCCGGCAAGAAATTCCGGCGGCACACCCTTCGAGACCAGCGCATCGGGATGATGACTTTTCACCAGATCACGGTAGCGGCCCTTGATTTCCTTGTCTGTGGCGGAAGGTGAAACGTTCAGCACTTCATATGGGCTGTCCGCATCGATAACGAAACCGCGCCGCACGCAGCGAAACTCGCGCTGAGAAAGCCCGAGAATTTCTGCAACATGAGCGAGATAGCTATCTTCATCCGGATGCAGCACCCCATCCGCGCTCGCGACGTGGAACAGGCATTCGAGAACATAAATCTTGAGATCGGGTTGGTCTTCGAGCAACCGCGCAACCTGCGCCGCATACGCCTCGTACCCAGCAACATCCTGACTCGCCAACTGATAGAGACGGCGGATGTGTAGGCGCTCCGATTCCGGAACGGAGAATTGCCGCTCGAAAGCCCGCGCTTCGATCGGCAGCGACACCCCGTCGGCTTTGCTCATTTTCGCGGCCAGAGCCACGACCGCAATCGTGAAAGCAACGCGCGACTGCGCCGGCGAACGCACGCCGTCGAGACCGAGGGAGCCCTTCAAATGATCGAGCGCCGTCCGCAACCCGCCATTATAGGTCGAAGCAACTGCGTTCTTGAGAAATTGCCACGGCATTGATGGAGCGCACCCGTCTAGCTTCCGCCACCGATTATAAATCGCCGGCGTCGTAATGTTACAGCATAGGTGAGGATGCCAAACACTTCCCCTAAATTAACAGCAACATTGGGGGCAAATCGGAAATACCAGGTATGCTTACCAGCCGCACGCCGGCGCTTCCTACCGACAAATCCGGGCAAAGGTATTAGGAAAACCCTACGGACGACCCGCGCGCCGGGATTTCAGGAAGTCCTGGAAATCGGCGGCATCGGCCGCCTGCCTCAGCTTGGCAAGGAAAGCTCGAAACTCGCATGCCTCGTCGTCAAGCCTCCGTGCGGTTGCCCGCCGGTAGTCGTCAAAGGCACCGGTCCCGAAATCACGTGCCGGTCGTTCATCGCGGCGCCGGACAGCCGCACGTGGGAACCGGCAGCTTGGATGCCGGCGAGAACGCCACGCCCACCCTCGCCAAATCCGGCGAAGAATTCCGCTGCCAAACAGCAAAACACTGGCGATGGCCGCCAGTGCGATGAAGAGCAGGAAGCGTAGCAGAACTGCGCCGAGAGCAAACAGCGCGACCGCTGCCACGAAAAATGGCACCGTCAGCAGGGATAGCATCGGAAGGCGCAGCAGATGCATCAGGTGTGCTCCATTTTGCCGTTAGACGGTGCCCTAAAGGGGATAAGAGGCGACCTAGTGCGGCCGCCTCAGTCGTCATTGATCTATCGCGATCAATTCGCACCCTCGCCTGTCGCCGGACGCTCGCGACGCTCCGACATGAACTGATCGAACTCGGATTTGTCCTTGGCTTGCCGCAAGCGATCGAGGAACGAGCGAAACTCACGTTCCTCATCCTCCAGCCGCTTCAGCGTCGCCTCACGATAATCGTCGAAGGCCTTGTTGCCGCTCGAACGCGCGCCACCTGCGAAATTCCGCATCTCACCCTCAGCGCGAGAACAGGCTCGTCCGAAACGCTGCGCGAAACGGCTTTCCCACCGTCCGCGTCCACCACCGTGCCATCCGCAATTCATGCGTCCACTCCAAAGCATGTAGGCCAAGATGGTGAGCCCAACCGGCCAGAAAAGAACGAAACCGAGAATCATCGCGACAAGCCACGCTGGCCTGCCGAAATCATCCAAAGTTTCAACCACTTGTGCCATCACCACCCTCTCCTTGGTTTAGGATGTAAATGTATTTTACATTCACATAGGTGGGAGAGCAAGAGCTGGATTCAAGTGAAGGCCGAAATGATTTTCGGCGTTGCGCGGCGTGACCTGTGCTCAGCTTGTGGAAAAACTGTCGGATATCGGAGTTTCTGAGACGGAGGCGAATATCCGCAATAAGTTGGCGCGGGGGAAAATTCACAGCGGTGTTTCTGATCCAATGCCTCGAAGCGATTGGCTGTCATACGCTGCGATTGCGGGACTCATAATTATTGTTTGCCTGAGCTCCTATTTGAGCCCGTGGATTGCAAGCTCCGTCTCGCACGATGATGTGTATGGCGTAACTAACATTCAGAACGCCGAGCACCAACAACAGACTTCCAAGAAGCCGACGACGACAAACGAGAAACAACCACAAACCGCAGAATATCAGCCTGACTGTAATAATCCCAAGAATGGGGACCTGTGCGCGCAGCTGCGCATGGCGAGTGCTGCGGAAGTCCAGTCTTGGCTCAACGAACTCGGCATAATTCTGCTTGTTGCCACTCTGTGCTTCACCGCCGCTGCTGCGATAGCAGCCTGGTTGACTGTCCACGTTATGAAGGACACGGCGAAGAACGAACTTCGTGCCTACGTTCAAGCTGAGAACGCCTTCGTCGTTCACGATGGCTCGCGCCGGTTTCACGTCGAGATGGTTGTTTTGAACAGTGGAACGACACCGTGCCCGTGGTTCGGCTATAAGTGCCACGCTTTCTACGGGGACGTTTCTTCCGCCGTCGAATTCAATAGAGACTCTTTCAAGGGGAAACCGCTTAAGCGTTGGAACGGATTAGCCAACGGCGGCGATGGCCTTACCTTCGTGATCTATGACCCGGAGGTCTCTGAGGCCGTAGATTTGGCGAATAGTAGCATGTCTGGGTTTCGTATCGATGGAGTGATCGAATACGAAACGTTCTTCGGGGAAGTGTTCGAGACTGAGTTTTCTTTCTTCATGAAGCCGATGATTGATAGGGTGCTTTTTACCTCTATCTCCGAGGAAGACGAACGGAACGGAACTAAGCTGTCTCGCACCACTCGGATATTGAATAGCTACCGGAAACTCAGCGGATAAGCCCGCGAGCCAAACTCCCAAAAGCAATTTGAGTAACACCGAGAATCCTTTCTCGGCACCAGCAACAATTCACCAGCCTAACAGCTTGGTGCGTTTGCTACAAAATGCTGGGGAATTCGCAGCGGTGATGATCGCAGTGTTCCCTAAGGAACAGACCGCTGAGCCTGAGAGGGCGAATCATCCGCTCGTCACAGCGGGCGCAGCGCGCCGCATCCCTCAAAGCTGTGACAATCCCGAACACCCTGATTCTACCCCCGGATCAGGGTGTTCCCTTGTCTGCCGCGCCAACCCCCAGCGCACACGATCAGGAT
>Ga0182744_1000883_pt1 | contig 27481 bp, 20 predicted proteins | sample eDN3rd30CKraftMG_FD_128525 | JGI IMG/M metagenome (GOLD analysis project Ga0182744, IMG submission 128525) | Enriched Miracle-Growth compost microbial communities from Emeryville, California, USA - eDNA 3rd pass 30_C Kraft MG (version 2) (version 2) ... | reverse complement strand
CTTTCAGGCATTTGATTTGCAAAAGCACGGAGAGACCCTGCATAATTGGAGTAATAAGCCCTATAGTGCTAAATTCTGGAATATGGCCGGGAGCTATGAAGATTTTGTAGCATATTATCAACAAAGAATGAGGGAACCGGGTATCCAACATACCATGTTTTTTCTGAATGATCAACCGTTGGCATTCACAGAAACTTATCCTATCATAGGCAGTGAACTGGAACCCTACATTCAATCGGCCACCATCAAAGATTTTGGTATTCACTTTTTAATGGCACCCCCCAGAAAAATTGCAGAACAGTTCAGGGAATTCAAAAGAACGATTTCATTTTTTACGCTGGGACAAGCATTACGCCAGCTTTACCGTACACATAATGTGACCAATATATACGCAGAACCCGACAAGGATAATCATAAGGCATGTCACCTGGCCAGTGTAGTCGGTTTTAAATATGTGCGAGATGTGGTGCTTTCGGATAAAACAGCAGCGCTCTATCATTTAAAAAAGGATGATTTTAGATTCTAAGTATTTTTAAAGTATACATCAGTTCGGTTTGGTCCGATGAAAATTAAGATCAATTTTATGAAAGGTTATTTACACCGCTTATTTGTCCACTGACAGCGCTCTCTAACCGCCGGCTGCGCTGTACTTTTTATAGCAACTCTTTAATGTCTGAAGACATAATGCAAGCTGCTGCTCTTAAAACAGTACATACCAAGCCGGCCCTTTTCACCAACGGCTAATTAATATTTATTTAAACGCAATAGCGACAGGCTGGCAACTTCTTAACAGAATACCTAATGCTTTTAATGGAATTAATTCACCTTACAGCATTAGGTAATTGTCAGGCGCCCAGTAAATTGTTGTAACAGACTGCCACACCCTATACAGCTGGTGGTAAGAGGCATATTTTTCCTTTTTTGAATTTTTCGGTTTTGCGCTAAACGAACCCGATTGATTCTATACAACAATTTGCCCCGCTTAGTTGCAGGTTTTTTATCAGTTTTTCAAAAATATAAATTATGGATACTATATATGATGTGATCGGTATTGGCATCGGCCCTTTTAATTTGGGCCTGGCTGCCCTTATTCAGACCAACACTTCGCTAAGTAGCCTTTTTATTGATCAAAATGAAAGCTTTAACTGGCACCAGGGAATGATGCTCAAAGGCACCAAACTCCAGGTGCCCTTTCATGCTGATCTGGTCACTTTAGCGGATCCGCGCAATAAATACACCTTCCTTTCCTATTTGCAGGCAAAAAAGAGATTATTCCGGTTTACCATCAGGGAGGAATATTTTCCACTCAGAAGTGAATATAATGATTATTGTAACTGGGTGGCAGGGCAGCTCACTAACCTGCGCTTTAACCTAAGGTGCCTCGATATTTCATTCAATGCAGCCAAAGGCCATTACATTGTATCCTGCATGAAATTACCCTGGGGGCATAATATCCTCCTAAAATGTAAACGGCTGGTTATTGGTATCGGTACATCCCCCTATCTGCCTCCCTGTGTTGATCAGGATCTGAAAGGAGTGATTCATTCTGGCCGGTATAAATATCATAAACCGGCATTACTGGACAGTCAGCGCATTACCATTGTCGGTTCAGGGCAAAGCGCTGCTGAGATCTTTGATGATTTATTAGACGAAGGTAAAAGGCCCTTTTGGTTCACCAGATCGCCCAGGTTCTTTCCAATGGATTATTCAAAATTTGCACTGGAAATGACTTCTCCTGATTATATCAGCCATTTCTATCATTTAGAAACGGCGACCAAAAACCGAGTCCTGAAAGAACAATCTTCCTTATACAAGGGGATTAACCAGGAACTGATCTCCGCTATCTACGATAAACTCTATGAAAGGGACCTGGACAATGCAGACGCTAAACAGCCTTATTTATTCCCCAACTGCGCACTGGATCAGGTCAGCACAACAGCTAACTGGTTAAATTGCCAGTTTGTGCATCAGGAAACCAACCAGGTATTTAACCATAAAACCATGCATCTGATCCTGGCGACAGGTTATCGATATAACACGCCACGTTTCCTCCACCCGTTAATGGACAAAATACAGTGGACCAGTAATGGCCGTTTTGACGTGGCAGCCAATTATTATATTGACCGGGACGCCACTATTTTTGTTCAGAATGCGGAGATGCATACGCATGGTTACAACACACCTGATTTAGGCATGGGCCCTTACCGAAATGCCGTTATCTTAAATACCATATTAGGAAAGGCTCAATTTATCATTGAGGAAAATGTGCCTTTTCAGGGGTTTGAGGGCCCTGGAATAACGCCATGTTTGAATGGTTAGCTTTTTCTTGATGAACTGAAAGCATTCTGGCCTCTTTGTTTTGAAAGCAGTGACATAAGATTTCATTTTTTTCAAATCAAAGAGGCCTGTTTTTTTATTGTTTTATTGATTTATACCCTGCCAAATAGAAAAAGCAGCAGACTGGCTTAAAATATCGGGACGAGATGGCAGGGTAAATAACAATATTCCTCTTATCATGCATACAACCAGATTTGCTTTTTATTCATTCATGGTTGGATGCGCAAATGCCTTTTGAGTGGCATCTCTTGCGTAATTTCCATTGAGTGGTTTCTCTTTCAGCTACTATTTTGCTTGGAGGCTTATATTCTTATCCCAAAAATCATGCATCCGGCTCAACGGCCTTTAACTGCTTTTGTTCCAGGAAAGTACTTTTTACGTAACACCAAAGCAAGTTTAACCAGCGCTATTAATGCCGGTACTTCTACCAATGGCCCAATCACTCCGGCAAAAGCTTCTCCTGAATTAATGCCAAACACACCAATGGATACCGCAATAGCCAACTCAAAATTATTACCGGCTGCGGTAAAGGCAATTGCTGCGTTCTGGCTGTAATCCGCACCCAATTTTTTACCGGCAAAAAAGCTGATTAAAAACATGATCGCAAAATACAGGACTAAGGGAACCGCAATCAGCAGCACATCCATGGGCAATTGTACGATCATTTTGCCTTTCAGGCTGAACATGGTTATAATGGTAAACAATAATGCGATTAAAGTAACCGGTGAAATAACCGGGATAAATCGCTCCTGGTACCAATGAATTCCTTTTAATTTTATAAGGGCATAACGGCTGAGCATTCCTGCCAAAAAAGGGATTCCCAAGTATATGGCCACACTCTTACCTATATCACCTATGCTGATGGATACATCCATTCTTTGCAGGCCAAACAGTGGCGGCAGCACGGAAATAAATAAATAGCCATAAAAGCTATATAGTAATACCTGAAAAATGCTGTTAAGCGCCACAAGACCGGCAGCATATTCCCTATTGCCTTCTGCTAATTCATTCCAGACAATTACCATTGCGATACACCTGGCCAGCCCTATCAATATTAATCCTGTCATATAGGCCGGATGATTATGTAAAAACAACAAAGCCAGCAAAAACATTAAGACTGGCCCGATTACCCAATTGAGCAGTAAAGAAGCGCCAAGCAGTTTTGTACGGCTAAATACGCTGCCAATGTGCTCATAACGCACTTTTGCAAGCGGTGGATACATCATTAAAATCAGCCCGATCGCTAAAGGGATATTGGTAGTGCCTAAGGAAAACGAATGGACAAACCCGGCAAATGAGGGAACAAAGTATCCAATGGATACCCCTGTCAGCATAGCGATTAGGATCCAAAGGGTCAGGTAACGGTCCAGTAAACTTAATTTTTTTCTTTTATATGCAGGTGTGCAGGTATTTACAGACATTTGTTATTGGGCGTATAATGGGTTAACAACAGCCATCTTCGGGCTTACAAGCCCTATTTTTTCCTAAGGCGGATAACTCGGTTTTCTGTTTAGGCAGACCGCAGTCTTTCTGCGCCAGGCAGGCAGTCTGCCTGGCCATAAGGATAAAATCTGTCCCATTGAAGGCCAGCCCATAGGTGCCAATGGTATCCCCCTGATATTCTACCTCGATCTCGTGGTCGCCAATTCCTAACTTCTCTTTTGAAAGGGCAATAATATGAAGCAATTTTTTGGGCTTTAACCGGTGCTCATAGTCGTTGGCATCCCACAGCTGGAAACTAATGGCTTGCTCCATCCTTTCGGTACCGCCACAATCGATATAATGTTTCAAAACGGAACCAACCTGTGTTACGTGAAAGTGGGCAGGAACATAATTGCCATCCGGCAAAATAAAATTTACTGTTTCCACCGTATTTAAATGCTTTTTGATTTCTGAGAGTTTCATTATGTAATATTTTTAAGGTGCAGGTATACTTTTGACTATTGCCAGAAGCGGACGTCTGTTGCCTGCTGAACAAACTGTGCTACTTGATCTCTTATCAGTTCCCTGACTACTCGGGTTTGCTTCAGGACCGCCTCTTTGGATCCTTTAAATCCTGCAGGGTCAGGAAAAAACCAGGCAATACGCTTTGTATGTCCTGGAAATACGGGGCACCGCGTTGAGTTTGCCGCGTCACAGACAGTAATGACAGCGTCAAAGCTGTTTTCAGGTCCCATAAGGCTCATGACGGAGGTTGGCTGATTTTTGCTGATATCTATACCGGTTTCTGCCATTGCTTCTACAACATAAGGATTGAGCTTTCCGGGTTCCAGGCCGGCACTTTGCGCTGTGAACGCATCCTTGCCGAGTTCATTCAAAAAGGCAGCGGCCATTTGGCTTCTTGCGCTGTTGTGAACGCAGATAAAAAGTACTTTTCGTTTTATCATTTGAATTTGGATTACATTTACTTATTGCAATAATACGATTGATTAGGTCAAAGACATCAGCAGCAACTATTTCCTTCGGGCGTTTGCAGCGTAATGAAGAAGTTGCCGAAATATTCCCGGTATTTCTTCCATATAACCGGATCAATACAATAACAAATACGCGTGCCTTCCACCGTACCCTGGATAATACCTGCCTGTTTTAACTCCCTTAAGTGCTGGGAAATGGTGGGCTGGGCGAGGCCCAGTTCATTCACTAAATCTCCGCAGATACAGGCGTTTGCTTTTACCAGTTGCTGCAAAATGGCAATCCTGGCAGGATGAGCGATTGCCCTGGCCATATTGGCGAGTTCGTTTTGCTTTTTATTAAATAATGCGGTCTTCGAAGCGCCCATCTTATTGTATTAAATTATTTAATTGCAATATTACGATAAAGCAGTCAGACAGCGCGCTACGGGCCACACCTTTAACATTTTTTATCAAAAAGCTCTCTGATCCATTTTCACGCCCGGCCGCAATAATCCGTTCTTTCTTTAATTTTATTTAGGAATTATAAGTAACTTCATTGCACTTCATATCGGATCATTATTTTATAAAATTACGCGCATACCAATGGAAAACAAACCGGTGCAATCCAGACGTACATTTATTAAAACAACAGCGACCGCTGCAGCGGGCATAATGATTGTGCCTCGTCACGTGCTTGGCGGCAAAGGCTTTCTGGCACCCAGTGATCAGCTTATTGTTGCCGGCATTGGGGTCGGGGGCAAGGGGCAAAGTGACCTGGATATTATTCACAAAGGGGGCATCACACAAATTGCCTATCTCTGTGATGTCGATGACAGAAGGGCGGCCCCTTCCCGCAAGGCTTTTCCCCGCGCCAAGTATTATAAGGATTACCGGGAATTATTAGACAGGGAACATAAAAATATTGATGCAGTGACGGTCTCTACCCCAGACCACAACCATGCAATGATTGCAATGGCAGCGATGCAGCTCGGCAAGCATGTATATGTTCAAAAGCCACTGACCCATGATATATATGAGGCCCGCATGTTAACAGCGGCGGCTAAACGTTATAAAGTGGTGACACAAATGGGTAATCAGGGAGCATCGGGCGACGGCGTGCGCAGGCTGCAGGATTGGTGTAACGCCGGTTTACTGGGTAAGGTTCATACGGTCTATTGCTGGACGGACCGGCCGGTCTGGCCGCAAGGCATCCACTGGCCGGCTGAAAAAGCGGTTGTCCCTCGCCCTCTGGATTGGGACCTCTGGCTCGGAAGTGCGCCCTATAAGGAATATGTAGATAATCTGGTCCCTTTTAACTGGCGTGGTTGGTGGGATTATGGCACCGGGGCGATCGGTGACATGGGGGCCCACCTGATTGAACCACCGGTAACAGTATTGGGTCTTGACAATCCCCTGGATGTACAATGCAGTGTGGGTACTCATTATATCGGGGAATTTAAAAGAGGATATAGCCCAGAGAGTTGTCCGCCCAGCAGCCATATTATTATGACTTTTAAACAAACCGACAAAACTGAAGGTAATTTGGTTTTGCACTGGATGGATGGCGGCATCAAACCGATGCGTCCCCCTGAATTAGGCCCCAATGAAAGATTCGGGGACAACGGTGTTTTATTTGAAGGTACCCGTGGCAAAATGATGTGTGGGATTTATGGCCAGGATCCGCAGTTATTGCCCCTTACGAAAAATCAGCAGGATCAAACGCCGCGCACTACGCCGCTGATACCTGGCGGCGTGGATGGACATTACTGGCAATGGGCTATCGCTGCAAGGGCTGGTTATGGCAAGGTAAAATTAAGTTCTGACTTTGAGATTGCCGGACCGCTGACAGAAACCTTGTTGATCGCCAACCTTTCGCTAAGGGCTACTGATATCCGTATACCTTCCAAAAGCGGCAAGAAAAATGAATATGATTATCCGGGAAGAGATATTAAGCTATTATGGGATAAAACCAATATGCGTGTTACTAATTTTGAAGCGGCCAATCAGTTTATCAAAAGAACCTACCGGGCTGGTTGGCATCTGGGCGTATAAGAAGGGACTTTAAAAGCCGTTCACCCATCAGCTTAAAACAAATATTAAATCGAAGCAATGCATAAAGACAGCAATAATTTACGGGTACTGGTTGTTGGATGTGGCAATATGGGAAAATCACATGCCAGGGCGTACCACGACCTGGATGGTGTTGAAATTTGCGGGCTGGTCTCCAGAGGTGATAGCAAAAAGCATTTAAATGCCAGCCTGGCGGCTTCTTACCCGTTATTTGATGACTACCACGATGCGCTCAAAACGACCCGCCCTGATATTGTCTGTATTAGTACATATCCGCAAACGCACGCTGAATATGCCATGATGGCCTTTGAAGCAGGCTGCCATGTTTTTATCGAGAAACCACTGGCAGATACGGTGCAAGGTGCCTTAAAGGTGGCAGCAGCCGCTGAAAAAGCCGGTAAGAAGTTAGTAGTGGGTTATATTTTGCGCCATCATCCCTCCTGGCAGGAATTTATACGCCGGAGTCAGGAACTGGGCCGTCCGCTGGTTATGCGAATGAACCTGAATCAACAAAGCCAGGGGGCAAAATGGCGGGTGCATAAAAACCTCCTGCAATCGCTAAGCCCTATCGTTGATTGCGCCGTACATTATATTGATGTCATGTGCCAGATGACCCGGTCAAAGCCCGTGCAAGTGGCAGCTATCGGTGTACGGCTCACAGAAGAGATACCTGATTGGAATTACAATTACGGCCAGTTACAAATCAAGTTTGCGGATGGCTCTGTCGGATGGTATGAGGCGGGTTGGGGCCCCATGGCCAGCGAAACAGCATTTTTTATCAAGGATGTGTGGGGCCCAAACGGATCCGTCTCCATTGTGGCTAAGGAAGCTGCCGGTGCGGGCAATTCTGATAATATTGATGCCCATACGAAAACGGAGGCCCTAAAAATCCATTATAGCGCATTAAATGATCAGGGAGAATTTTTAAGAAAAGATGCGTTGATCAACTTGAAAGACGAGCCTGATCACGTGCAATTATGCAAAAGGGAGCAACAATTTTTATTAAAGGCAATTCATGAAGATGTAGATCTAGGCCCTTTCACGATGGATGCCATCAGCAGTCTTCGGATTGCTTTGGCCTGTGACCAGTCTGTAAAAACCGGGCAGATCGTTCAACTGGAACCATAAAAGCGTTAACTTTTGAATCATAAAGGGAGCTGTTTTTACGCTTGGCTTTTCAAATTTTACTTCTTTCTTTCCTTGTCCTTCTAATAATGACGCTTCAACCAAAGGACCTCGAGCACCATAATAAAGTTAACTTGCAAACAATGGCCCCTGGTCTTCTTCGCTAAGGAGTTGGTGCATATAAGAAATGGCATCCGGCTCATGTAACATTCTGGTATTTTGAAGGCTCCTCGCTGTCATCAAATCTGCTCTTTGCAGCATTTCAGATTCATAATCCGCAATGGCCTCTTTAAGCGTAACAAAGGAAGAAGATGTTAATGCGTTAGATAATACCAGGGCATCCAGGAGCGCCATATTAACGCCTTCACCGGCATAAGGCGGCATCCGGTGTGCAGCGTCTCCAAGCAAGGTTAAATCAGCACTGGTCTCCCAATGCTGCTTTCTGGCATAATGGTACATGGGGCGTGGAATACATTTAACCATAGCCGGACCCTGGAATAATTCAAGTAAGCGGGGATCCCATCCGCCGTAAGCGGTTTTAAACCAGTCAAACACCGACTGCTGGCTATCAAAATCTATCTGGCTGCTTACTACCCAATCCTCCTTTTCCTTGGAACCTGTATAAAAGGTCAGCGTTCCATCACCTTTGGCCGTCAGGATTAAGGATTTCTCTTCATCCAGGATAAATAATTTGCCGCCTTTGGTCAGGTTCCATAACCCTGGCGCATGTTCTGCTGCATGGTAAGTATTGCCCTCCACCATAGTAATATCTGAATACACAGGCTGCAGCCCTGTCAGATAAGGTCTTACTTTAGAATTTGCCCCATCAGCCGCAATGACCAGATCAGCCAATGCGGTCTGTCCATTTTTAAAGTTAATAGCCCACTTATTCGAAGCCTGTGTGGCGTTTTTCACGCGTTCCATGGACAGGAACTGACTGCCCCATATGATGGTTCCTGGCTGTAAGGATTGTATAAGTATATCTCTGAGTGGCCCGCGATCAATTTCTGGCCGGACTTCTGTGTAACCTTTTCCAGTTATATGATCATCCATAAAAATCTGTAAATTTTTATCGGCAACCCGCATTTTGCCGGCCTCAGGCCGGTAATGTTTGGTAAAAGCAGACATGAGTTTAGCCGCTTTTAGGGCTTTTAAACCGGAATCCTCATGCAAATCAAGTGTGGCCCCTTGCTGACGGATGCCAGAATGTGCATCCCTTTCATATACATGCACCTGCGCTCCCTTTAATTGAAGTAATCTGGCCAGCATAAGGCCTCCAGGTCCGCCGCCAATTACGGCTACTGTTTTCTGATCAAGTAACATATCAATTGTTTATTTTGATGTAACAATTGCAAAATTACTCCGGATCTAAAACTGAAAATTGTACAAATCGGTCATTTTTATTTTTCAACAGTTCTTTTGGCAGGTGTCCGGATAATCGTTTTACTTCCCTTATAAAATGAGACTGATCTGCGTAATCTGCCTCGGGATAAAGATTGCCTTTTTTAATATGAGGAAATGCAGATCGGAATCTTAATACCAAAAGATAAGTTTTTAAGGGTATGCCTAAATAGTGCATCCAATATCGATTTAAGGCCCGGGCGGTGATAAAGCAGTTTTTTTCAATACTACGAATGGTTGTATTGCCACTCGATTCCAATAAACAACGCTGCATGCGTAGTTTTCTTTCATCCGGTACTTCGGGCACCAATGAAAGGATGATGGCGGAAACCTTTTCGCAGAAAAGATCAAAATTTGTGAGCCATGAGGCTGAAACACCCCAAAAATCTACCTTCAATTCAGCGGCGCCATTAATTAATGCCGCCACCGGCTTTTGTAATATGTATTCCATGGCGATCGGATGGAAACTGATACCAAAAGTGATGAGGCCTGGTTCAAGTCGATTTTTATCCGGCAGGGTTGCGAGGCCTATCAACACCGCATGAAAAGAGGCGGTAGCTGATTTAGAAAACAATATATCAATCTTACCATCTGGCAATAAAATCACTTCCTTAGCTATGCTACCTGTATGTTTTAAACACCAGAACCGATCCACATACAGCGCAATTTGCGCTGGTGGAGTTCGGTATTGATATTCAATTTCTGATGACTTAGCCATAAATTTATTTTAAGGCCATTTATTGTATTTGACATTAAACCTGAAAACCTGCCACGGCATCTTTACCTAATTTATCTCCCTCTCTATCTGCTCCTTGCATCTTTAAGGGTTTTTTCGCTTTTTTGACTTGGCTGTCGGCTGCTTTTAACCTACTTGATAAATCCATATTTTTTCCCTATACCAGCCTATACCGTGCTCAATGCTTCTCCGAAAATAAACAATATTTGCCATACATAAAGCGGGGTGCTTAAATAGCACCCCGCCTGATGAGCATTCAATCTGTATGATTCTACTCGTTATGTATGTTGATTGGTTTACTTGATAATCACTTTTAACTTAATGGTTTTCCCATTTTCTGAAGTGATGGTCGCAAGATATAAACCGGCGCCCATACCCTGAACATTAATCGTTGTATGATCAGCTGCGGTTACCTCAGTATATACTCGTTTGCCATTGCTATTATACAGACTAATGGTTTTTTGTCCCGTGCCAAGATGAGTCACATTTAGCTTATTTGTGGCCGGATTTGGATAAACAACCGGAGAACCGCCAACCAGGCAATTGCTTTTTGCAACCCGATAATCAGAAGTCTTGGAAGAGCCGTCCTTATTCCATAGTTGTAACCTCAAGTATACAGTGGGAGCCGTCAGCGCCACTACAGTTTGATAGTTTGAACCGCTTCCTCTACCGTCAAAACGCTGTATTGTATTAAAATGGATCCCATCTGTACCTGTTTGCAGCTCATACCGATCAAAATTGGTTTCTGTAGCGCCTGTCCAGGATACATGAGCCTCACAGCCATTCACTGTCACCTGGAATCCTTTCAGGTTTACGGGTGTCACAATATCCAATCGTGCGATGGTAAAGTAGGTTGCACCAGCCTTAGGTGTAAAATCTGTCGTAAGATTTGTACCACTGAGAGACAAGGCGTGTACGCTTACATTAGCGGATAAACCTTCATCATCTGCGGTGATTAAATAATAAGCGCCACCAGGATTTGCTGTACTAACCATGGATTGTGGAACGCTAAATGCAACGGCTTGACTTAAACCGGTATTTTGCATACGCCAGATTCTGTTCATTCTGACACCGGAATTGCCCCCGGAAGTAAATACCGTACTTGCCGCATCGATATTTGTGGTAACGCCGTTGTCTCCCCAGACCAACCATGTCTGGTTTGCATTAAAGGTAGCGCTGTTTGCTGCATTATTTGCCTCAATACTGCCAAGACCAATGGTTATCTGTCCATTCGTATTCGGATTGGCAGAGATACTTTGTTTTTGGTTCAGTAAAGAAATATCATCTCTGCCGATACCAGCTACATTATTGTAATAAGTGGCACCTGCCGTTTTATCCCAGATGACAGCTGATGCAGAGTTCAAATAACTAACACTTGCATCTAGCGTCACACCGTACTTAATGGCCAGATAAGTTTCTACTCTATTTCTTTCTTCCTGAGAAATGGTATCTGCGCCGTAAACGATCAATTCTCCTACGGATCCCACAACACCGCCGTCATCTCCACCGGGAGGATTGGCAGCTGCATTGGAGCCAAAAATGTGCCCGCCGAGCGCCAGACCCACCGCACTATGAACCATAGCGTTGCCACGGACGGCCCCATTTAGGCCTTTACAAACCGAGGTATCCACAAAATGATTGTACATAATGGATGGAACTGTAGCAGATGCATTGGGAGCAAAACCTCCATTGAGCAGCAATCCATTTGTGGCAACAATTCTTCTTGTTACACCACCGCCCGCTAATAGACCAGGAAAATCCCAATTATTCCCGTTAAATAACGTATTGTTTTTACCTACACTAAAGAAACGTGTTCCAGCCATCCCCTCCTTGGTCAGTGAGAAAATATCAAAATTCACATTTTCAAGGGTTTGGACAGAAATATTACCGATCATCTGGTTGGTAGCCGTAAAATTAATACCTGGATTAAAATTCAAGTAATTCGCTGCACCCACTTTAAATTTAGGCAGCGCGGCATTACCTATCTTGGAAGAGACAGTACCTGAACTAATATCCGTCCATTCAGTCACATCTGTTCCATCACCGGTATTCGTTGCATTAACGTCTGCTCTGTACCACTGTGTAAGACCTCGGGCAACCCCACCGGGCGCATGATCCACTTGGGCTGCCAGGGTAAAATACTGTCCGTCGGCCAAGGTCACATCTGCATAATTATAATCCACACCATTCAGTGTTATGGTATTAGCGCTCATATCTGTGGTTACATTTCCAGATGTAAATGCCGGATTGCTGTTCTGCAAAAGCGTCAGATTTTTGAGCCCTGCAGGCCATGCGACCCGAACAGTTCCCACACCGCCTGTATTTTGTACTTTCCAGATGGCGGCGAAACGGTAATTAACCCCACCTACACCAGTAAGCTGCACTGCTGGCGTTTTTGACTTGCCATTATCACCCCAAATTAAATATTGGCCTTCTGAAGCAAGGTCTGTGGCATTGGCATCATTTGTTTCGGCCATGCCGGTTGTTCCGATAATTATCTGCTTCCCTACATTCACTGAATTACTCTGGCGTTGATCCAGCCCACCATTAGCTTTGTCACGGGCAATACCGGCGATATTAGCTATATAGCCGTCATTGGCTGTAAAATCATAAAGAGCTGTACCGTCTACACCAATATAATTATGGACCAGGGTCGAGCCATATTTTAAGGCAAAATATGTTTCGACTTTGGAAATTTCCTCAGCAGTCAGGGTAGCTTTATACCAAATAACTTCCTGAATATCCCCTTGAAATGCACCATACTTAAACCCTTCGTAACCTATATTCAAATAAGGCCCTGCGACGCTACTGCGCGCAGAAACTGTTTTGGTATAATTTTCCCCGTTAACGCCTTCAATCAAATCGCCTGTACCGGCAGTTCCGTCGCCAGCAGGTGGCTGATATAAAAATACGGAGGTTTGACTAATGGCAATGTTTTGAGTCCCACGTGCGTCAATTCCGTTTCCGAACCTGTACGCCCACGGATTTAAATTCGCACCGTTGCCAAGCACGCCAAATCCCGGCTCAGCCCCCAGGCCATTATCGTTGTCTAAACCGGTGATCAGGCCATTGGCTATTGAGGTTGGTCTGGCTGCACCAAAAACGGTGAGCGGCGTATACCGATAACCTCCCGTAGTATCTCCCCACACACCAAATACAGGATTAGTTGTATGGTTGTAAATATAATAATTTGCATTGGAATACCCGGTAGTCCAGGTATTAAAGTTATGGGCCATATCGCCTGGATTGACTGTAGGCGCTCCTTTGACAGAGAGATCCAATTGATTTTCTGTTGCATCCATCCACCCGGAAGCAGTTACATTGGCTGGCTTATACCATATTGTAGGTTGTGTTGCAATTCCACCGGGATTTTCTACAAAAGCAGCAATCGTAAAATAGGATCCGTTTGCTAAAGATGTTTCGACATAATTATAGGTAATCCCATTAATCACGACTGTATTAACACTCATATCCTGAATGCTATTTCCACTGGCAAATGAAGGATCGGCGCTTTGTACCAGAAATTCTTTTGACCATAATGCCGGCCACGCGACTTTCACCGTACCTACGCCGTTTGTATTTTGCACCTTCCAAACACTGGCGAATCGAAAATTTGCACCCGTAATATTTGATACCGGTACTACAGGACTTTTCTCCAGCCCATTGTCACCCCAAATCAAATATTGCCCATCAGTCAGGTTGCCTGCATTATCTGAATTGGTATTTGCCAGATCAACGCCAATCAAAATTTGCCTTCCCTTATTGGTGCTCCAGGATTGTTTTTGATAAAGCCCTTCCGCATCATCTCTGGCAATACCTGCCAAATTATTATTGTAACCCGTATTGGCGGCCGCGGTCCAGACGACTGCTCCGGCAGTATTTTTATAATCAGATTGACCTGCCGCATAGGTCGAACCGTATTTGATGGCAAGATAGGTTTCAACCCGGTCCATTTGCTCGCTAGTCAATGCATTTTCAAAGATCATCAACTCATTGAGCTGACCGTCAATGTAACCGAAATTACCATCCTGGCCAATCCTGACTTCATTATAGGCATCACCCGTATTTACATTTCTCATTTCCGAACCGCTATAACTTATTCTTTGCCCGTTAAGCGATACGGTCGAACTGGCGTAACCAGCACTAGCGCCATCATTTACCCAACTGCCTCCGGCAGTAAAAAAAGAAGCCGCGTCAAATGAATTGGCAGATAAAGGTTGATATGCAGAACCAGCACTATACAAAAGCAAATTATGGTTTGTCCCGACCGGATAGGCATGTAAACCAGGAAAATCATTAGTGGCATCGAAGCCAAGGAAGCCAGAATTTCCTACGTTATTCATGTACCCGGCAGCGTAAAGCGTCCCGTCCGCACGGTCAATAACTTTCGTCCCGGCTGGCGGCGCATAGGTCAAATAATCCTGAAAGAAGGTCACTGTCGGATTGAAATTGGCCTGAATTTTCTGATTGGAAAAAATAGGCCGTAAACCTGCATTCGATTGAACCAGGTTATAGCCATGACCTGTAACGTCATTCCATTGATATAATTGGGAACTGTCGGTTGACGCAGTCGTTCCCGCATCACTGAATACAGTTCCGGCGTCTGGTTTATACCAGTCGGCTACTGCCACTCCTCCAGGTCCAACGAGCTGCGCTCTTAAGCTATAGGTAAGCGACAGCATGACCAGTAAGAGCAGAAAACATTGAAGTAAATTTTTCGACTTCATAACTGTTGATTTAAAAATTGAAAATGATTGTTAGAATATATCATAGGCTGAGAGTAATGGCAAATTCATTTACCTTAAGGGCCTTCGGTTAGATTAAGAGGTTTTATATTTCGGCTTATAAAATGTTTGTAATAATTCTCCAGATGCCCAACTGCAGGTTGTTCGATCTCGCTTGGAATAATATACTTTTTACATTTTTGTCTCATCTGTAATTTTAGGCTGCCTTTCAATATATTAACAAAAGTAGCCTTAACAATAATGAGCGCCTGTAGCTCTTCAGCTACAAAAAAGAAAATAATTGCTAAGTAATCGCCCCTACAATCATCAAACACAAGTGTAGCCTATTTTACAGCTAGCCAATACGAATATAGATCTGTCAAACTTGCATTATGTAGTTATTCGAATTGACAGATAGTGACATAATATACATCTTTAATATAAGCAGAAAATAAATAAACATCTTTATTATAAGCTAAAACAGACGCCTGCAAGGTTAAAAAAACTATGCGCTCAAAAAAAGATTTTAGGATTGTTGTTTTAATTGACAGTTAGTTAAGCATTGGCTTTTATCTGCAATTGTCAAAGATTAAACAAGGATGCTTTCACCAAAAATGGTTCGCAATATTTTTATGTATGGCTTAAAAGTGCTGGCTAGGAGCTTCCACGCATCCGGCACATTACAATTAAAAGCAGTCAATAATTAATAAAAAGTCCTAAACCCAATTGAATGAACAACTGAAAATTTAGGACTTCAATCATAACAGAAAATTCAAAGACTCAATTAAGCACTGTCCATAGGCTACGTATTTATTTAATTAACAAATTAGATTCTCCAATTACTCCTTTATCGTTAGCAAACTTCAAATAATAAACTCCTTGCGCATAGCCATTTAAATCAACCGACATTTGATCGCTGTCGGCAATAACTGACTTGACTTTTTGTCCGGCGGCATTAAATATCTCAATCCGGCTGCCCATTTTTAAACCAACTATCCAAAATTTTCCAGATGAAGGATTAGGGTAAACCTTAATTTTAGACGGTATCCCACTTATGTTGACCTTAACCGTATTGGAAATGGTCTGTTTATTATTATTATCCTGCTGAATCAACCGGTAATAATAAGTTCCTGCTGTAAGAACCGTCTTGTCAACATAATTGTAATCAAGGGTCAGACTACTATTGCCTTGGTTTGAAGCGGCTAAGGATGGCGCAAATCCTATGCTTTGAAAATGGGCACCATCAGTACTTCTTTGAATATCAAAACCGCGGTTACCTGATTCATATGCGGTCTTCCAAACCAAATGCACATTTTTATCAGCAAAGGAAGCCGCAAATCCATAGAGTCCAACCGGTAAGGCGCTGTTCATTTTGGCCGCATATACCTGTGTCGCACCATAGGCATTACTGATGGATATTGTCAGGTTTCCCGTTACACTGTCATAATCTAGCGTTCCGGCAACCTCATGATAATTAGTAGAACCACTGGTACCATTTATGCTGGTGTTACCCGATTCCAATAAGCGTATATCGCTGCTGCTGCCTAAATTATTGTCAAAACCGAATATAAAATTACCGGCATTTATTCCGCTGATATCAAAATAGGGACTAAATACCTCCAGGTCCATTCCTTCTAAATTAGCCTGTTGCGTTGTGCCGGCACCAGAAAAATAAGCAATACTACCCGATGTGCCAGCACCTATCGTTACAGGATGGGCAACCGCCCCTTCTCCAATAGGTAAAATAAAAGCCCCGGATTTATTAGTAGCGCCTGCATAACCATCAATGAAAAAACCAGTGGCCCTATTATCCGTAGCTGCATTCTCATATTTTCCGGGACCATCAAAGACCATTTTTTCTGTGCGCCCGATACTACTGGGGCCATTGGGGTTTCCTTTATCCGTACTGACAACGTTGCCCCCAAAAAACCAGTTTCCATCCCCCTGGACCAACACACTACCACCATTGCCAATTAGGGTACTTCCATTATAAGCAGGACCAAACAATCCAACCGGCGCCCCAATGTAATTTTGGGCAAGGGCAGTCAGGCCTATAATGGAAAATATTGTAAGTAAAGTTATCTGCTTCATAGTTATAAGCTTTTAAATGAATAATTTTGCCGGCAAGATTTGCCGGCGGCAAGTTCTACAGCATCCGATGTGGCTGCTGCGTTCAGAAAATAACCGAACATCAAAAATCCTAAAATTAACGCCCAGCCATCTAGATTTAACCCATATAAACAGTTGCCGATTATTCAGAAAGACTTAAGACATTAATGGTGATATTGGGCGTAAAAACATAAGCGACCGGCTGCCCCGTTGCATTGCTTTTAACTTTAAAGGTTAATTTATCTCCTGCATTTAATCCAATTTGATTAGAGAAATGATAAACATTAATTCCGTTTGTGGCACTTACAACCGGCAATTGAAATTCGGTACTGTATGCTCCATTTTTATCGACTTCTATTGTAATGGATCCGCCCGCCCCGGCAGCCTGGGAGATATAACCGTCAAGGCTATATTGATAATTACCGTTACGGGCGGCCACAATTGCGCCATCCGTAGCTGTCGGCAATATTTCTGGCCTTCCGATTGCACCTGATTTACCGGTTACCTTTAAAGGAATATCCACCGACCCAGTCGCTATTGTTCCACTTGCCGGGCTCGAAAAGATAATAGAAGGACGAGGGCCTTGCCAAAGCCACCCTGCGCCTGTCCACATATAAAGTCCTGAACCAAACGAAGGATAACCAAAATTTGCAGTTAAGGCATTATTGGTATTATAAACCAGGATTCCAGGCGTTTTCGTATCTCCAGACAAACCAAATTCATTGGTCGCCGTCAAGCTAACTTTAGGAGGCATAAAGCCCAGGTTGGAACCTGATACCTGTAACGCAACACTTGCATCCGGGGGCGTCGTGCTGCCAACATTTACCTGGCCATAACTAATACCTGTGCCGATACAAGCAACCATCAATAGGGAACGTAATGTTTTTTTCATGCTTAAGAATTTAATAATTATAAAAAAGAGCTCTTACAACAGAATGATAAGATCGTGTTGTTAATATGGATGTGTTTGATACTTACCACTCAATGGTTATTCAAATTTAAAGGAGATTACAACAGCTGTTTGTGGCTACAGAGCTACAATATAAAGAATAAATACCGCGAATCTTAATTACCCTGGCTTCCGGACGGCTTCTATTTCCATTCATCGGTTCAACCTGGCTGCTTTAATTCTCTTTAGATAGCAGTGGCATGCAAATTTTGACATCTCTAAATCGATAAACCCACTTGAATCTTTCTCCGGGTCTTATTTTAAATATTCTAAAAAACAATGCTGCCAGGCGGAAGGATTGTCCAATATATTTTTAACACCGACAGTCGCAATAGGTATGACGCTACTTGTTCCCATCCTTATAACTGCATTGTCCATATCCAAACCTTTCCCATGTTTCATTCATTTGTCCGAAAATTAAAAACCATCCCCGAAAAATAAATAATGAAAAATCCGGATTAAATTTGGCCAACCTACGAAACTATCGTAACTTTACGAAAAGTTCGTAATCATGTACAAATTAACACCTCAGGAAGAAGAACTACTACAGGCGGTATATAAGGCCGGCTCTGGTAACATTAAACACATTATGCAGCACATGGGTACCGATGCGCCATATACCACTATTGCTTCGACGATTAAAAATCTGGAAAAAAAAGGATTTTTAAATAGTACGATGGTGGGCAACACCTATATATATGCCCCCTCGATCAGTCAGGAGGAATATAAAAAGAAATTTGTCGGCAGTGTAGTGAAGCAATATTTCTCTGATTCCTACAAGGAGATTGTTTCTTTTCTGGTAAAACAAAACAAAGTTTCTCCGAAAGAGTTAAAAGAAATCATTAAAATGATTGAGAAAGAAAAATAATTCTGTAACGAAAAATTCCAGGTCATGATAGCCATCCTTCAATATCTGCTGCGGTTATCCGTTGGGCTAACCTGTGTGTACCTGTTTTATTTGGTATTACTAAAGAAATTTACCTTTTACCGATGGAACAGGGTCTACTTCTGGGCATATTCAGGTTTATGCCTTATCCTGCCAATTATTGATATCAGCAAGCTTTTCAAACATTCACTGGCACCTTCAACACTTTCGTTTCCCGATGCGCTTATCAGTGGTATCCCACAGGTGGCCATTCAATCTTCGTCCACGCCAGCACCTTCCTCCGCTTTTAACTTTACAACTATTCTTGGCTTCCTATTGATAACAGGCATGATAGTGATGGCACTCAGATTAGCCGGGGCGCTGGTTTCCATTTACAGGTTAAAACAAAAGTCCAGCGTTCTCGCCCGAAAGCCAGGTTATACGATTTACCAGGTGGATGCAGCTATCACGCCATTTTCCTTTTTAGGTTCTATATTTTTAAATAAGGTTAAACACGACGGCAACCAACTGGAAAAAATTCTGGCCCATGAACAGGTGCATGTATTGCAAAGGCATACCCTGGATAATTTATGGGTGGAATTACTGGTTATTGTAAACTGGTTCAATCCTTTTGTCTGGCTGCTTAGAAACGCTGTCAAAGAAAATCTTGAATATATTGCCGATGACCAGGTGCTGCGTGGTGGCATTAATAAACAACAATATCAGTATCTGTTGTTACAGGTTAGTGGTATACAACAGCCAGGACCTGTGAATGCTTTCAATCTTTCTTCACTTAAAAACAGAATTAAAATGATGAACAAAACAAAAACAGCGCGGGTCCAGCTTCTGAAATTTATTTTCGTGCTGCCTTTAATCATCGTATTGCTATTTTCCTTCAGGGCGGTGACTAACCGCTCCCAGGGTGACATCCAGTTTTACGGCTCTATTCTGGATGCAACGAATAATCAACCCATGGAAGACGTAAAAGTCACAGATCATGTCAACCATATTGATGTGACCACGGATAAACATGGCTATTATTCGTTTTCTTTTGACAACGAAAAAGCGGTTAAATACCCCCTTCATTTGCTTATTCAAAAAGAAGGATTTAAACCAGCCAATATCGGGATAAAAAACTTCAAAGGAAAGGATGGCGTTTTAAATACGCTTTTTATGGCAAACGCCGGCCTTCAGCCATCAGGTAATGACAAACCTACTTCCACCATCCTTATCGGCGCAGCGAAAGGAACACAGCAGTACCTTAACTTACAGAAAACCATGGGCCGTTTTACCATGGATGCGCCTGCAACAAGTCATCTGGAGATTGCAGGGATTGTATTTGACAAGGTTACCAATGAGGCTATTTCGGATGCCAGTATACAGGATCAGGAAAATAAAATCATCGGACATACGGACAAGAAAGGATTTTATACCATGCAGATCCATGAAAAGGATATTGTTGGGTTTAAATACCAGCTTAAATTTATTAAACAAGGTTATCAGGATTTCCAATTTGCCTTCAGCCTAAATCCGGCAAAGCAAAAGCAGGTGCATCACACTTACCTTTTAGCCAATATAGGCATGGCTAAACTGCCATTCCAACAAGAAGGCCCCTACCCTTCGTCTTACTCCACCGGAAAGGATACTAAAGTAACATATAAGGATGCCCTGGCGGCCATGGACTTTAAAGCCCAAAATGACGCCATAGCCCAAAAAGTAAAGGCCACCGGTAAGGCCATCGTCCAGGTAGGACAGGATCTTTGGGTAATAAGTCAAAATACCACTTCCAGATATACCATGCCGGAACACTTAACAATTCGCGTGGACGGAAAACCCATGTCACTCAGTGAAGCGAGTAAAAAACTTCTGCCCAATAATATTAAAACAGTAGACATGGAAAACGGACAGGACCTGGTGCTTACAACAAACAATTAATAGGTGCCGGAGGCCCCCATCATCATTAAGCAGTTCCATCATTGTATTCTATAAGCGCAAAAGAGTGAATCAAGCTCTTTTGCGCTTTATTTTTATGCTGCTGCGCGTTTAATATCAAGACTTCGAAGGATTGCACAAAATTACCTCCATCGCATCCGCTAATAGCGGCTACATTCAAAATACCTGCATATTCCCTGGAGAAAAAGAGGATGGGTCGTTTATCCGCCTTTGCTTTTATGGGTTATTGGCTGGGCTTGCCACCGAATCAAATTCAAAAACTTAAATATTTGCGCAACCGGCATTAAGTATTCATAAATTTCAATACCTTTACTAACACATGATAGTATTTAATTTTAAATAACACATTTACAATATGATACGAGCGACTCAGTTATCTCCGGACCATCAGATCTTTCGGGATACACTCAGGGCATTTATTGAAAAAGAAATCAATCCCCATATTGATCAGTGGGAAAAAAACCAGCAAATTGACAGAGAGATCTGGAAGAAAATGGGTGACATGGGTTTCATGGGGATTAATTTTCCCGAGGCTTATGGTGGATTGGATCTGGATTTTTATTATTCTATGATTTTATGTGAAGAACTGTCACATTGCTTTTCCGGTGGATTTACGATTTCTGCGTTGGTGATTCAATATATGTCCGCTCCTTATTTGCTTAAATACGGTTCCGAAGCACTCAAAAAGGAGTATCTGCAGCCTGTTATCATGGGTGATATGGTCAGTGCCATTGCCATTACAGAGCCGGGAGCCGGCTCTGATGTCAAAAATATTCGGACAACGGCGGTCAAAGAAAACGATCATTATATTATTAACGGATCAAAAACATTTATTACCAATGGTGTTTATGGCGATTTCTTTATTACGGCTGTAAAAACAGATCCGACAAAAGGCGCCAAGGGCATCAGCCTGATACTGATTGACCGCGATGCACCCGGGGTCAGTGCACGTAAAATTGACAAAATGGGGTGGCATGCTTCAGATACAGCGGAGCTTTCTTTTGACAATGTGAAAGTACCTGCCGCCCACTTACTGGGAGAAGAAGGGGCAGGCTTTGGTTACCTGATGGATGGCTTACAGTTAGAAAGGCTTACGGCTGCCATTCAAAGTATCGCTACGGCAGAATTTACCCTTCAGTATACAATGCAATATATTCATGCCCGGGAAGCCTTTGGCAAAAAACTACAAGAGTTCCAGGTGGTCCGCCACCGCATTGCTCAGATGGTAGCCGATATCAGGACCACCAAGGCCTTTGTCAATTATTGTTGCGATCTGCAAAATGACGGGGTGTATGCGGTGGAGGACTGCTCCATTGCTAAACTACAGGCCAATGAACTGGCCATCAGTATTGTGCATCAATGCCTGCAATTATTTGGCGGTTATGGTTTTACCGAGGACTATAAGATTGCCCGACTATACCGGGATGTCAGGGCAGGAACGATCATTGGCGGCACCTCGGAAATCATGCTGGCAATCATCGCCAAAATGGAAATTGATGGGGTCAGCTATAAAAATAAATAGCGGAACCATAATAAATACCAGCCCCAAAATCAAAGGAAAAAGACATGCAATATAACGATCAAATAGATAATAATCTTTTCAATCTGGATTTAGATGCGCAGCAAATCATGCACATCGCGCGCAAAAAAAATGTTGAAAGTGCCCCTGCCAGTCCGGTCTTAATACTGGAAAAATTCAGCGCGTTATTAAGGAGCCTGCTGGACGCGGAAAAAAAAATTAATGGCATTGTTTATCACTGCCCGATTATGGCAGGGTCAGATGATTACCGCGTTTTATTTGAAGAGGCTAAAAGCCCTGATTTCACTACCCGAATGCACAGGACATTAGCTACATCTGTTACCATCAAACAAGCAAACATTCCGGTGGTAGCCGTTTTAGACGGCACGTATAATAGCCTGCAAATGGCACCTGTATTATGGGCGCACCAAATCATTTGTACAGCGCTAACCAAAATTCGGTTTTCAGATTGCAGCCTGGGCATATTTCCGGGCTTAGGAACTACTGTTCACGCTGCACGGCGCATGGCACCGGAAGAGGCTGCTGAGTTGCTCCTTAAAGGAACAAGTTTTAAGCCTGTGCGTGCAGTGGCGGCTGGTCTTATAGACATGGAGGTCACGGACAGCAGGCTATTAAGACAAAATGCTGTGGACTGGGTACTTGTACAGATAGAAGGTTCAAAAGGCGCCAAAGGCAAAAGACAAGCTGCGGTGAAACAAATAAGCCGGGCACAACTGGATCAAAGGCTCGCTCCTTATAAGAAAAAAGCCAATTTAAAATTTCCGGGCACCAGGGCCTGCTTTGAGATCCTATCTGCCAGTCTTGATGAAAACATTTCTTTGGAAGATGCTTTACAAATGGAGGGCCAAAAGTACACGGCCGTCCTTCAAAATCCCTCTTCGCTGGCTATCATGCGCACGATGCATTACGGAATAATGGAGGCAAAAAGGCCGTCCAATGAACGGCCGGAGCCGGATCAGTCAGCGGCCTGCGAATTTTCAAAAACAGGCATTATAGGGGCAGGAATGATGGGGGCAGGGATTGCTTTTGAAGTAGCCCGCGCCGGCATGCAGGCGGTGCTTAAAGATACCACACTTGAACTTGCACAAAAAGGAAAAGCCTATACGACAAAATGCTGCGAGAAACTAATAGCCATGGGCAAAATGACAACCGAACAGAAGGTTGCCATGGAAGCACTTATCGAACCGACTGATAAAATTGCAGCGCTGCAGGATGTAGACTGTATTATAGAGGCGGTCTTCGAGCAGGAAGCACTAAAAAATACGGTTATACAGCAAAGTGAACCAAAGCTTTCCAAAGAAGGCTTTTTTGCCTCTAATACAACTTCACTGCCCATTTCAAGGTTGGCACTTATGAGCAGGCAACCAGCGAATTTCATCGGTATGCATTTTTTCTCTCCGGTAGACAGAATGCCTCTTGTTGAAATTATTTTAGGTAAACAAACCAGTCCGCAAACGCTCCAAAAAGCAAAAGCTCTGGCTTTGAAACTGGGAAAAATACCCATTATTGTGCATGACAGTCCGGCATTTTTCACTTCACGTATCTTTTTTAATTATCTGCTGGAGGCCATAACTATGTTGCGGGAAGGCATCCCTGCAGCGGACATTGAAAAAGAAGCGTTGAACGCCGGGTTTGCCGTCAGTCCGCTGGCTGTGCTGGATGAGATTTCTTTACCTTTAATGGTACACGTGTATCACCAGTTACCAACCTTATCCAATAGCCAGCAACGCGCCTATAAATACCTCCAGTCGATGATTCAACGGGGACGGACCGGACGTAAATCAAACAAGGGCTTTTATCAATATGATCCGCAAACCGGCAAAAAAGAATGCTGGCTGGATGAAAGCCTGGAAATATCAGAACCGGTACCAGACATCAGTGCTGCCTCCATACAAAAGCGACTGTTACACGTAATGGCCCTTGATAGTTACCGTTGCCTGGATGAGGGCGTATTGAATAAGCCCATTGACGGTGATATCGGTTCTATACTAGGCGTCGGGTATGCAGCGCATACGGGAGGCGTCTTTGCTCATATCGATCAGACAGGTATTAGCCAGTTTGTTAAAGACTGCAAAGCATTTGGTCGGTACGGAGAACAGTGGCAGGTTCCGGATTCTTTAATTGATTTGGCAAACAATAATTTTAGATTTTACAATGGATTTACTTCCAATTGGCCGCTAACGAAAGGATAAACCTTTTCTGCCTTTACTATCCTGTTGCTTTGCCCGTTCCGCATAAGGCAGTGCCGGTTTGCTTGGTTAACCATTACATTCATGTTTTTTTCTGCCTTGCTGTAGTTTTTGTCGTTACTGGCATTCATTATTTGAAAAGCGCAACAGATAAATCGTTTAAGAAATTTGTTTGTTGCGCTTGTTGGATAGAGGATAGCCAGTAAATACCCGTTTTCTCCTAGGATTTCATCATTAAATCTACGATCTGATGGACATCTGTCTCAATAAACCGGTCATAGCCTAGGGTGGCTTCCAGAATGGCGGCCTGTTGTTTGACAGGGAAAATCCTGGCCAGATTCTGTTTGTATTTTTCTATCAGTTTTGGAATACCTTCTTCCCTTCTTCTGGGATGGCCGATGGGATATGCCACGATAACTTCGGGAAGGCTTGTGCCGTCTTTAAATGTGACAGTAAGGGCATTGGAGATCGCCCTTTTATCCGGGTCATGATAGTCTTTGGTAAATGCGGGATCTTCTACTGTATGCATCTTAGCCCTTAAGGTATCTATCCTTGGATCACTGGCAATTTCCTGCTCATAGTCTTCTGCTGTCAGGCGGCCGAATATCAGGGGAACGGCAATCATATACTGTATGCAATGATCTCTGTCCGCGGGATTATATAAAGGCCCTTGTTTGTCAATAATCCTGATGGCTGCTTCATGCGTCCTGATTCTTATTGCCGCTATATCCTCAATGGTTTTGCCCGCTTCTTTTAATTGTTCATGTAGCGTCATTGCCGCCTCAGCTGCAGTCTGCGCATGGAACTCTGCGGGAAAAGAAATTTTAAACAGGATATTTTCCATTACATAACTTCCATATGGCCTTTGAAACTTAAAAGGTTGGCCTTTAAATGACACGTCATAAAATCCCCAAACCGGTGCCGTAAGCACAGATGGATAGCCCATTTCCCCTGTTTTGGCGATCAGCGCCAGCCGGACCGCCCTTGACGTGGCATCGCCGGCGGCCCAGGATTTACGGCTCCCGGTATTAGGCGCATGCCGGTAAGTCCTGAGTGACTGCCCATCCACGAAAGCCAGTGAAATGGCATTGATCAACTCCTCCCTGCTCAGACCCAGCAGTTTCCCGACTACGGCCGTGGAGGCTACTTTTACCAACAGGACATGATCTAGCCCAACCTTGTTAAATGAATTTTCCAGGGCGAGGACACCTTGTATTTCATGAGCCATTACCATGGCCTCCAGCACTACCTTTGCTTTAAGCGGCGCTTCTCCCTTCGCTATATTAGTTCTGCTGATCCAATCAGCAACGGCCAGTATACCACCCAGATTATCTGATGGATGCCCCCACTCTGCTGCCAGCCAGGTATCATTAAAATCAAGCCAGCGGATAATGGCGCCTATATTGAAGGCCGCCTGTACAGGATCCAGCTGATAATTGGTCCCGGGAACCTTTGCCCCATTAGGCACAATAGTACCTGCAACGAGGGGGCCTAATAGTTTGGTACAAGCGGGATAGGTCAGTGCTTCAAAACCGCACCCAAGGGTATCTATTAAACAATAAAAGGCGGTCTGCATGGCCTTTTCGCTGTTGATTTTGTATTGCAGGACATAGTCTGCGATGTCGACCAGGACCTGATCTGCGGGTGGCCTTTCATTAGAGATCGTTGTACTCATTTTTAAGTTTAATACGTAAAGATTTTTTATAAATAGGACTGTTGATTATCGGTTCTCAAGTGCAATATACGGCCTGTTTTCCGGACCGGTGTAATGTGCACTGGGCCGAATGATTTTACCATCCTGTCGCTGCTCTATTATATGGGCTGACCAGCCGCTCATACGGGCAATGACAAACAGCGGGGTGAACATGGCTGTCGGGATTCCCATCTGGTGATAGGAAACAGCCGAGAACCAGTCCAGATTGGGGAACATCTTTTTTTCCGCCCACATGACTTTTTCGATTCTTTCCGCAATATCAAACAGCCTGATATCCCCTGCCTGTTCAGATAGATTTTTGGCCACCTGTTTAATCACTTTATTACGCGGGTCTTCGATCGTATAGACCGGATGGCCAAATCCGATGATCACTTCTTTTTTTTCCAGCCTTTTTAGAATATCGGCCTCGGCCTCATCTGCATTCTCATACCGGGACTGGATTTCAAAAGCAACTTCATTGGCGCCTCCATGCTTAGCGCCGCTGAGTGCGCCGATGGCGCCTGTAATGCCGGAATAAATATCTGCCCCTGTACCAGTAATGACTCTTGCTGTAAAAGTGGAGGCATTGAACTCATGCTCGGCATAAAGATTTAAAGAGATTTGCATGGCCTTGACCCACGTATCGGGCACCGGCTTGCCATGCAGCAAATGCAGAAAATGACCGCCCAAGGTTTTTTCTTCTGTCTGCAGGTCTATTTCCCGGCCATTTTTTGAATAATGATACCAGTATAATAATGCTGAGCCCATGGAAGCCATCAGGTTGTCACAAATCACCCTTGCACCCGCTAAAGCATGCCCTTCTTTTTCCGGCTGAATACATCCAAGGACTGAACTATACGTGCGCAGCACATCCATGGGATGACTGGCTACGGGCAGGCGTTTCAGGATCGCCTTTATGGTCGCCGGTAATTCCCGGGCAGCCATCAGCTCATTCTGATAAGCTGTCAGTTGAGCCCTGGTCGGCAGCCTACCATAGATCAGTAAATAAGCGACTTCCTCAAAGCTAGCCTTGCTGGCTAATTCAAGAATATCATATCCTCTGTAATGGAGATCATTGCCGCTTTTACCTACGGTGCTAAGCGCTGTATTGCCGGCTGGTACACCGGACAGCGCGACGCTTTTTTTAGGTTTAAAGGCTGTAGGTGCTGATTCAGACATGGGATTATTTTTTTGATTTATTGAATAATTGATCTAAGCGGGCTTCATAATCATAATAATCGATGCTTTGGTAGAGTTCATCCCTTGTCTGCATCGTATCAAGAACCGCCTTTTGGGAACCGTCATGGCGAATATGCTGATAGACATTCAAGGCTGCCTTATTGGCCGCCCGGAAGGCGGACAATGGATATAATACGATGGATACGCCGGCGGCCTTT
>Ga0182744_1000881_pt1 | contig 27523 bp, 26 predicted proteins | sample eDN3rd30CKraftMG_FD_128525 | JGI IMG/M metagenome (GOLD analysis project Ga0182744, IMG submission 128525) | Enriched Miracle-Growth compost microbial communities from Emeryville, California, USA - eDNA 3rd pass 30_C Kraft MG (version 2) (version 2) ... | reverse complement strand
GTACAAACATCGTGTGGGATGAAATCCCGTTGAAGTGATGTTGTCCCGCACATGAATGTTGGGGGTAAGACCTTCAGGTCAGTGTCGTCCTGCTCGGCAGAACGGATATTTACTCTACACCGAGATCGCGCCGAGAATCAACTTCGGTGCGTATAAGCAGGTCAGGGCGGGATTAGCAGACAAGCACTCGCTCTGGACCCCTACCCAACCCAGCATCACACCAGTCCATAAGCTCCCATAACAAGCTGGGGAATCGTCGGAAATAAAACGTGCGCAGGACCAAATCAAGTTGCCCACGACACGCCGGGCGGTACTTCAGACAAAACCATGGTTAGGACGATGGTCAAAAACGCAGTGGGGCGGCCGCCACTCAGCGACCGCCCCACTCACTTACCCACGCGCACAGACTAGCTGTGCCCACCGTGGGCAAGGAACACTACCCCCAGCACAACCGCCAAGATGCAGATAGCAAAGCAGAGATAGCCCAACAACCTACGTACCGGCGATACGTACGAGACGCCGTCTGCAGTTACCGGAGTGATCATCTTGACCCCCAGCGCAAACAGGGCGGGCAAACCCGCCCCCAAAATCAGGCCGGCCACGAGAACGCTTCCTAGAGCTTCCCACTCGATCATCACTAGCCTCGCACTTCATAGAGTTCGGACGCTGGCACGAACGCCGGCACTGAAACAGAACCTGCAGGCACAGAACCCGCTGGAACAGAACCCGCTGGAACAGAACCCGCTGGAACAGCAGTAACAGGCGCAGGACTTACTGAGGGAACCTCGGGCGCATCCCACTCGTCGTTAACGTTCTTGGAATTCACCGGAGCACGACGAGAATGCACAAACACCCACACAGACGTAGCAATCAACAGGGCAAAAACAACCACCGAGCCGGCAGTTCCCGAAATCCAGTGCTGCAGCCCGTAGCAGATAGCACCGACCGCACCCGCCGCGGGCAACGTAACAATCCACGCAAGGAACATCTTCTTGGCAACGCCCCAGCGCACCTGTGCCCCAGGCATGCCCACGCCGGAACCAAGCACGGAACCCGTAGCCACATGCGTGGTGGACAGTGAGTAACCAAAGAAACTCGACATGAAGATAACCGCAGCAGAAGACGTCTCAGCGGCAAGGCCCTGGCGAGAATCAATCTCAACGAGTCCTTTACCTAAGGTGCGAATAACCCGCCAACCGCCGATATACGTACCCGCAGCCATAAATGAAGCACACGCAATGATCACCCAGAAAGGCACACCCGAATCAGCCGAGGCCTGCCCGCCAGCAATCAACGCAAGCAAGATAATGCCCATCGACTTCTGGGCGTCGTTAGTGCCGTGGGCGAGCGAAACGAGTGAAGCCGAACCAATCTGACCCCAGCGGAACGTGCGATCTTGCACCTCGGCTGGAACATTCCGAGTCAAACGTGCCACAACCCACGTACCAACCGCGGCAACAACAATCGCAAGCGTGGGTGCGATAAGTGCAGGAAGCACCACCTTTGACACCACACCTGACCAAATCACGCCGCTCGTACCAACGTGCACCAACACCGCGCCAACCATGCCGCCAACGAGCGCATGCGAGGAACTTGACGGAATACCGAACAGCCACGTCAGCAGGTTCCACACAATTCCGCCTACCAGCCCAGCAAGAACAACCTCGAGGGTGATGACGTTGGCATCAACGATCCCCTTTGCAATCGTTGCCGCAACAGCAAGAGACAAGAAGGCGCCGACAAGATTCAGTACCGCCGAAAGGGTGACAGCGGCTTTGGGTTTAAGGGCTCGCGTCGCGATAGACGTGGCCATTGCATTGCCTGTGTCATGGAAGCCGTTGGTGAAGTCAAAAGCCAAGGCAGTCATCACGACCAGGACGAGGAGGGTCATCTCGTTCACAGTTCCATGGTGCGGGGAAATTCAGCCGAGGTACACCGACTTCAGAAACGTTTAGATTGTTGTTCATCTTGCGTTCACTTTGGCTGCGCGTGTCGGCCGTTTTTGCCGTTCGGCGTGTCGTTTCAGATGAACGACGAGTGTCCCAGGTCACGGAAAAACACAAGAAAACAAGAAGGAGCGCAGGCAGAGCGCACAGCCAAGCAGTGACACAATACTGTGGTGCCCCGCGCAGACGAATTACTTGACGTTTTGACCGCTGGTGGACGCCGCGCTGATCGCCTGACGCACGTTCACCGTATTGCCGCGCGCACGGGCACCACTGGGAAATGGCCCGAATGGGTTTCGCCTCAGTTGCTTAATGGGTTGCTGGCCCGCGGCGCTGGAGAACCTTGGACTCACCAAGTGCAGGCTGCAGAGTTGGCGTGGAGCGGTAAACACGTTGCACTCGCTACCTCCACCGGGTCAGGTAAATCGCTGTCTTATTGGGTACCTGCGCTAACTGCCGTACGCGGTGCAAGCGACGAGTATGCGCTCGGCCGGATTGAAGGCGTGCGTTCACGTGGGACTGTTTTGTATCTGTCCCCCACTAAGGCGCTCGCGCAGGATCAACTCGCGTCGGTCTACGAACTGCTGCGAGCAGCGGAGATTAAAGATATCGCCGTAGATACGTGCGATGGTGATACCCCGTTTGAGGCTCGCCGTTGGATACAGGCGCACAGTGACGTGGTACTGACTAACCCCGACTACCTGCACTATTCCATGCTGCCCGGGCATGCTCGTTGGGCCAGTTTTTTCAAACGGCTGCGGTTTGTGATTATCGACGAAGGCCACTCCTACCGTGGCGTGTTCGGCGCCCATGTTGCTTTGGTTTTGCGCCGGCTGCAGCGGGTGGTTCAGTATTACGCCGGGTCATCTACCTACTTTGGATACTCGAGTAGCTCACGTGGCTCGAGTGGCCCAAGTGGCTCGAGTAGCTCACGTGGCTCGGACAAGCCCTCTGGTCGGCGCGATAGTGCTCAAAGTGCCAGTGGGCCGACCTTCATCGTGGCTTCAGCAACAACCGCTGAGCCTGCGGTCAGCGCAGCTCGGCTCATTGGTGTGCAGCCCGAGGCCGTAGTTGAGATTGTCAACGACACTTCTCCTCGGGGAAATAAAACGTTTGCCCTCTGGCAGCCACCGCAGCTTGTTGGTTTTGATGAGGAGCCACAGCCACATGACTTGGCTGGGTCCAACATTGCGGATCTCGCACTCACCGGACTGGTAGATGAGTGGGATCTTGGCCCACTGGACGCACTCGATGACGCACTCACAGGCGGGCCGAGTGATGCTGTAGTGATTGCAGATGCCCCACCGCCCGAGCAGCCACGGCGTGCAGCCACAGCGGAGGCCGCGGACCTACTGGCTGACCTCGTCTCGCATTCAGTGCGCAGCCTTGCATTTACTCGCTCGCGGCGGGGCGCAGAGAACGTGGCTAGCCACACCCAGGATCTGTTGTCCAGTGTCAATCCTCGTTTGGTCCAGTCCGTGGCCGCATATCGCGGAGGCTATCTACCTGAGGAACGCAGGGCACTAGAGGAGGCTATCCGGACCGGCAAGATTAAGGCCTTGGCCACTACGAATGCGCTTGAGCTGGGAGTCGATATTTCCGGGCTCGATGCCGTCTTAATTGTTGGGTGGCCGGGCACCCGGGTGTCTATGTGGCAGCAGGCAGGTCGCGCTGGACGTGCGGGCGCTGACGGCTTGGTGGTGTTTGTTGCGCGTGAGGATCCACTCGATACCTACCTGGTTAATCACCCTGAGGCGATCTTTGATACTCCTGTGGAAGCCACCGTATTTGACCCCACGAACCCCTATGTTTTGGCTGGGCATCTGTGTTCGGCTGCGGCTGAGCTCCCCATTAAGGACGGTGAGATCGAGTATCTTGGCGGTCCCGTTGCCCTTGATCTGCTGCATCAGTTAACTGAACGCGGCACTTTGCGCAGACGCGAGCACGGTTGGTATTGGACGCACGAGCAAAACGCGGCTGACTTCACAAATATCCGAGGCGCCGGCGGCACACCCGTGCAGGTGGTGGAGCGCGAGTCTGGCCGGCTTCTTGGCACTGTAGATGCCGCGCAAGCGGACGGTCAGGTCCACAATGGCGCCGTTTATGTGCATCAGGGTGAAACCTATGTGGTGGCCGAGTACAACTATGCAGAGTCAATTGCGCTTGTGGATCGCGAGTCCGTTGCCTACACCACGTGGTCTCGGGACGTCACATCAATTGAGATCACCAAGACCCTGCAGGAAAAGTCTTGGAATGTTCAGTTGCCTGGCGCTTATCCTGCAGCGAGCCCACACGTAAAGTGGGGGTTTGGTTCGGTGGATGTGCACGGTCAGGTGATTGGGTTCAATCGTCGTAGGATCCCGAGCGGAGAGATCTTGTCGAACGATTCGCTAGATCTGCCTGTTCGCACTCTCAATACGGCGGCGGTGTGGTGGAGTGTGTCAGCGGATCTGTTGGAGGTGGCGGGTCTCGATATGGAGGAAGCTCCCGGTGCGCTCCATGCGGCCGAGCATGCTTCGATTGGCTTGTTACCGCTACTGGCTACGTGTGACCGGTGGGATTTGGGCGGGGTGTCCACGGCGATGCACATCGACACTGAACGGGCTACCGTCTTTGTTTACGATGCGCTGCCTGGTGGCGCTGGATTTGCCGAGCGCGGTTTTGCTATGGCCCGTGAGTGGCTGACCGCCACTCTGGACGCCATTACTGGCTGCGGGTGTGTGGACGGCTGCCCGGCGTGCGTCCAGTCGCCAAAATGTGGAAACGGCAATAATCCGCTGTCAAAGGCGGGGGCTATTCGCCTGTTGCGTACCGTTTTAACGGGTACCCCGCGTCTTTGATTTTCGACGAATCCCCTAGTCCGTAGGTTGGTTTCGGTATTCTCGCCCCTGCTTTGCCATGAGCATGACGGCGCGCTCGGTTACCCCGAGCCATTTAGCAATGCGGTACTGACTCATCTTCACCTCATCGCGCAGTCTCGCCACTTCAATGTTCCGGGCCAGGCGTGCCTTATCCGCTGCGGCCTCTTTTGCTTCCAGAGCTTTTTGAAGTGCGCGCAACTCCACAGGCACGGCCCTAGGGTTCATCGGCGTGCTACGTAGCGGCCCAGACTCATCGTGCCGGGTTGAGGATGCGGCTTCTGACGGTAGTTCTGCACTCATTGTTCAGGCAGTCGGTTGTATTGGTTGTGCCGCAAGAGCGTGTTCAAGCGCGGCGTACAAAACACAGGTAGCAACGCCATCCATTGCATCTTTTACTTCCGCTAAGGAGGGGAAACTTGGAGCAAGGCGGATGTTGGTATCCTGCGGATCGTTTCCGTATGGGAATGCCGATCCAGCAGCGGTCAACGCAATGCCGGCTTCCTTGGCCAACTGCACTACACGACGTGCAGTGCCGGGAACCACATCAAGGCTGACAAAGTATCCCCCTTCAGGCTTTGTCCAGGTGGCAACTTGAGCCTGCGACAACCGGGATTCAAGAATCTCAAGCAATGCGTCAAATTTTGGACGAAGGATGGCACGGTGCTTTGCCATGTGGTTAATAACGCCCTGCGCGTTGCCAAAGAAAAGTAGGTGCCGCAACTGGTTTACCTTGTCCGGCCCAATCGAACGCTTTCCTGCGTGTGTGAGGTACCAGTCGATGTTGGCTTTGGATGAGGCGAAGGCTGCTACGCCTGCACCGGCAAAGGTGATCTTGGACGTGGATGCCACCACAAGTGGGCGGTTGGGGTGGCCTGCTTCTCGGGCGAAAGCAACGATATCCAGCGCCTTTGGCGCTTCCTCAACGAGCGTGTGGACAGCGTAGGCGTTGTCCCAAATGATCCTGAAGTCCTGTGCTGCGGTGTGCATGGAAACTAGCTCCCGCGCGATTTCCTCACTGATGGTCCCACCCGTTGGGTTGGAGTACGTAGGCACGCACCAGATGCCTTTGATGCTCGCGTCAGCAGCAACGAGTTCCTTGACGCGCGCCATATCCGGCCCGTCTTGGTGGAGCGGCACAGGAATCATGGTGATGCCAAAGCTCTCACAGATCGCAAAGTGGCGGTCATAACCAGGAACCGGGGCAAGGAATGAGATTTTTTCTTCACGAGACCACGGGCGCTCAGAGTCACTCGTGCCGTAGAGCAGCGCAAAGGAAATCAGGTCATGCATGATCTCGAGGCTGGAGTTCCCAGACGCGATAAGCGTTTCAACGTCTGTGTTCAAGAGTTCTGCAAAGATCTCCCGCATGCCCGGCAGACCTGTAAGCCCACCGTAGTTACGCACGTCAGTTCCGGTAGGGTCGGTGAACTTACCCTCGCCTGGCAGCACCAGCAACTCGTTTGACAGATCCAGCTGCTCGGGTGCGGGCTTGCCACGAGTCAGGTCAAAGGCTAATCCCTTGGCCTTGAGGTCAGCATAGGTTGCAGTAATTTGTGCAAATGCCGCTTGCAGTTCCTCAGTTGACAACGACTCAATTGCGCGTGGGAAAGACATCGTGATGTACCTCTCGGCCTGTGCCTTATGGGGTCCTCTAGCCGGGCGTCCTAGCCCGTCATCCCATCTTAAGCGGATCGGGTTCAACCACGCGGAAGTGTCTAGCGCACGGACGTGAGTTGTCTGCCACGCTGATATCTGGCTGCGGCGTGGCTGGCGAGTATATTACGGATTGGGCCCCGCCAACGCCGCCGCATATGTACGTCCTACGCGTACGCCCACGCGCACGTTCGCTGACTCAATCGCGCATGTTACGGCTGCACTTGCCAGGCCATTTCGCGCCGCGGTTTCACGTACTATTGCGCAGGCTTGGCCCATTCCATTGTTGAGCTCATTAGCACCCGCGAGCGCAGCCATGTCCGCAATCGCTTGCGCTTGTGAGCGCTGCCACATGAGTTGCCCTGCGGCCATCACAACTCCGGCCACTAGAGCAACCACTGCGCACGCAGCGAGTACAAGCACCAACGCACTGCCCGCGTCGTTTTCCATGGCAGGAGAACGCTGAGCGATGCGAAGTGTTCGTTTTGGACCCGCGGTACAGTTCATGGCTCACCTCCCTACTGTCCGTCAGGCACGGTCAAAGCTGCCATTTCACGGTAGGCAGTGGTGGATGCGGAAACCTTCATTCCCGGCACACTGACACCGACAATGGTCACCGGTGCGCTGACGGTTGCGGTAACCCATTCGTCTGTTGTGGTGACGCGAACAGTGAACTTTGGTGAAGATGCGGTCTGCGCTAGGACTTGCTCGCCGGACCCGCCCAGTGCCGCCAATCGTGCCGCGCTTCTCGAGGTCTCCTGGGCCGAAGCCCGCACAAAACCGGCCGCAACTAACGAGACAGCAAGCAGGAGCAGCATAATGACCGCGGGAAGGGCCACCGCAAATTCCACGGTGGCCGAACCCTGTTCGCGATCTTGCAGGTACCGCGGGTGCTGCATGCAACGCTCACGAACCATCAGCGTGTGCCAAGCGCCGTTTCCACGATGGAACTCAGTAGGTTACGCACCGGATCGCTTTTAAGTACCACGATGAGTAGACCCGCAAAACCTGCGGCCGCGATCATAGCGATCGCATATTCGGCAGTGGCTAGGCCTTGCTCTGCGGTTGTGGTGATGCGCTGTACGACTCTACGTGTCAGTCGGTGAAACATGGGTTACTCCTTTGGAAGGTGAATGTGCACTGTCTTGTGATGCACTGCGCGGCAGTGAATCTCACTGCCAGCTGGTATCCACTGTTACGGGTTGTATCCGCCGAAAACTGAGACGCTTGTGATCTGGGGAGAATTGCTGCTTCGTTATGCGTGTGGACAAGACTGCTGGGCGTCTTTGCGTACCTAGGAACCAAGAACTCCGGAACCAAGGTGGACGAGCATTGGGATGATCCCCAACAGGATGAATGCGGGCAGGAAGCACAAGCCCAGCGGCAAAACAACCTGCACGCCGAGTTTGCCCGCTCGCGCCTTTGCTTCAGCCAGCATCTGATCTCGCGCGCGGGCTGCAGCCGCGGAAAGCAAGCCTGCCACTGGCGCACCTGTTTCCCAAGAAACTTCAAGAGAATCACGAAGCTCAAAGAACTCGCTCGGGCCATCCAGCCACGCCTCACGCCACGAGGCCCCCAGCATCAAAGCACGACCAACAATCACAAGTGGTTGGCCACTCTCACGGGGAAGCGCACTTCCTACAACCTCAAAGGCACGCGGTATCGGACTTCCTGCGGCTAGTGCAGCAGCAACCAACTCGATCGCAATGACGCAGCTAACTGTTTCTTCTCCACTGCCCAGTCCCGTTGCTGCGACTATGTGTCGCACTCTGGTTTTCACGATTCTCGTTGCTTTCGTGCCGCTGCAATCAAGCGCTTTGTCCATGCCCGTCCGCCAACCAAGAAGCCAATCCCGCATACACCAACACAGGCTCCGGCAGGTGATTGGACAAACCATCCAAGGGGATTCGCACCAAGGATGAGAGCCAGTGCCAATCCCACAAGCGGCAAGAATTGGAGCAGCCTGCTAGAAGTTACCGGGCCTGCAAGCACAACTGCTTGTTCCTCAAGCGCTACACGTTCATCGCACAACGCCCGATCTACTGCGCTGAGCGCGGGCCCTAGCGGTGATCCTAATTGGAGTGCAATCTCGCAAGCAGCCACGATGGCACTGCCGTATTGGTTCGGCGCAGCCTGGCCAGGCTTTGTCCCCGTTCCAAGTGTGCGTTCAAGGGAGGGAGCCAGCGGGATACCTCGAGAATCTGTCACGACCCCCACCGAAGACCACGCTTGCGCCGGGCTAAACCCTGCGTAAAGCAGATCGCGCACATGATGGAGTGAAGTGCCTTGCCCAGTCGATACATCGTTGGTGCTCCCACCTACTTCACCGTTTGAGATATCAGTGAACTTCCGCGTGAATGTGGGAAAAGTAGCGTTTAGCCAGCGCACAATCGGGCCGGACCTAAAGCCTGACACAGCACGTAGTCGGCGTACTCTGTGGGCTGTTCCACCAGACACAACAAATACACCCGAACCAACCAGAGTGACTGCGAGTAACAAGAGCGCGAACATAACTACTCCTGCCCTCCAAATGGAGGTTGAGGCCTTCGAGGCGATGCACGCGGAGGGGTGATGGGCTGGCCTTGCTTAGGTTGTGCTGGGTTGGGCTGGCTGGGTGCAGACTGGGCGGGTGCTACCGGAAGTGAGTTAGGTCTGTAGCGTTCAAGCCTAGCCTCAAGTTTTTCTTCCAGGTGCTGCGCCCCTGCCAGTCTCTGGACACCGCCTTGCCCTGTCCAGGCAAACGCTGGAATCGATTCCAGATGCCCACCGCTAGAGACACCTAGGACGGAAATCTCAGCGACTCGCCTGCGGTACTCACCTAACTCATCCACCCTGCGATCCACGTGAATGATGAGGTCAAACGCACTCGTAGCTTGGCTCGTCAGAGCCTCACGTGACATCCCTGCGAGAGCTCCCAGCGCCTCGAGCCGAGCAGGAACGTCACGAGCCGAATTGGCATGGATCGTACCCGCGCCACCATCATGCCCGGTGTTAAGCGCTGACAACATATCTCGTACTTCTGCGCCGCGGCACTCACCCACCACAACTCGATCAGGCCGCATCCGAAGCGTATGACGCACCAGTTCCACTTGGCTGACCTCGCCGTGGCCCTCAATATTTGGCTTCTTGGTTTCAAGACTCACCACATGTGCATGCTCCGGCCTAATCTCACGCGATTCCTCCACCACAACGATCCGCTCAGTGGGTTGGACATACGAGAGGAGCGTTGACAGCAGAGTTGTCTTCCCAGTGCCAGTGGCACCCGAGATGAGAAAATTCAGCCGAGCGTCCACCACACGCCTGAGCAAATCATGCCAGGCAGGAGGAATGGTTCCGAGTCGCACTAGATCATTAAGCGACAGCGCTTGTGAACGCGAGGTACGCAGCGAGATCACCGCCGCCGATTCACATACGGGATATAGGAGAGCATGCAGGCGGGTACCATCCGGAAGCCTGCCATCTGCGCTCGGGCTCGAATCATCGAGCCGAGTACCGCACTGCGCAGCCAACCGTACGGCAAGTGCGCGCAGTTGGACGGGGCCACCTACATCAACTGGCACGCGTTGCAGGCCTCTGCCCCGGTCTATCCACACATCATCAACATCATTAACGAGTACGTCAGTCACCCGTGGATCATCAAGAAACTGTTGCAGGGGCCCCGAGCCAAGCACCTCGGTACTTACCTGACGGGTCAACTGAGCCACCGCAGACTCGCCAAAAGCAAGATGCTGAGATTCCACCACACGAGCAATCTCCAAGTTGCTTGGTGCTGCGTTTCCTTGGGCCAAGGCACGGCGGATTTCCGCGGTCTTAAGCGGCCTTGTCATCGGACAGTCCCACTCAACAGGGCACCAGCCAGGGCCCGGCTCGCGCACTGAGCCATGAGCTTCTCACTACGTTTGCCCGCACGCAATGGACCAAACCCCTGTTCCGTGGCGCTAGCAATATCTGCTCGGTGCGCCATAACTGACCACACCGGCAAACGGGCAGCTTGTGCGAACTGATCAGGCGAGATACGACCACTGAAGATGCCTCGCATCCCCCGCTGTGAAAACACAGTCAGACCCACTGGCACATCGAGCGCTGCCACTTGAGACGCAACTGACAAGGTCCCAGCAAGACCACGCATAGCCAAAGGACTAACCACCACAATTGCGTCCCACAGTCGGTCACACAGTGCAAGCACGCGGGCTGAGGCATCGACCACCACGTCGCTGCCGCCTAACGTAATCGACATGATCAATGAGGTCAGCGCCTCACCGCTGAGCGGTTGCGGCACAAATCTGTTTTGCAAGAGTGTGTGCACACCCCCAAAATCCACAACAAGTGGCGCCAGCGCAGCCATGTCCATCCGTCCGCTAGCCTCCTGAAACTCTTGCGTACGCATGCCCGGCAACGACTCAGCCCCAAGCACGCCTTCAGCAGAACCGGCGCACGCCGACGCATCGAGAAACCACGTGTCATTGCGCTGCGCGTTCACTCCCGCGATAGCCATAGCCATGCTCGTGGTTCCTGCACCGCCAACCGCCCCTGCACAGGCGATGACACGGCCCAGGGTGCCACGGGACTGCATCATCAGCAATTCGTCTCCACGTGAGGCAACTACATGTGGGCGCGCCAGCTCGACGCCCGGCGAATGCTCACTTTTGGTTACCCACCCCATCACGGCTCCCCTCCTAGACGATGCGCTGTGATTGCATAGCGCACACACGCCCTAGCCAATCTGATTCGCCGTCGCAGCACAGGGACACAGCAGAATCGGTGGACACGCACCGCACCAACTCGCCATGTGAATAACTAAAACGGGGTGGATTACCCGTGTGATCGTCGGTAATTTATGGGTACGCTCAAGGAATGACACCGCAGAACAGCAGCCACGGGAGTGCACATGCAAACGCACCAACCCCAAAATCCACCGGCGCGAACAACCGCGCCGGACAGGTTGCAGCGTTCTTTGACCTAGACAAAACGATCATCGCAACCTCCTCGGTTTCAGCGTTCTCACGCCCCTTCTACAGCCAGGGGCTGATCACAAAAACCGGCGCACTGCGTAGCGCATATGCGCACTTCATGTACATGATGGGCGGCGCGAATGCAGACCAAACCGAACGTATGCGCCAACAACTCTCGGCGCTCGTCACAGGGTGGCCGGTAGAACAGGTCACTGCCGTTGTCTCGGACACCCTGCACCAGTACATAGACCCCTACGTCTACGCAGAAGCACTCGACCTCATCGCCGCCCACCATGCACGAGGGCACGCCGTTGTCATCGTCTCCGCGTCAGGGGCAGAGGTAGTCAACCCAATAGCAACGATGCTCGGAGCTGACCACACAATTGCAACCCGTATGGAGATTGTGGACGGAAAGTACACCGGGGTCATCGAGTTCTACGCCTACGGCGAGCAGAAAGCTGAGGCCATCCAAGAACTGGCCAGCGAACGCGGGTTTGACCTCAGCCGTTCCTACGCCTACTCAGACTCAATTACGGATGTCCCCATGCTCTGCGCTGTTGGTCATCCGCACTCGGTCAATGCGGACCGCGCGTTTAGAAAATACTGTGACGAACAGGGTTGGGAATCCCTCACATTTGAGAAGCCCGTCTCGCTGGGAAAAATGTCTACCCCCGCAAAGTCCGCGCTGGTGCTAGGCTCGCTGACTCTCGCAGGGCTAGGAATCGGCCTAGCAGTGCGAGCGGTCAAGCTCACTCGGTCCCGTCCAACAAGTGGATGAAATGTGATCACACTCACTCCACCGCTCGCTTTTTGGTGGTGGGCGCCACATAATTGAAGTAACAGAAACCGCACTTGGAACCCACGTACGATCGGTCCACGCATAGGACCCTCTACCAGGGAAATAGCCTTAGGTAAGAGACTCGTTGAACGCCTGATAACCAAGTGCATTCTGACCTAATGGCACCCATCGGGTGCCATTAGCGTGTCTGGACCGTAGCGCATCTGGACTATGGCGTTTATAGCCCTGCGGAACCGTGAATCCTGCTAGTGCACGCTATTGGCGCAGGCCACATCAGAGCCTAGAAATCACTGCTTAGAAATTTGCCACATGGTGACTTGTCACGATTGCCGCCCGAGGCGTGATCCACGAAAGTAGAAGCATTGATGTTGGGGATTCCCACATCGAGTTGTCGAGAACGCCGTGGGGGTGGGGCTCGGCAGCTAGGGAACGCGTCCTACAAGCACAGCGTTCCTCAGGCCTCGTGCTTACTCCGGTAAGCGCGGGGCCTTTTCCTATGAATCAATTGTGAGCGTGACAGAGGTCCCGGCTTACTCAATTGATCCCATGACAGACTCTTAACGTGCTTACACTCAAGCAGACGATTGACTATCAAGACCATTCCGCACAGGACAAGGTCGCTTTGTCATACAAATACCTGCCATATGCGGTCTCCACAATGCTCGCAGGAGCGTATATCGGAGTTGGGGTACTGCTCATGTGCGCGGCAGCCGGCCCCTTCCTACAGTCAGAAGCACCAGCAGCCAAACTCGTATCCGGGGCCGTATTCGGTATTGCCCTCTCCCTTGTGACGGTCGCAGGCTCTGATCTGCTCACCTCAACTATGATGACGTTGACTCAAGCAGCACGCACCAAGGCAATTTCGATCTTTGACTGGGGCCGCACGTTGACCCTGTGCTTTGCTGGGAACCTTGCCGGATCCGCCCTCTTTGCGTTTGCCGCATATCTTGGCGGCCTTGCCAAGCATGGCAGCCCACTCTACGCATATTTGGAGTACACCGTCACACACAAGGCAGAAGGAACACCCATTGAAGTGTTCTTCAAAGCGGTGCTGTGCAATGTAATCGTCTGCCTCGCAATTTGGTGCGGACTGCGGCTCAAGAACGAGGTAGCCAAACTCATCATGATCTTCTGGTGCGCCCTAGCGTTCATCACGGGCGGACTCGAACACGTAGTTGCCAACATGACCACGTTTTCACTAGCACTCTTTGAGCACGTCCCTGGCATCAGCGTTGTTGATTTTGCCAGCAACATGCTGTTTGCAGGATTGGGCAACCTCGTAGGTGGTGGGGTGATCGTTGGACTGGGATACGTAGTGCTTGCCAAGTCCGAAGTCCCCGCGCACAGTGCGGAAGAATCCTTGCGGATCTAGTTCCGCAGCCCCCACATGGACACCCACGGGTCGCTGTGAGCACCATCGTGGACAGCATCGTGGACACCCGCGTGCCATTGTGTGGCACACCACACTAGAATCAACATGGGCCTTTAGTCATGCACCAAAGAAGATGCACATGGAGATTGATGTGACCACCAACAGCCAGTCACCCGCACTGGAAAACATGCTCAACGAGACTCGCGCTTTCCCGCCAAGCGCGCAGTTTGCAACACAGGCAAACGCACACGAGGACATGTACCTCGCAGCAGATGCGGACCGCCTCGAATTTTGGGCTGAACAAGCCCGCAAACACGTCACCTGGAAAACCCCATTCACCCAGGTTCTTGACTGGACCGAAGCGCCCGTAGCCAAGTGGTTTGCCGATGGCAAACTCAACGCCGCCTACAACGCAGTTGACCGGCACGTAGCTGCTGGTCTGGGTGACCGAGTAGCCATCTACTTTGAAGGAGAACCCGGCGACACTCGCACTGTCACCTACGCAGACCTGCAGCGTGAAGTAAACCGTGCCGCAAATGCCCTCGCAAGCCTAGGCGTCACAACAGGCGACCGTGTGGTGATTTACCTGCCAATGATCGTAGAAGCAGTTGTCGCTATGCTGGCGTGCGCCAGAATCGGTGCACCGCACTCCGTTGTGTTCGGTGGATTCTCCGCAGATGCCTTACGCTCACGCATCAAAGACGCCGGTGCAAAGGTAGTCATCACTGCAGACGGTGGTTACCGCCGCGGTAAACCCTCCGCTTTGAAGCCAGCGGTAGACGAGGCCGTATCCGACCCTGACTCACCAGTTGAGCATGTGGTTGTAGTGCAACGCACCGGACAGGATGTTGCGTGGACGCAGCACCGTGACGTGTGGTGGCACGAGCTGGTTGCGGACGCAGACATCGAGCACACTCCAGCGTGGGTTGACGCCGAACACCCCCTATACATTCTGTACACGTCCGGCACCACTGGAAAGCCCAAGGGCATCTTGCACACCACCGGCGGGTATCTCACCCAGGTGGCGTACACGCATTACAACGTGTTCGACCTCAAGGCCGAATCAGACGTTTACTGGTGCACCGCGGACATTGGTTGGGTCACTGGACACTCTTACGTGGTGTACGGCCCGTTACTCAATGGCGCCACTCAGGTGATCTATGAGGGCACCCCCGACACCCCACACCAGGGCCGCTGGTGGGAGATCATCGAGAAATACAAGGTCTCGCTGTTCTACACCGCCCCAACGGCGATTCGCACCTGCATGAAGTGGGGCGAGGACATCCCAAACAAGTACGATCTCTCGTCACTACGAGTGCTCGGCTCCGTTGGCGAATCCATCAACCCGGAAGCATGGATGTGGTACCGGCGGGTCATCGGCTCTGACTCCATCCCAATTGTGGATACCTGGTGGCAAACCGAAACCGGTGCGATCATGATCTCCCCGCTTCCCGGTATCACGGCCACTAAGCCCGGTTCCGCACAACGCCCCTTGCCTGGCATCAGCGCGGACGTGGTTAATGACGCCGCCACCTCCGTGCCCAACGGGTCCGGCGGCTACCTCGTGCTCACGGAGCCGTGGCCTGCGATGCTCCGCGGGATCTGGGGCGACCTGCAACGCTTCAAGGACACGTACTGGTCCCGATTTGAAGGACTGTATTTTGCCGGTGATGGCGCAAAGAAGGACGAGGACGGCGACATTTGGCTGCTGGGCCGCGTTGATGACGTCATGAACGTGTCCGGCCACAGATTATCGACGATGGAGATCGAATCAGCGCTTGTGTCACATGACATCGTGGCTGAGGCTGCAGTCGTTGGTGCGTCAGATGACATGACCGGTCAGGCTGTGGTGGCATTCGTCATCCTGACCGCACAGTATGCCGAGCTTGCCCAGACCATCGAAGGCGTGGAGAAAATACAGGCTGACCTGCGTGATCACGTAGCCAAAGAGATTGGGCCCATCGCAAAGCCGCGGAAGATCCTCGTGGTTCCTGAACTACCGAAGACGCGTTCCGGCAAGATTATGCGCCGCTTACTACGCGACGTAGCCGAGAACAGGGCGGTAGGTGATGCGACAACGCTCGCAGACTCGTCGGTAATGGACCTGATTGCCAGTGAGCTATCCGGAATTCCCGGCAAGACCCAGGCATAAATCCACGGCGTACCGTGGCCAGTTGGGCCACGGGGCCGCAAACGGTAAGGTTTTGGGGTGGTTTCCAATCAGCGGAGGCCACCCCAAAAACCACTGTGATGAGGATTCAGCATGGCAGACCAGCCCACCGGGGAAAACCGCAGCGACATCATCGACCGGCTCTCGCTTGCCGCACGCTCGGAGAGCGACAAGACAGCCCAGTCTGAAAACTGGCGCGAACTGTGGCGTGAGGTATTGCCCCTAGACCGATGGTTCTTCATCAAAGACGCCTCAGACGCGCTCTCCCCCATCTTCCTTAAAGATGGGGACAACATCATCCTGCCAGCGTTCACCGATGCCGCCCGCGCAATCGAATTCTCCGCTGATTTTGGCGGCAAGGACCGAGTCTATTCGTCGGCGCCCGGATCGATGATCTCAGCGGCAGAAGAGCTGGAAAAGTCCGGCGTCAACCTTGTGGTGTTCAACCCCCGCAACGAACCATTTGCGGTGACCCCAACCACGCTTCAGCAACTAGCTGCCGGTTATGTGGATTCCGGCGAGGGTCGCGTTGTTGGCGCACCAACTCAGGACCCAGAGTCTGACATCGACGTACTCGCATACTACGCGCGATCCGACGCCAACAATCTCCAAGCAAAGTCTGCGCTCTGGATTGCCACCCTGCTACTCGACGAGTGGTTCTTTGTGCCAGTTGGCGAAGGTGAAGACATGCGCCCATTTGGAGTGCTCTCCGAGTCCGGTGCCACTGTCCTCGCATTCACCACACCAAAGCGGGCCGGCGAGTATGCACTGCTGCGCGGTATGGGCCAGCTCGAACAGGTCTTTGCGATGACCCCGCAAAAGGCTGTGGAACTTATGACGCACCCCGGATTTGGCGCATCCACCGTGCAATTTGACCCGCAGCACGGCTCCTACTTCAGCTCTATTGAGTCGCTACCCGCCATGCTGAAGATCGCGCAAACCTCCGCGGAAGCTCAACGCCGCGAGCAAGACGACAACTAGTTCATACGCCACACGCTAAAGCCCGGCCTACTCAGCAAATTCGAGAGGGCCGGGCTTTAGTGTTCTACTGGCGGTGCGCTACCAACGCCGCACTACTACTGGTGCGCTAGTTTTGCGCAAGAAGCGCGCTCAAGAACTCGTGCACCTTGGCATCCAACTGTCCGGCGAGATCCGTCAACGCAACAGAGCCACTAGCCTGCTCACCGTACTCCGCTGCCGCAGCGTAACCGGCGCCCGGTGCACCCGTGCCAACGGTGCGTGCGGCAAGTTCACTAACCGCCGTGCGCATTTGACCCACGCCTTCGTCGATACGCGTGAGCGACTCACCCATTTGGGTGATTGTGGCTTGGGAGTCACCCAACTGCTGGGCAATCTGGATGCTCGCGTCACTGGTTTGATCCGAAAGCTGCTTGACCTCGTCGGCGACTACAGCAAAGCCCTTTCCTGCCTCCCCAACGCGTGCAGCCTCAATCATCGCGTTCAACGCGAGCAGCCTAGTCTGCTTAGCAACCGCCGAGATCAAACCAATCACCTCATGCATTGTGGCGGATTGGTTTGCCAAATGTGCCATTGATTCCCGGGCGGCCTCAGAACGGTCAACCACGTTGGACGTATTGGCCTGCAACGTTTCTACCGTTGAAGCGAGCGCTCGCGCACTCGCACCAACATCGTTGGACATACCAAGAACTTCGCGTTCAAACTCGCTCGCAAGAACAGCGCGCTGCTCATCAATGTGTGCGAGTGCCTCCGCGTTTTCCTTGAGGTGACCACGCACTGCGTCGATGTTTGACGCCTGTTTGCTGAGCACGCCACGCAACCCAGCATCAAGGAATCGGCGCTCAAATTGGCCGTGCACTGCACTTTCAAGGGCTGCCCCGGCCTCGCGTACAAAGCCATCAGACATGTCGAGATACTGATTGAACTCGTTCCGTGTCTGCTCAATCTGTGGGAAGTCACGCATGCCTGGAGTCGCGGGAACTCGCGCTTCAAGCTCACCTCGGGCAAGGTCTAGCGCGGTGCGGGCAAGCGCCTCATACCCTGCCTTGTAGGCAGCAAGTTCCGCACGAATATCACCGTCAGAGCGGCCCATACCGGCCGCCGCTGAGAGCGCAGCAGGAGATGCCGTATCAGTTGCTCGAAAAAGCATCATTGCCCATCCACAATCTGCCAGATCCACTGGCTATATGAGAGTTGCTGGCGGCGAAGCTCATCCTCGAGCCAGGTGAGGGAAGCTTGGGCGCGGGCGGTTCCATGCAGGTCCCCCTCTGAGGCCTTCATCGCGCTGTAAACCTGCTCGATCTTCTTAATAGCCTCGGGCGTAGCATGCCGCCTCATCGAGTGATAGCCCACGTGCACACCGTCTTTGGAGAAGGAGGGCGTGGCGTGCGCAAGCACCCAATAGTGGGCACCATCAAATGCAAGGTTCTTAATGTACGCAAACAGTTCGTTGCCTTGGGAAATCGTGTCCCACAGGAGTTTGTAGATACCTGCAGGCATGTCCGGGTGCCGAATAATGTTGTGCGCCTTACCCAACGCATCTTCTTCTGCCACCGCGGAAATTTTCAGGAAGATGTCATTGGTGTAGGTGAGATGCCCTTTGAGGTCTGTTTTGGTCACAATAATGTCCTCACGTGCCAAAACTCTCTCCACCCCCGTAGGTGTGACGTTTTGTTTCATTACTTCCCCCTGCGTCTTTAAGCGACTGTTGCCCAATTAATCGGCAGTAAGCGGACATTCATAATGAGATGCATCACTCGGCCTTAGCGCAGGCCAATACCCATGTAGACGTGATGGAATCTAGATATGGAATCCACACGTCTGCTCACCGCTGTTGGCCCCGTCAGTTCTGAAACGGCACTGGCAGTCAAGGATCTTGTAGCGCTATCCACTGCACGCCGTGGTGTCGCGCCGATTTCCGAGCAGCCACTGCTCTCCCTGACCGACCCGCGCCGGCACGCCGCGCACATCCTCGTGGTCAAAGAAAACGCTCTTGTTGCCTACGCGCAGTGCGATCTGACCACACCAGACGAGGTGGCAATGGAGTTGGTGGTCCACCCCGATCTGGCCCTGCAAGGCATTGAACGCCGCCTCCTTGAGGCCGGCGCATACGTGGCCGAGCAAAATGACGCCACGTTCTCCATTTGGTCACACGGCCCCACCCAGGACACCGTCTCAATCTTGCTGAACAACGGATTTACCATTGACCGAACCCTCTTGCGCCTCGAACGCTCGCTCCTTTCCGACGATTCTGGCGGCCGTCACGCATCAAACTCACCCACCAGCGAGCCGCAACTGCCCGCTGGAATCCGTGCTTTCGTCGAGAATCAAGACGAACGGGCGTGGCTGGAAGCCAACGCACTGGCATTTGCGTGGCACCCAGAGCAGGGAAAGATGACCCTTGCGGATTTGCGAGACCGCATGAAAGAACCATGGTTTGACCCGAGCATCTTCCTGCTAGCGGCCGATCCAGGCACTCAAGCCATCCAAGGGTTTTCCTGGCTCAAACTGGAACCGGACTCGCGCACGGGCGAAATCTACGCGCTCGGTGTTGTGCCAGAAGCGCAGGGAAAAAAGCTAGGAACCACACTGCTTGAAGCGAGCCTTGAACGGCTAGGTGAGCGCGGATGCACTAGCGCTGACCTGTATGTTGAGTCCGACAACCACGGGGCAATCGCGCTGTACCAGAAGTTTGGTTTTGCAGAAGTTGAACGACACGTAAAGTTTAGGCAAACGCGCGATTAGCCCTCACGCATCACCGCCATCAAGTGGCACCATTGAGACATGACTCTCAGTGCGCGCAGTGACGCCTCGAACGAACTCGACAACGACCCCGTCTTGGAGGTCCCCGCAAGCAGGCAGGGACTCGCCGCGCACATTGCCGAGCACATCGCAGAAATTGAGAATCCCCAAGACAGCGCAGAACTCGAGCCACTACCCGCAGACCGATTCGCGGACCGCGAACTCTCCTGGCTTGCGTTCAACGAACGCGTACTGGAACTTGCAGAAGATCCCACCCTGCCGCTGCTCGAACGAGTACGTTTTGCGGCGATCTTTGCCTCCAACCTCGACGAATACTTCATGGTGCGGGTTGCGGGGCTAAAGCGCCGCATTGCAACCGGACTGGCTGTAACTGCGGCCTCGGGACTGAGCCCACGCCAAACACTCGAGGCAATCTCAGTGCGCGCGCAAGAACTCATGGCCCGCCACGCAAGCCTGTTCGAAGACATACTGACTCCTGAACTAGCAAACGAAGGCGTTACCATCGTGCGCTGGGACGATCTCTCTGCGCAGGAACGCGACCGCCTGCACAAGTTCTTCCGCAAACAGATCTTCCCCGTGCTGACGCCCCTCGCGGTCGATCCTGCGCACCCTTTCCCATACATCTCCGGGCTCTCGCTCAACCTAGCTATCATGCTGTCCAACCCAAGCACCGGCAAGGAACACTTTGCCCGAGTCAAAGTACCGCCACTTCTGCCACGGTTCATTGCCGTGGATGCAAAGGGCCGTCCAAGCGCGCCAGACACACAAACGCTGGACAAAGGCGCCACCTCATTTGTGCCGCTTGAAGACATCATCGCCCACCACCTCGACTACCTATTCCCCGGCATGGAGGTCACCGAGTACCATACCTTCCGCGTGACCCGTAATGAGGACGTGGAAGTTGAGGAAGACGACGCAGAGAACCTCCTCAAGGCGATGGAAAAGGAGCTACTGCGCCGCAAGTTTGGCCCGCCGGTCCGCCTGGAACTGGCCGAGGGCGTTTCCACCCGAATCCGCAGGCTACTCGTGCGTGAGCTAGGCATCACCGAAGAAGAGGTCTACCAACTGCCCGCACCACTAGACCTGACGGGTTTAAACCTCATTGCGGATCTAGACCGCGCAGACCTGCACTTCCCGGCATTTGTCCCCACCACCAATCAGGCACTGGCCGAGGTGGAATCTGCCACGCCAACCGACATCTTTGAGGCTATCCGCCGCAACGACGTCATGCTGCACCACCCGTATGACTCGTTCTCCACCTCCGTCCAAACCTTCTTGGAGCAGGCCGCCGCGGATCCCAACGTGCTTGCCATCAAGCAGACGCTGTACCGCACCTCAGGTAACTCACCAATTGTGGACGCGCTGATCGATGCCGCCGAAGCCGGCAAACAGGTCCTCGCCCTCGTGGAAATCAAGGCGCGCTTTGACGAGCAAAACAACATCTCGTGGGCTCGCAAACTTGAGCAGGCCGGCGTACACGTGGTGTACGGCATCGTTGGACTCAAAACCCACTGCAAGCTCTCACTGGTGGTTCGCCAAGAAGCCGACGGTATGCGCCGGTACTGCCATGTAGGTACGGGAAACTACAACCCAAAAACCGCGCGCCTATACACCGACCTTGGCTTGCTCACCTGCGACCCCGACGTTGGCCAAGACCTCACCAGACTGTTCAACCAACTTTCCGGCTACGCCCCGCAGTCACAGTTCCACCGTTTGCTCGTGGCGCCACGCACAGTGCGCACCGGGCTGATTGCACGCATTGACCGCGAAGCCGAGGCCGCCCGACAGGGCAAGCCCGCGTGGATCAAGATCAAGGTCAACTCAATTGTTGATGAGCTAACAATCGATGCGCTCTACCGTGCGTCACAGGCTGGAGTGTCTATCGACCTTATTGTGCGCGGAATTTGCGCACTGCGCCCTGGAGTTCCCGGGTTAAGTGAGAACATTCGAGTACGCTCCATACTTGGCCGGTACCTCGAACACGCACGCGTCTTTGCGTTTGCTAATGCTCTGGGCTCAACCGGCGATGAGTCCTATGTGCTCCCCGGCTCAGTGAACCTACCGGGACTACCGGACGTGTTCATTGGCTCTGCAGACCTGATGCATCGCAACCTGATTCGGCGCGTTGAGGCGCTTGTATCAATCAGCGATGAAACCCACATCCAGGGACTGCTCGCGCTGCTGGATCGCTCAATGTCCGACGAAGTGTCCACTTGGCACCTCGGCTCAGACAACGCGTGGACCCGACACAACGTGAACGAGGACGGGGAGCAACTCGCTGACCTACAGCGTGAACTCATTACCCGGCAACGTAAACGCCTGACAATAGGAATCTAGTGAGTCTTGCTCCACAGAAAAAGGTCCAGGGCGGTCGCACACGCGGAGTAACCGGCGTGGCGAGCCCTGCACTTGACAGCACACCCGTCATTGAATGCGCAGGTGCCCTCATCTGGCGTGTTCACAAGGGGACACTCCAGGTGAAGTTGATTCATCGCCCAAAGTATGACGATTGGTCTTGGCCAAAGGGCAAAGTGGACCCGGGTGAGACCCTCGCCGCGGCGGCGGTGCGTGAGGTCAAAGAAGAGACGGGCAAGTATGTGGCGCTTGGTATTGCACTGCCCGGACTGCAATACATCACGCCCGACGGTGAGCTAAAGCGCGTGCACTACTGGGCTGCTCGCCAAATCACGAAGGCAGACCCCTCTGTGACCGCGCGCCGGCCTGTGGCGCCCGTTGACCCAGCCGAGGTGGATCGCTCGCAGTGGTGCGATGCCAGCGAGGCAGCAAAGCGGCTCAGTCGTGCGGCAGACAAAACGCCTCTGGCTGCGCTCGTGTCTGCCTACCGGCACGGCACACTGGACACGCACGTTGTGGCGATTGCACGGCACGGGAAGGCCGTTGCACGCTCCCAGTGGAACGCAACTGAAGCAACCCGGCCATTGACTCCTCTTGGTACAGCGCAGGCGCTAGCGCTTGTGCCTGTGCTGGCAGCGTTTGGCATTTCCAAGATTGTGACAAGCGAATGGGAACGCTGCTCCGCCACAATCCAACCCTACGTGCAGGCAGCTCAGGTGTCAGGTGGCGAGACCGAACTGTTCACCGAGGCCAGCTATGAGCGCAACCCTGAGGCAGTAATTCAAGCCGTCAAGACTTTGGTGGGCGAGCATGAACCAGCCGTGTTGTGCACGCACCGCCCGGTATTACCCGCTCTATTTAAGACGATGGGAAAGCTCACTCCCGAACGTCTAGTACGTTCGGCATACCCGAGCGAGGATCCTTACCTAGCACCCGGAGAAGTACTCATTGCGCACGTGGTCGACTCCCTGGATGGGGACGACTCACCGGCAATCGTGGGTGTGGAGATTGTTGCACCGGTATTGCACTAGTTACCTGCCCGCTACCGATTGCCGGTTTGGGTTCCCTGCCAGCACGCCAGGTGGCGGTCCCGAGTAAACGAAAAGCAGAGCGGGTGGGTAGGCACTTCAGTGCCTACCCACCCGCTCTGTCAACGTTATGCGTTGCTGAAACTAGGTAAGGATCGGACGCAATACTAGGAACACCACAGCGCCTACGCTCGCAGCAGCAGGCAGTGTAAGCACCCAGGCCACAACGATCGATTTTGCAACGCCCCAGCGCACCGCTGACAGCCGCTTGGTGGCCCCTACACCCATGATCGCGGTGGTTACCGTGTGAGTTGTGGAAACCGGTGCGTGCATGCCCATTGCCATAACGTAAAGCACGAGCGCTGACACGGACTCTGCAACAAAGCCGCGAGCCGGATCAACCTCAATGATCTTGCGCCCGAGCGTGCGCATGATGCGTCCACCACCGGCAGCGGTTCCTGCGGAGATCGCGGCAGCCGCAGCGATCTTGATCCACAGCGGAATGCCGTTATCAGGGTCAGCCCAGTGCACTGTGTAAGCGGCCATGAACATGACACCCATCGTCTTTTGTGCGTCTTGCAAGCCATGACCAAGGGCAAGCGCCGCAGCCGATGCCGTTTGAGCCAAGCGGAAGCGCCGGTTGACTTTGTTGGGTGCTGCCTTACGCAGTAGCCACAAAACCCCCACCATGATGAGGTAAGCGCCAAAGAAACCAATGAGCGGTGAGATGACCATAGGTAGGATCACCTTGGCAACCACGTGGTCCCAGAAGACCCCGATATTTGCAACAAGGCCTGCTCCCACGAGTCCACCGATGATGGCGTGCGTTGAAGACGAAGGAAGCCCAAACCACCAGGTGATCAGGTTCCACACAATGGCACCAACCAGCGCCGCCACAATGATGATCAGCGCGAGGTGTCCGGTTCCAGTCGAGGTCGTGGCATCATCTAGGTGCACGATGTCGTGGGCGATAGTTGTAGCAACAGTGGTGCCCAAGAGAGCACCAATAAAGTTCAAAACTGCGGCAAGCAGGAGAGCCGCGCGCGGGGTCAGTGCCCGCGTTGACACGGAGGTCGCAATGGCGTTGGCCGCGTCATGGAAGCCGTTGGTGAAGTCAAAGCCCAAGGCGAGCACGACCACCACTACGGCGAGCGCTATTTCCACGTGGCTCAAGACTCCTTGAGTGCGATGGTCTCAACCATATTGGCAACTGCTTCGAAAGCATCCGCAGCGCTCTCCAAGGTCTCAACAACCTCCTTCAGCTTCATAAGCTGAATCGGGTCGGTCACCTCGTCGAACATCTGTGCTAGGAGCTTACGGTGTGCCTTATCTGCCTGGTTTTCTAGGCGGTTAATCTCCACCCAGTAATCCTCAAGGTCACCCATGGCACGCAGGTGCGGCATCGCCTCTACGGTCAGTTCCGCGCAGCGCTGCAGCACGGCAATCTGATCTGAAACCTTGTTAGGAATCTCGTCTAGCTTGTACAGCACGATGAGATCCGCGGCTTCTTCCATAAAGTCCATGCAGTCATCGAGCGCAGAGGACAGGCCAGCAATATCGTCGCGGTCCAGCGGCGTAATGAACGTTGAGTTCAGGCGGCGCATAATCGCGTGGGTAGCGTCATCCGCATTGTGCTCGGCATCGCTGATCTTCTTGCCGATCGCCTTGCGCTCGGACTTAGAAGCTCCCAACAATTCGCCGAGGAGGTTGGCACCTGTAACAAGGTGACTCGCCTGTTCCGCGAGCAAATCAAAGAATGACGTATCGCGCGGCGTAATGCTAAAGCGCACAGCAAGCTCCGTAAGAGTTAACTAATGGTTGCCAGTGATCCAACGGGAATCGTTGAACACTTAACAGACTAGGGCAGTATCAAGAAAAGCACACAACTGTCGCGAGCGTAAGTGTTTTGTGAAAAGTATGAACGAGAACCGAACAACAGCGGAAATATCCGGGCCATAGGCCACATGTCCCAAGGCCAGAGTCTGCAACTTCACATGCACACGGTGGTGCCAAGACAGCAAAACGAACGCCGGACCGGGAGCGCCTCTCGGCGCGGGGCCGCTCGTAGCGGCTGAAGTTGGAGCCCGGGGCTACCGCAGCCCGACGTTCGCAGTAACTAGTTTACGTGCTCGCACCACTGTGCGTTCCCCTAGCGGGTCAATCCAGCCGTCGGCTTCGCCACAGTCCTGCCGCCTCGCTCAGGTCTGCTGCCGTGCGGGACAGCGTCTTTGCGCCGCTCACAAGGTGCGAGGCGGCCGGGGCATCCCCTCGCCCTCCGCCATCAGCGGAATCGGCATCAAAAGTTGCGCCCGTTGCCACCACAGAGCAAAAAGCGGCCGCGCGTTCAAGGGCAACGTCAAGATCCCCGGCAAAAACTCCCCCCAAAACCCGATCCGCAAGCGCTATCACGTCGCTTGGGGAAGGCGGCTCACTCGCTCCGGCAACGGCATGGGCCACGCTAGCCGCTTCCATACCAAGGCGATAGTGCAGGGCAAAGATCCGGGGTGAGGTACGCACCCAGTCTCGCAACTGATACATGCGCCACAGCGCACCCGGCAGCGTATTGGCAGGCGAATTAGCCCACAGTCCAGCCACAGCGTCTATGCCTTCGCGATCCACAAGCGTGATCAATCGCTCTAACACGTCCGGGTCAGCGGTGGCGCGACCGCGCCGCACCACAACATCCGCAGTCATGTGTGCGGCCTCCCCAAGGCGCTGTGGATCAATTCCACCGCCGATTTCCTCAGCCTGGGCACGGTCCAACTGAGCGGGACGCCGTGGCTTTCCGCCAGTTGGTAGCCAGCGTTGGGAACCAGAGGTCATTTGGCCTCGCTGCCAGGGGAACCAGCAGCGCCAGCGGAACCAGCAGCGCCAGCGGAACCAGCAGCGCCAGCGGAACTAGCAGCGCCAGCGGGACCAGACTCGTCGAAAGTCAGCGAGATCGAGTTCATGCAGTAACGGTTCCCAGTGGGGGTTTGCGGGGCATCGTCAAACACGTGGCCGAGGTGCGAGCCGCATGAGGCGCACAGCACCTCGGTGCGCACCATACCCAGCGTGGTATCTGTGCGATGCTCAACCGCGTCCGTGGCACCCGGTGCAAAGAACGAGGGCCATCCGCAGTGCGCATCAAACTTAGTTTCCGAGCGGAACAGTTCTGCGCCACAGGCACGGCAGCGGTAAATTCCAGTGCGGTTCTCGTGCAAGAGCTCACCCGTGCCAGGGCGCTCCGTGGCTGCCTGACGCAGCACGGCGTACTCCATGGGATCCAGCTCCGAACGCCACTGCTCATCCGATTTGGTGACTTTGTACGACATAGCCAACCCCTCTCGTCGTAACTCATGTGGGTATTGTGCGGGCCTGAGCCCCACCCCTGCGCACTGGGTAACGCGTGGGCATTCCAGCCTATTCCAGCGCGAGTGGCCGCGCCGCGCAGATATTCACACGTATTGGTGCGGCACACACCTATCCACCACCACAATCCACACGATTGTGTGGTGGAATCAGTGCGTGTACACCGAATTCTCGGCGCAGGACTTGTGGACGCAAATTTCCACACCCACCGCGCCTCTTGAATCAATCCCGCTCGCAATCCTTGCGGCCGCAATGATCGTGCTGGTCACATTTCAGCCCACGTGGGTAATTTTGCGTGGTGTCATAACAATTGTGCATGAGGGTGCGCACGCACTAATCGCGCTTGTGATGGGACGGAAGCTCAACTCGATCCGGTTACATTCGGACACCTCGGGACTGACGGTTTCGCGCGGTAAGCCGCGCGGGTTCGGCATGATTTTGACCGCGTTTGCCGGTTACGTTGGCCCGACTGCGCTGGGACTTGTAGCGGCTTGGGTGGTCTCGCTCGGTTACACGCTGGCTTGGGTATGGGCATTTGTGGTGATTTTGATACTCATGCTGTTCAAAATTCGCAATCTGTTTGGCGCGTGGTCACTTGTGGCCACAGGCGTGGTTGTTGGTGGGCTTGCGTGGTTTGGGCCGGAGCAGGTGCGGGTGTATTTGGCCTATGGTCTTGTTGCATTGTTCCTGATAGGAGCGCCGCGGCCAGTTTTTGAGTTGATGCGGCAGCGGCGTAGCGGGCAAGCCCGAACTAGCGACGCAGACGCCCTCGCCCGGATTACGTGGCTGCCCGCGTGGGCGTGGCTTGGGATATTCATGCTGGTCACACTGGGTGGTGTTGCTGGTGGATACGTAATATTGCGTTGATGCTTGCCAAGGTGCGGGGCTCGTCTGATTCGTGACACAGTTGGGAGTGTCAGTGCGGTTGCCTTTGAGCGGCCTGCGTCCGCCCATATCAGACTGGATTTCTTGTGCTTCTCCCCCAGATCATCGCGCATCGCGGTAATAAGTCCGTGGCCCCTGAGAACACGCTGCCCGCGTTCGCGTCCGCACTGCGTGCAGGCACGCAGTCAATTGAGATGGATGTGGTCCTCTCACGTGATGGCGTGGCCATGGTGATTCACGACGAAACCCTCGATGGCACCACATCCGGCGCTGGCGCCGTGGCTGAGTTCACTGCGGAGCAGATCCAGGCTCTCGATGCGGGCGCATGGTTTCACCCGGCATTTTCTGGGGTAAAGGTCCCCACGTTTAACGAGTTTGCGGACCTCATGGTGGATGCACCCGAGGTAGAG
>Ga0182744_1000879_pt1 | contig 27527 bp, 24 predicted proteins | sample eDN3rd30CKraftMG_FD_128525 | JGI IMG/M metagenome (GOLD analysis project Ga0182744, IMG submission 128525) | Enriched Miracle-Growth compost microbial communities from Emeryville, California, USA - eDNA 3rd pass 30_C Kraft MG (version 2) (version 2) ... | reverse complement strand
GCAACAGTTATATATACAGGTACCTGTCATTATTATTCTGCTGATTGGATTGGCATACCTGATTCTTAAAGTGCTGGATGAACCACTGCGTAAGTTCATGAAAAATCGATTAAGAAAAGAAATTTCAGCACCAAAATAACACTGCCGATCATATATGCGTACCCTGTCGTTTGTACTGTAAATATTTTTTTTGGCAAACAACTTTCTTTAAACCGGCCGAAAATCTAATTATATTTAGGAGGATCCAGACAAAAATGTACAGGGCTAAAAGGATTCTTGCAAATTCATTTAAGCCCTGTACAGACAAAACAAAAAAACTACTTAAGCACAAAATGATCCGCGTCCATTAAAAATGGAAACTGATCTCTTATTTGTTGCAAATTCTCTTTCTTTAAGGTTATGGTCTTGATTTCTTCCTGTTCCTGCGCTTCATAAAGCGGATTACCCAATGGATCCAATACCACTGATCCGCCTTTATAAACAATATTATTACCGTCTACGCCAACTCTATTCACCGCGGCAACATAACACATATTTTCAATGGCCCTGGCCTTTAATAAAGTCGACCAGGTACCTTGCCTTTTTTCCGGCCAGTTAGCCACATTAATCAGTAAATCATATTCTGGTTCATTGCCTTGCATCTGCTGCCTCGTCCATACCGGAAATCTTAGGTCGTAACAAATCTGCAGGTTGATGCGCCAACCTTTAACGCTTGCAATCAATCTTTTCTTTCCAACCGTATATTTAGCGCCTTCACCTCCATAGACAAAAAGATGTCTTTTATCGTAGGTGCCAATCTCGCCATTGGGTAACATCCACACCAAACGGTTATAAAAATCCTCGCCGTCTCTGATCACAAGGCTTCCGCCGATGATAACATTTTTAGAAGCTGCTAATTCTCTCATCCAGTTTACAGTGGCCCCATCCATTGTTTCTGCCACCTTTACGGGCTCCGAAGTAAAACCGGTATTAAACATTTCAGGTAATAAGATTATCTCAGTCGGTGTTGATATATCCTTGATTTTATCCTCCAGCATTTGCAGATTTTCATTCTTCTTTTTCCAGAATATTTTTGACTGAACCAGTGATAATGTTATTGAAGACATATTATACTTAATTTTTTCATTGTTTTCCGTAACCCTTTTTCAAAACCCAAGTTACTCAAAATATTGCACTCTTGTAAATAAATTAATTAAAAGGTAATATTGTATCTTAGCCATTGCAATTACCTTTCACCCGATTTTAAAGTATTAAAAATCAAAGTCAAAATCATTATGAAAAAACTCGCATTATTCTCTCTGCTGCTGGCAGGATTTCTGGCGGGACATGCACAGTTAAACAGGCCTAAATTAGTTGTAGGTATTGTGGTTGACCAAATGCGTTGGGATTACCTCTACCGTTATTATGATCTATATACTGACGGCGGTTTTAAAAGGATGCTACGCGAAGGGTATAGTTGTAACAATACATTGATCAATTATCTTCCCTCTTATACAGCTGTCGGTCATTCTTCTATATTTACAGGTTCTGTTCCCGCAATAAATGGAATCACCGGTAATGACTGGATTTATACCCAAACGGGCAAATCAACCTACTGTACGGATGACGACAGTGTTCATAGCGTCGGCGCCGCAGGTACCGCCGGCCAGATGTCTCCACGCAATCTGCTTTCTACCACCATAACGGATGAATTAAGATTGGCCACTAATTTCCAGGGCAAAGTAGTCGGCGTGTCCTTAAAAGACCGCGCTTCTATTTTACCGGCAGGCCACAATCCAACAGGTGCCTACTGGCTGGATGACAACTCTGGCCATTTTATTACCAGCACTTATTATAAAAATGAATTGCCTGGTTGGGTAACGGCCTTTAACCAACAGGGTTTGCCCGCTAAGTTAATGACTGGTCAGTGGAAAACCTTGTTGCCCATTTCCAAGTATTCACAAAGTACTGCAGATAACGAACCCTGGGAAGGCATTTTGCCAGCTGCTAAAGCACCGGTTTTTCCTTATGACCTAAAAGCGGCATATGCCAAGGATAAGCAGTCTCTCAGACAAACGCCTTTTGGAAACACCCTAACCATGCAATTCGCGCATGCTGCTATTGAAGGTGAGCAGTTAGGCCAGGACAACGTGACGGATTTCCTTACAATTAACTGCGCATCTACCGATTATTCCGGCCACCTGGTCGGCCCCAATGCCATTGAAATCGAAGATGTATACCTGCGTCTGGATAAGGATCTGGCAACTTTTTTCAGTTACCTGGATAAAAAGATCGGCAAAGGTAATTATCTCGTTTTTCTAAGCGCTGACCACGGAGGCGCCCATGCCGTTGGCTTTATGCAGCATAATAATATGCCAGCCGGTTATACGTCCAATCTTCGGGATGGACTGAACAGGTACCTGCAAAATGAATTCCACGTGGCTAGTCTGGTGACCAGTTTTTTAAATGACCAGGTTCATTACAATCATCAGTTAATGGAAAACAGCAAATTGGATATAAACGCCGTCAAAAGGGCGTCAATCCATTATCTTAACCGGCAGCCAGAAATTGCCTTTGTAATGGATGCATCGAGGCCCGGGAGTGCCGGGCTACCTGCACCCCTCAAAGAAATGATAATAAATGGTTATAATAAAGACAGAAGCGGGGCTATTAAAATTGTCTACAAATCGGGGATGATGAGTGGTCATTATAAAACAGGCACCACTCACGGTAGCTGGTATACTTATGATACCCATATACCACTGATTTTCATGGGCTGGAAAATACCTCACGGACAAACCAATAAGACGCTCCATATAACGGATATTGCGCCGACGCTCGCCGCCTTATTGCATATCCAGATGCCCAGCGGATGTATTGGAGATCCGATTACGGACATAACCGACAAAGTAAATGATTAGTAAAACTGTTTTTTATGAGCTCCTATTTTGGATTTGGCAGAAAATAATCCCTCTTTACTAAATAGATAATTACAAGAGTGCCTTTTTTTATTCTAATTGAAAACGCTGAAAATTTCCTCCAATTAGAAAAGAAAACGGCACTTTTATCTTCTTATTCCTACCAACCGACATCCAAACCCAAAGGCCATGCCCCATCAGTTATGTTGAACCTACCTTTTTAGCCAGTTTTTTATGGTTGTTAAGATAGAGAGGGTGTTTGGCTGTTTTCTCGCCTTCAAGTCCCATAGAAGATTTATTCACTTGTATTGCATTGTATCCCGGGTTTATTCAATTGTTGTCGTATTGGGGTGGCCTGCAGCTCTGCATAGCCTGAAATTATAATAATGGCCCCAGACAATAAAAGTTACCGCCGGGATAAGCAGGATGACAGAGTAATCATGCCAGATCTCTTTCGCAAAAAGAAATAAGATGCCGATGGAAAATAATATGATGGGCGTATAGCTTCGATGATGTTTTCGAAAACCATGGGAAAGGGCATACGCTCCTACAGCAAATGCAACAAAAATCATAAAATATTCAAATCCCTTGTTTTCGATAATATTTATACCAAAAACAGGCAGTGAAGTCATGATCAGCGGCAATAATGCACAGTGTATCGCACAGGCCAGTGAGGCCCCTATACCCATTGCGTCCCAGTTGATTTTAAAGCCCATTTGTTTGAATGATTTGTGCAAAGATACAACTTTGCAACAAAGTTGCAAACCAATGTTAACCCAAAGACAAATAAGGCGGCTACGCCCCATCTTTGTCGTACCTTTGCACACCAAAGGAGCTGTTGCCCCGCGAATAGAACAAATTAAATTTCTCAATAATGTCTTTCATTAAAAAGCATAAGAAACTAATTGGCTATACCCTTTTTTTCGGGGTATGCTGTATTGTTTTCTGGATTTTATTATTTGCAGGAACGGATAATTGGAAAACAAAGCTGCCAACCCTTAGCACCGTTCAGCCATTTTCTTTTACCAATCAGGATGGACAACCGTTTACCCAGCAGGACATGAAGGGCAAAGTCTGTGTGGTCAACTACTTTTTCACCACCTGCCAGGGTATTTGTCCTAAGATGAATCATAATATGGATGATATCTATAATACTTTTAAAGATGAAAAAGATTTTATGATTCTCTCCCATACCTGTATGCCGGAGGTGGACTCTGTTGCTCAATTAAAGCATTATTCAGATTCAATAGGCGTAGATGACCGTAAATGGGTTTTTCTGACGGGCAGAAAAGACAGTTTATATTATCAGGCCAGAAATAGCTATCTGGTAGATGATAACAAAAACCCGGTCCAGAGCATTGACGATCAATTTATTCATACACAGTTCTTTGCACTTGTAGATAAAGACGGTAATGTCCGTGGTGAGATTTTTGATGGTTTACAGAAAAAAGACCTAGAAAAATTAAAGGAAGATATCAGGATTTTATTGAAGGAGCGCCCCGGCGGTGCAAATAATTTCAGCAATAACATTTTCGGAAATAATATGTAAATTTGTCATAGCCTGCAAACGAATAAGGAGGTGATCATGCAAGAACCGACCATAGAAAATATATTAAAAACGGCTAATCTGAGTGTAACCGGTAGTAGAAAAAAGATTCTGAACCTTTTTCTGGCCGCAAACGGTGCCCTCTCCCATGCAGATATTGAGCAGGAAGCAGATGAAAAAATGGATAGGATAACTATTTATCGCACACTGCAGGCTTTTGTTCAAAAAGGAATTATCCATATTATTCCGACTACGGATAACTCTATCCGCTACGCGCTATGTAAGGACGAATGCTCAGAAGGCCATCACCATGACCGGCATGTCCACTTTGTTTGTAACGAATGCCATACGACATATTGCCTGGAACAGATCAATGTACCGCATGTCAAATTGCCTTCGGGTTTTACAGAAGATCAGACGGAAGTAATCGTAAACGGGCTTTGTGCCAATTGCCACGCTTAATTTTCCCTGTTAGCCCAAAATAATTGAATGGCAGCTGGCAATTCGTTCATTATACAGGCATGCAGGTAAATCGGGTCAAGTTACGATATTAGAAGTGCCGTTTAATTGTATTTTCGTTCCCACTCATTTTTCTTTCTTGGCTTAATTAATGATGGCGACGTTTGCTATAATCCCTTATTTGAATACGGCAGCTGCAGCCGCCAATCTTTCGGGTGTTCCCGTGTCCATAAATTTTGCACCTGTGTGATCATAATAACCAATTGGGTCAGTGTGACTGAGCAGTAGGTAAGCGTCAATAATAGAAAAGGGTTCCCGGATATTAAATGCGTTGATTTTTGTAATTTGTTCAATAATATCTGTTTGTAAACAATGAACGCCACTGAAGGCCTTGGCAAGCGTACCTGCCACCGGGCGAGTGCTTTTCATTTCTCCTGTGGCTATATTCTCCCAACCGGCCAAAAGGCCGCTTGACCTATCAAACAATAATCTTCTTGTGGACGCTCTGTCACTGACCGCAAGGGTTGCCAATTGTCCGCTTTCCTTATGGATCCGGATTAGATCTCGCAAAGACATATCTGTCAACACATCTGCGTTGACAATTACAAAATGGTCTGAATGCTTAAAATAACCATACTGAGCGGCCTTCACAATGGCGCCTCCGGTATCCATCAGTAAGTTCGTTTCATCAGAGATTTCAAATTGGCTGCCCCAACCGTTATTTTTCTCCAAAGCTCCAATGACCTGATCTGAAAAGTGGTGTACATTGACAACCACCTCAAATATGCCCGCTGCCTGGAGATATTCAATGGTATGCTGCAGTAGCGGCCTGCCATTTACTTTCGCGAGTGCTTTTGGATGGTTCAATGTCCAGGGTTTTAGCCGGGTGCCAAGACCAGCTGCCAGAATGAGTGCTTTCATGGATCAGATGTTATTAAATATCGGTGACAATCCTTATTACCTGACCCAATTCTCTTTATTGGTATGGGTAAGGAGTATTTTTACTTTGTATTTGTTCTTTAAATAACGGGCCGTCTGCTCGGCGCTGTAAACGCTTCTGTGCTGGCCGCCGGTACAGCCAAAATTAATTTGCAGGTGGCCAAAATCTCTTGAAAGATAATTTTCGACAGAAATACTTACCAGGTCAAACACACTGTTTAAATATTCATTCATTGACGTGCGCTGCTGCAAAAAATCCTGAACGGGCTTATCGAGTCCAGAGAGTCTTTTGAATTCTTCCTGCCTGCCGGGATTTAAGATCCCTCTGCAGTCAAAAACAAACCCGCCCCCATTGCTGCTGTTATCCTTAGGAATACCTTTTTTATAGGAAAAGCTGTTAATTTCTACAACCAGCGGCGTATCCGGCGTTGCTTGGACAGGAATAAACTTCGTCTTTATTTTAGGGCCGGTAATTAATCCCAGGATCCGTTCAAATTCCGGGAGTTCTATACCGATCAGGTTATTTTGTGTAAATTTCTGCAAATTGTCCAGTGCAATAGGAATGCCTGCCAAAAAGGTCGCCTTGCGCTGAAATAATCCCCTGAATCCATAAGCACCCAATACCTGGAGCAAACGAATCAGCACAAAGCCTTTAAACTGATTCTTAAAGGAATTCTTATCTATTTTATTGGCGACCAATCCGTCTACCTGTTCGATATAATAATCCAACAAGGACTCCTTCCACATTTTTGGCAAATTCGCTTTCGCCTGCCACAAAAGAGCAGCCGCATCATATTGCAAGCCACCGTTCATACCGCCCTGGTAATCGATAAAGTGAATGGTTTCATTTTTCACCATGATGTTACGGCTCTGAAAATCGCGGAACATAAAATACTTATAACGGCTCTGTCCTAAAAATACACTGAGCACATCAAATTCATCGAGTAACTGCTGTTTATTGTAAGGCAGTCCCAAAAAATCCAGAAAATAATATTTAAAATAAAGCAGGTCGCTTAAAATAGCCTGCTTGCCAAACTCTTTTGAAGTCAGGCAAAGTCGGTAGTCAACTTTCTCATGACCCTTAATTTGTAATTCCGCGAGCGCTCGGAGGCTTTTTTGAAATAATTCGTAAACATGATCGCTATGTCCTTCTGATTCCAGCAGCCCTGCCAGTGAAGTAGATCCAAAATCTTCCTGCAGGTAAAGCAGATAGTCGGCAGATACGCCATAGATCTCCGGCACAGGCAAACCAAGCGATCTAAAACACGCTGTGAAGCTTAAAAAAGTCCGGTTTTCCTGTTCATTATAATTATAGGTGGCTATACAACTTTCCTGTTCGCTCAATTTTTCAGGATTATTTCCCTCAGCTGTTTGCTTACCACTTTCACCCCCGATGCTGTTTTTCCCGATGTTGCCATAAACCCTGAAATACAACCGATCACTGCCACTTTGCGGCAGTTTTTCGATGCTGGCAGGAAGGTGCCCGTATACCTCTTTATACAGGGATTCTATCTTATCTATAATCATAGCCCCAAAAGTAAACAAATCAGCGCAAAGTTCACCCGGGTATAGTTTGGGCCATAGGCTCAATTTTTTGCCAATCCAGGGAACTGTGGCTACCAGCATTGCCGCCTACCTGTCATCTCAACAGACAACGCTGTGGTATCTGTAGAAGAAAATTAAAAACCGTAGCTTCGTGGTACAAAATCATATAATAATTGCAGTGACAGATAATCCTATTAAAAACATAACTTAATAGCTGTATCTGCGCTGCTTAATCATCATAATTGGTCAATCATGTCATCAAACCACCGGGAAGGTCCTGCAAATTCTCCAAATCATCTTATCTCTGAAACAAGTCCCTATTTATTACAACATGCCCATAACCCGGTAGCCTGGTATCCATGGGGAGAGCAGGCGCTCAACCGCGCGGCGGAAGAGCAAAAGCCGATTTTAATCAGTATTGGCTATGCCGCCTGTCACTGGTGCCATGTGATGGAAAGAGAAAGTTTTGAAGATACCGAGGTGGCCGCTTATATGAATGAACATTTTATCAATATTAAAGTTGACCGGGAAGAAAGGCCTGACCTGGATCATTTATATATGGACGCCGTTCAGGCCATGAGCGGCCAGGGCGGCTGGCCGCTGAATGTGTTCTTATTACCGGATACCCGACCGTTTTTTGGTGGCACCTATTTTCCGCCAAAGCGGCTGTACCAGCGACCTTCCTGGACGGAAGTGCTTACCAGTGTCCACCAGGCTTTTACAGAAAAGAAGGCAGACCTTATCACCCAGGCAGAAAACCTGATCCGGCACCTGGAGCAGCAAAATCTCCCTTTAAGCCTAAAACCACAAAACCCGGCCGAAAACAAGACAGATGGGACAAATCTGCAACCTGACCGTCCCTTATTAAATAATATGCTTCAGGGAGGCGCAAAAGATATACCCGGTCAGGCCGGGAAGATCCGCTCAAAAGTCATGCAGATAGCCGATACTGAGTGGGGCGGTTTTGGGCGCGCGCCAAAGTTCCCGCAGAGTTATACCATCCGGTACTTACTGCGGGATTATTATTATACAGGCAATGATGAAGGCGCGCGCCAGGCATTGCTTAGCCTTGACAAAATGTTGCAAGGCGGCATTTATGATCAGATTGGCGGCGGCTTTGCCCGTTACAGTACAGATGAAAAATGGTTGGTGCCGCATTTTGAAAAAATGCTCTATGATAATGCCTTGCTGTTGGAAGCCCTGGCGGAAGCCTGGTTACTGACAGCAAACGCAACCTACCAGCGCATTATCCGTCAGACCATTGATTTTCTTACTAGAGAAATGCGTCATCCGGGCGGAGGCTTCTATGCCGCATTAGACGCGGACAGCGAAGGGGTTGAAGGCAAATACTATGTATGGCAGAAAAGCGAAATTGAACAGATCCTGGGCGCCGATCAGGCGGCGCTCTTTTGCCTGGTATATGACGTAGAGCATAAGGGGAACTGGGAGGAAGTCAATATTCTATGGCTTCCTCAAAGTATTGCTGAAGTGGCCAGATCCATCAAGATTCCCGAGGCTACGCTGTTAAAAGTACTGGATCAGTGTAAGGATAAACTACTATCCGAAAGAGGTAAAAGAGTAGCCCCTGGCAAAGATGATAAAGTGATTCTGGGTTGGAATGCCATGCTGATCACCGCACTTTGCAAGTGCGGCGCAGCCCTTGGAGCGCCCGAATATATTGCAATGGCTGAAAATTGTTATCAATTTCTGGAAACGCATTTAAAACAACCGGATGAGAAAGAACGGGATTGGCGGCACCACTGGAATAAGCAAATAGCCGTTTCAGGTGCTTTTTTGGATGATTTTGCATCGCTCATCCAGGCGCTGATTGAATTGAACCTGGTCACGGGTAAAAAGAGATACCTGGATACGGCTGCGGCGCTTATGGAAGAAGCGATTAGCCGGTTCAGCGACAATGAAGGGAATTTTTTCTACTATACCGACGAAGCGGCCGGCGCACTTGTCAGAAAAATAGAAACCTATGACAGCGCCACCCCTTCCGGCAATGCGGTGATGGCAGATAATCTCTGGCGCCTGTCGATCTTACTGGACAAAACCTCCTGGCGTGAAAGAGCGTTATACATGACGCTTGCCATGGAATCTTTAATTGGGCACTATCCCACTTCCTTTGGATACTGGGCCACACTCTGGCAAAAAATCGCCTTTGGAACACCAGAGATAGCCATTATCGGGGATAGCGCACCCGAAACAGCCAGTCAGGTACTTCAACATTATATTCCTGGAGCCATATTGCAGTTCAGCCCCGAAGCGATGGAAGATCTTCCTTTATTAGCTGGCAAAAATGTTCCAAAGGGACAAAGCTTTATATATCTTTGCCAGGATTATCACTGCAATCAGCCTGTAAATAGCGCAAAAGCGTTAATGGACCGTCTGGTTAAAAGTGGCGTTCATCCTGCGTTGACTTAAGCGGTTATTGCACCAGGAAAGGCCGGGATGCATGGCAAAGCAAATAGTTACTAAAACAGTTAAACAACAAGTTTAATTCAAAAAAGAATATCATTGCTCGCAGGATTTAGCTGCGGACCGGATTAATTTAAAAGGATCTTCTGAATGAAACAATACAAAATGCCCTTGATATTAGGTTGTGTCGCCTGGATGCTGGCAGGCCTGTCGCTGGTAATCGGGATAATCGACCTTATGCAAAAAGGTGTGAACAAAAACACCTATTTTGCTGCTATTATCTGCATTGGCGGTGTCCTTTCCGGCGTGAACCTGCTTCGCCTGCACCGCCAGCTTAAAAACAGAAAGCCTCCAGTCAGCAAAGAGACGAAAGAAGAGACGAAAGCAGTAAATAAAACTAACAGCACCGAACCGACGGAAAAAGGCCGGGATTAATTATATTTAGTTGCGTTGACGCTGAACTATGCCGGAAAGCATAAATCAAAATTCGAGTTGATTTAATGACACTTGCCAGGCAGACTTAAAGGGACGAACTACCCTCCTGATAGTAAGCTCCAGCCGCACCTTAAACCATTGCCCTCAACAAAATAAAACACTTATTTGTTTGATGTGCTCTGCGATGCAATTATCAGGGATGAAAATATTGCCAGATCTTTGCTGCTTTGGAAATACCGACTTCCGCCGTCAGTTCTCTTTCCGTCAGCTGGCGGATCTGTTTTACAGAACGGAAGCGTTTTAGTAGCTGACTGGCAGTGGCCTCACCAATGCCAGGAATGGCTTCCAGCTCGTTTTTGAAGGTCCCTTTGGATCTTTTATTACGATGAAAAGTAATCCCGAAACGGTGCACTTCGTCACGGATTTTCCTGATCAGATTGAGCGAAGGGCTGTCCCAGGGCAGTTTAAGAGACTCGCTGTCACCCCGGAAAAAAAGCTCTTCCTCATTTTTTGCCAGCCCGACCAATGTCATTTTACCCTGAAGCCCTAACGCATCAATGGCTTTAATCGCCGCACTTAACTGCCCTTTGCCCCCATCAATGATAACCAGTTGAGGCAAGGGCAACTGCTCTTCCTTCAGCCTTTTATATCTTCTGAATACCGCCTCGGTCATGGTGGCAAAGTCATTAATCCCTTCCACCGTCTTTACATTAAAGTGCCGGTAATCGTTTTTGCTGGGTTTGCCATTTTTAAAACAAACCATCGCGGATACCGGATAAGATCCCTGAAAGTTAGAGTTATCAAAACATTCGATATGTATAGGTAAATCCGGTAAGGATAGTTGCTCTTGTATCATTCTGAGCGCTCTTTCATCTTCAGCAGACACCTGTTGCTCAAGCAGTAAGGTCTTTTTCTTTTTAAGTTCCATCCGAAAATAATTGACATTTTTTTCGGACAGCTCCAATAATTTCTTTTTCTCTCCAGCCTTGGGTACGGTGATCTTAATGGAATCATCCGGGAAGTCCAGGGCGCTGGCCACAACGATTTCTTTATTGTTACTATTAAATTGCTCCTTCAGCCGTGCAATGGCAAAAAGCAATACATCCTCTTCACTTTCTTCAATCTGTGCCTGGAGTTCTATGGTATGGGTATGAATGATCGTTCCGTTTTCTACCATCAGGAAATTGACGTAGGCAATTTCCTCCTGTTTCCAGATGGAAAAGACATCCAGGCTGCCCAGGTGGGCATTAACAATCGTTGATTTTGCCTGGTAGTTTTCCAGATCCGCGATCTTTCTTCGGACAATCTCGGCTTTTTCAAAGGCCATGTTGGCCACATGCGCCATCATTTCCTCCTTAAATTGCTGAACCACCGGTGCCAGGTTACCTTTAATAATTTGACGGATTTGCTGGATGCTTTGGTCATAATCCTCTTTGGTCTGCAAACCTTCACAAGGCCCCTTACAGTTACCCAAATGGTATTCCAGACAAACTTTAAACTTGCCTTTTTCTATATTTGACTTGGTCAGATTGAGTTTACAGGTTCTCAGCGGTATATTTTCTTTGATCAGGTCCAGGATTTCTCTGACGCGCCATACGTTGGTAAACGGTCCGATATATTCTGATCCATCTTTGATTTTATTGCGCGTCAGAAAAATTCTTGGAAAAGGTTCTTTTTTAATGACGATATATGGATAAGTCTTATCGTCTTTCAACATGATATTATACTTGGGCTGGAACTGCTTGATCAGGGAGTTTTCCAGTAAAAAGGCATCCTGCTCCGTATCCACAATCGTGAATTCAATGTGGCGAATACGCTGTACCAGTTCATGGGTCTTATAATTGCTGAGTGTTTTATTAAAATAGGAACTGACCCGTTTGCGCAGATGCTTTGCCTTGCCCACATAGATTAAAGTCCCCTCAGCATCAAAATACTTATAGATACCGGGTTGTTTGGGAATGGTGGGTGCGATTGCCAGAAACTCTTCAGAAGTCATAAGGCAAAAATACATAAATACCTGCAGGGAACATGGAACAGTAAAATCAGCACTTAAATTGTGGTGGTATGTTTTGTCTATAAATCAAACCACGATTAAAAAAAATAAAATTTTGTTTATTCTAATTTTTTGATTTTACTTTGTACTTCAAAGTACTTTTAAACACTTCAATCAAGCTTTATGGCATCAAAGCAGGCAGGGCATATTCCCAATGATCCAGTTTCAGTCGATCCGAACAGGCCGCAGTCGGGACTGCCCAAGTATGCGGATGACTTAAATGCCATCCGCTCTATGATGGAGCGTTCTTCCAGGTTCATTTCCTTAAGTGGCCTCTCAGGTGTGGCTGCGGGCCTGATTGCCCTTATTGGAGGCAGCTATGCGCTTTTTCTTGTACATCAACAAGGAAGAGGATATATGTCCCATACAGCTATGCCCTATACCGCTGATTTTTTCAGCCGACTGTTCATATTAGCTATTGTAATTCTCGTGCTGGCTGTTGCAGCAGCTACTTATTTTACTGTACGCAAAAGCAAAAAAGCAAAGTTACAGATCTGGACGACTGCCACGAAGCAGCTAATCACGAGTCTGTTGGTCCCGCTTATTATTGGCGGTATCGCCTGTCTGGCACTGCTTTATCACGGGCAGGTCCAGCTCGTGGCGCCCGCCACCCTGATTTTCTATGGGCTGGCCCTGATGAGTGCCAGTAAATATACCTTTCAGGAAATCTATTATCTTGGGTTGCTGGAATCTATACTTGGCCTGGTCAGTTGTTTTTTGGTCGGTTATGGCCTGATTTTCTGGATCATCGGTTTCGGATTGCTTCATATTACTTACGGCATTTTGATGCAAAGAAAATACCGTTAAATTTGCACTCCTGATCATGATTAATATCCAATCACTTAACAAAGAATTTGAAAGCCGGGTACGTCTGGGGATTATGAGCATCCTTATGGTGCGCGACTGGGTAGAGTTCAAAGAGCTCAAAGCCCTGCTTGACATTACGGACGGTAACCTGGCCAGTCATGCAGGCGCCCTGGAAAAACAAGCCTATCTCGAAGTGCGTAAAGAATTTGTCGGTAAAAAGCCCAGAACCACATATCAGGTAACAGCACTGGGCAAAAAGGCCTTCACCGATCATCTGGCGCAATTAGAAAAGCTAATGCGGCAAACTTAATTTTTTTTGCCTTTTAACTTTGCAACTCAAAGTACTTTCCATAACAAAAAAAATAAAAACAATGCAATTAAAGAGAAAATTAACCCTCTTTTTATTGGGTGTGATCAGTTTTGTTTTCCTCTTCTATTATCATGATCCGGGCGGTAATGTCCTGATTTTTTGCGGGCTTGCCTGGGGACTGGTTGTATATGGCCAGGGGGGATTTAAGGTTTATAAAAAAGACAGTGGTTTTTGGCTTTTAAGCCTAGGCATGTGGATAACAGCCGGTGCTTTTACTTTTTATGGCGATCCGGGCTCCATACTGGCGCTCTTGTTAAGTTTTTACACGCTGGGGGTCTATATGACATACAGCAAATTTCACCCGCTGCTCTACCCTTTAATGCTGGCCTATAGTTTTGGCTCTTTTATTGTCCGGATATTTTTTGTGGACCGGTGGATTCCTAAAAGAGGGGCCGGCTTGCAGTCCAACTTTTCGTACGAAGACAGTGATCAAGAGATATTTACTACGCATCCTGCGGCTGGTACAAGTGCGCTGACCAAACCTGAACCCTTTGTCAGTTGGTTCAAGGCTTGGCTTTTACCAGTCATTATTGTGCTAATTTTCCTGATTGTCTATATGTCAAGCAGTACTTTATTTTCTGAAGTCTTGACCAAACTATTGCCTAATTTGGATTTTACCGTAATATTTGCACTGCTGATCATCGGCTTTTTTCTTTTGTTTAATTTTATGTATATCCTTCCGATCCCCTGGCTCTATACACTAAATGACAAAATAGGCAGTTGGGATAATCCCGCTAAAGTCAATGCAGCGGATCCTCAAAAAAATGTTCACCTGTATGCTGCAGCCCATCAAAAAGGCGCCATCATTACATTGAGCCTTTTAATTGGCCTACTGAGCCTGTTTTTGTTGGTTTATGGATATGAGCTCTATCAGGGTATCCATGCCACGAGACTCAGCAAAGCAATCCATGAGCAGGTCAATTCCATAATCCTTTCCATTATAATGGCTGTCGCTGTTATTATGTATTATATCCGTCCAGCACTCAGGAAAAACAGCGGTTACGATAATAGGAACAATAACGCTGTAAGGTCCGGATCGGGAGATGCAAATCAGGCAACATTGCATAGGCTGGCGTATATCTGGATTATTCTTAATATACTGCTGGTTCTTTCTGCCGCACTGCACAACGTCGCTTATATTGGGCGCTATGGATTGACACTGCTGCGTATTGGCGTGTATATCTTTTTGCTATTGTGCCTTATCGGCTTGTATTTTACTTACCGGAAAATCCGGGACGATCGAAGTGCAGCGTCACTTGTAGCTGTTATGTTTAAAGTATTTTTATTAACCATTGTGCTTAATAGCGTCATTAATTGGAGTGCCGTCGTCACCCGGTACAATCTGCGCTATGTTACGAATCCCGATCTTACCTATTTAAGAAATCTGGATTTCAATGCACATATTTTGATCCCCCGGCTGTTGAATGACCCAAGGTATAAAAATGACCAGAAGCTAATGCAAGGATTGCAAAATGACCTGGACGGGATTGAATCCGAAACTTACAAGGATGTTTTGTCTGTAGCATGGTACAATAAATATGCAGCCTGGCTATTAAAGACAAAAGAACTGCCAAAGCCGACATTAAAAAAATAGCCTTCCGAGAAGCCTTTATTATTGAAAATATTAAATCCTGGTACACAGAGTCATTTAGATAAAGCCCGTTCTCAATAAGCAAGAGGAAAACCAGGATAATTAAACAAAGGAAAAGTAATAAATAAATAAAAATAAATGGGGGCTACCAACCGAAACTTTTTATTCCGGTAAATAGCCCCCATTCTATAAATACCCCAATGAAACCTTGCGGCTTTTGAGATTTTATTGATCCGCTCTAAGCCTTGTTTTTATTTCACGTATGCATGTGCAGACTTAGTATAATCTTAGTTTATCCCTAGTTTAAAGCATCGATAATAGCAACAAAGTCATTGGCTACCAGGGATGCTCCACCAACCAGGCCACCATCAATATCCGGCTGGCTGAAAAGTTCCTTTGCATTTCCGGGTTTTACACTTCCGCCGTAGAGAATGGAGATCTGATCGGCTATTTCAACGCCGTATTTGCCAGCTAAATGATCTCGCAGGAATTTTTGAATTTCCTCAGCCTGTTCACTGGTAGCGGTTTTTCCTGTACCAATGGCCCAGATGGGTTCGTAGGCGATGATCACTTTTGTAATTTGCGTTGCACTTAAGTGGAATAAGGACTCTTCAAGCTGTTTTGCCACGAATTCGTTTTGTTTACCGCTTTCTCTGATTTCCAGGGATTCACCCAGACAAAAGATTGGCGTTACATCATTTGCTAAAGCTATATCCACCTTTTCTGCCAGAAACTGGTTGGATTCTCCAAAATAATCTCTACGCTCGGAGTGACCGATCAGGGTGTGATAAACGCCTACGGATTTAATCATTTCTACAGAAAGCTCTCCTGTATAGGCTCCGGAAACTTTTGAGTAAATATTCTGAGCAGCGATATAGACGTTCTGCCTGTCTCCCACGATTTCTTTGGCAGCCTGCAGGTATGGTGCCGGTACGGCAAAAATCACCGCATGACCATCCCTTACAGAAGTGGACTTGGATAAAATATTACTTAACAGATCCTGTCCCTGCTGGAGGGTGAGGTTCATTTTCCAGTTTGCTGCTGCAATTTGTGTACGCATAATTAATTCTGTTCAATTTTTGTTTAATCAATAAATAACTGAGATGATGTTGGCCGGGATAGATAGCCGTTTAGCCTTGCCTCCTGGTCTGCTCAAAGATATGATTCAAAATCTGAAATTCCCCATCATAGGGTTGTGTGTCCTTAAAATCCAGCCATGTCCGGATATGACTAATCGCCTTTTCTATCTGATAATCAACAAGATTATGGCCTGTCCCCCAGGAAAATGATGGTACGACCCTCGGCGGGATTTCCAGGCCGAAAAGATTACAACAGACGCCGATGCTGGAGCCGGTCGTAAGTTGTGTGCCCACACCGATTCTGGTGTAATCGCCGACAAGTGCCCCGAATTTCTGACCTACCTCCCTGAAATCTTTTGTCTGATAATCATATAAACGAACCGCTCCACCGGTATTTTTCACATTGCTGCCGCCGCTGCCTGCACCAAAATTACAGTAGGCACCTATGATGGAGTCTCCTATATATCCTTCATGACCTTTGTTAGTCCCTTTATGGAAGATACTGTTTTTTATTTCACCTCCCAGCACGCAAAATTCACCAGCAGCAACAGGTCCATAGATCCTGGTACCCATCTTAAGTACCGTACCGCGCCCTAAATACAATGGACCTCTAAGCATACAGCCCTCCATGACCTTAACCCCTTTGCTCAAATAAATATGGCCGTTTTCCGTATTCAACATAGACATACTGACACTGGCACCCTTTTCAATAAATACTTGATGCTCGCCTGTTACTCGGTTACCTGGTTCCAGGGGCAACAGTTCTACATCAGGATCTTGAACTAGTTGTTCAATGCTCTGATCTATATCCGCTTTGAGGCGGTTTAAAAAGTCTGTCGGATATGTATAATAATTTCTGCCGGGTGCTTTATACCACTTAATTTGTTGCGGAGCCAATAGACTTTTGAGTGCGCTGTCTGGTGCAGCCTCATTAACATCATGCGTGTTATTATAAAGCGCCTCCTTTACAGCACCCAATGCTATTCTTTTATTCAGCAATACGGCCATAATTTCTTTTCCCGGCCCCCCTTCTGCATCTTTACTGAGCACTCCTACACCACTTTCCGTTGCCTGGGTCGGGCAATCATGGAAAATAGAGGTGACGGCAACCGGCGTCATGCCGCAATAAACAAGATAGTCTCCGGCTTCCAGGTAATCCGGTATATAGCCCGTCATTAAAAAGTCTTCTGATATTACAAAGACCTCACCGATGTCAAAATTTAATTGCGCCCATTTATCCAATAATGGTAATCCGCCTGACAGCAAGGATAAAAAAGGCTTGTTCGCTGTCAGCGGTGCAAATCGCTGCCGAAGGGATTTTGTTTCAAATAAAAATATTGCCATAATAAGCACTAAAGTTCTTACAATAGTGCCTAATCGACAAAATTATAATGCAAAACCAATAAATGAAAAGCCGTCGGTAAAGGAAACTGCCATAAAATGCTAAAAAATTCTTATTTTCCCCTTCTGGCGTAGAACTTGTTAACGAGCGATTAATTTTCTATTATTTTTGTCCGAACTCAAAATCAATATTTGTGAAAGCACTTTTCCTCTTTTTTGCATCTACCAGTATGTTATTGTCCTGTGGCGCTACTAAGGACAAAAAAAAGCCTCAAAAAGAGCAAAAGGAACCTGAAACAGGCCTTTATCCTGCCGACTCTTCTTATTTCAGGAAACTTACAGATGGCGAAAAGCAGCATTACAAAAATGAAGTTGATGCCGAATTCCATAAGATCATGGGTCCTAATTTTAATGGAGAAGTGCTGGTGGCAAAAAACGGTCAGGTCGTATTTGAAGAATATAAAGGCATCGCTGATTTTAGAAAAAGGACACCCATAACGCCGCATACAGCCATGCATCTGGCATCCATTTCAAAGACCTTTACTGCTATGACGGTGTTGCACCTCTGGGAAACAGGCAAGCTCTCTTTGGACGATAATTTACAAAAGTATTTTCCTAAATTTCCTTATTACGGTATTACCATTAAAATGCTACTCTCGCATAGAACTGGTCTGCCGAACTATGTTTATTTTATGGAAAAGGGCTTTGACAGGAACAGAAAGGCTACCAATCAGGATGTGATTAATTACATGATGGTGAATAAGCCAAAGATAACCGCTAATCCGGACCGGGCTTTTCAGTATTGCAATACCAACTTCCTGCTTCTGGCTTCTATTGTAGAGCAGGTTACCAAGATGCCCTTTCCGGAGTACATGAAAGACAGCGTATTTAAGCCCTTGGGCATGAATGATACTTATGTTTTTTCTATTAAAGATACAGCGACCTATAATCCTACTTATAGTGGCAACCGTCCATTTCCTATGACCAATGTGGATTGTACCTACGGGGACAAAAATGTTTATAGTACGGTTAGAGATTTACTTAAATGGGACCGGAGTCTTTATGCCCATACATTTTTGCAAGAATCTACTTTAAAGATGGCCTTTACACCTCAGAGCCACGAGCATCCTTCCATGCACAATTATGGCCTGGGATGGCGTACCTATTTTAATCCAAGAACGGGTGATTCCATTATCTACCACAACGGATACTGGCATGGCAGTAATACGGTTTTCAACCGTATTATCCAGGATACTGCCACCATCATATTATTGGGGAATAGATATAGTCCTAACAACTACAATGCGAAGAAACTGACCCATATTTTTACCGGGCATAAGGATTATTAATACGCCCTTTCATTGCATCGATCAGCCAATGCGCAAATGACGGCCTCATCGGTAGGAAGGCAATAAAGAATTTCGCTGCAAAAATCCGAACGTCCCATTATAGAAGGGTCTTAGACGTTACTGTGTAAAATCAACAATGGCGACAAACCAAAACTATTGCAGATTAGAATATGCATACGCGTTCTGCCATTTTATCCAACATCACTTAAAAGCCGGATGAAACTTTTCAAGAGTGGTTTTTAAAAACTGTTTATCCAGATGCGTATAAATTTCCGTGGTAGTGATGCTCTCGTGTCCCAACATCTCCTGTACAGCCCTCAGATCAGCGCCGCCTTCCACCAAGTGTGTGGCAAAAGAATGCCGGAGCGTATGGGGAGAAATATTTTTTGTAATGCCAGCAGCTTTGGCCAGATCCTTAATTATCAAAAATACCATGACCCGGGAAAGCGGCTTGCCCCTTCTGTTTAAAAAGACAAAATCTTCATAACCCGGTTGAATGACACCGGCTCTTCTTTGCCCCTGCTCATAGATACTCAGGTAATGCATTGCTTCCCTGCCAATCGGTATTAAACGCTCTTTATCTCCCTTTCCTATTACCCGTATAAAACCCGTATCTAAAAAGAGCCAGCTTTTACGTAGGCCCACCAACTCACTTACCCTGAGACCACAGCCATATAAAACTTCCAGCATGGCCTTATTTCGGTGGCCTTCCGGACGGCTAAGATCAATGGCCCCAATCATGGCCTCAATTTCATCAAAGGATAGTACATCAGGCAATTTCCTTCTGGTTTTGGGGGCTTCCAGCAAAGTTGTGGGGTCTGTATTTATCAGGTTTTCACTGGCAAGATATTTATAAAACCCTTTGACTCCGGAAATCAGTCTTGCCTGTGAGGTGGGCTCAAGGCCTAATTCAGCGATGAACCGGATAAAACCCTGCAGGTCTTGTAGCGTTACGTTTTGTGGTGCTGCTGTTTTCTGCTGTAATTCCAAATAACTGGTCAGTTTACGGATATCACGTAAATAAGCTTCCACTGAATTTAGGCTCAGTGAACGCTCCAGCTGCAAATAAGCTGCAAATCCTTTAATAGAAGAATCCCACATTATTGGCAAAGTTATTCCAAAATCTTAGGTTTGTAGTGCTATTCGAAAACAATTGAAGATTCACTCATTGTTGTAATCTGACAAAAAATGGAAAAAATAGACTTAAAGGCCTTTGCCATAAAAGTGGAAGCGAAAAAAAAGGGATTCAGAAGATTTATAACCAAAATTGAAAATCAGCCCCCTAAAAACCTCAATGAGCTGGCCATTGAAACAGATAAACAGGTCTGGCAGGAAATTGATTGTACAACTTGTGCCAATTGTTGCAAGACCATGACGCCAACTTTTACCCCTAAAGACATTAAGCGGGCGGCCACTTTCTTACATATGACACCTGCTGCATTTAAAGCAAAATGGCTGATCAAAGAGAAAAAAGACACCGATTGGGTCAACCGGCAACAGCCCTGCCAGTTTTTGGATCTGTCAACCAATCTTTGTACCATCTATGAAGCCAGGCCCGATGACTGCGCTGGTTTCCCGCACCTGGCAAAATTAAAGGTCAAAGATTACATCCATATCCACCGGCAGAATATAACCTATTGCCCTGCTACTTACCGGTTCATTGAATTACTCAAGGAAAAGCTTCCCGGTTATCCTGCCAAAAAGCGCCTTACAGGACTAAAGGTCGTCGGCAAGGGCAGCAAGCGCAAAACGTCGGTTAAACCAGTACAGTAAAATCAGGGGTTGGGTATAGTGGGAGAAGCTTTGTACTTTTGCGACATTAAACCATCATTTTATCTAAATTAGTTTATGTCCGGTAAGAACATTTTTCTCCTGAAGGGAGTCGTCAGGAATTATAGCTGGGGCGGAGATAGCTTTATTCCCCGTTTATTACATGTTGAAAATAAGCAGCATGAACCATTTGCAGAATATTGGATGGGTGCCCATCCGTCAGCGCCGTCTTCTTTAAACGTAAATGGCCAGCAGCAATCTTTAGATCAACTGATTGCAGCAGATGCAGATAAGTACATTGGCAATGATGTGCTCCGTAAATTTGGCGGACTGCCCTATCTTTTCAAGGTTCTGGATGTAAAGGAGATGCTCTCCATACAGGTACATCCCACAAAAGCAGAGGCGGAAAAAGGATATGACAAAGAAGAAGCATTAGGGAAAGCACTCTCTGATCCCACCAGAAACTATAAGGACCGCAATCATAAGCCAGAGGTAATGGTAGCACTCAGCGATTTCTATTTACTTCACGGTTTTAAAAAAGAGGATATACTCAGGCAAACATTGCTGGATACACCTGCGCTCACCCCTTTGCTTGCAGAATTTGATCGCAATGGTTATAAAGGACTTTACCAGTATGTGATGGAGTTGCCTCAGGAAGAGGCAGATAATTTCCTGCAGCCGCTGGTGAAAGCCGCACTCGAAGGCCAGGCCGGTAAAACCGATCCGGCCTATTGGGTGAAAAAGCTGTACCCTAATGGCGCCTCCATGAACCAGGAACTGACCAATATAGACCGCGGCATCTTTTCTATTTACTTTTTCAATATTGTTTACGTAAAACCCGGACAGGCCGTATTCCAGGGCGCTGGTGTCCCCCACGCTTATCTGGAAGGACAAAATGTGGAACTGATGGCCAATAGCGATAATGTGCTGAGAGGTGGCTTAACGCCAAAGCATATAGACGTCCCTGAGCTTTTGAAACATACCAAATTTGAGGGTATTGATCCCCAAATCATGAACGGAGATCAGCTGGACAGTGCCACGTGGAACTACCCCTGCCCCGTTGGCGATTTCGGGATTCAAAAGATCGATTTAAAAACAGCAGGGACTGCAAAAAGTACCAGTCATTCGGGAGAAATTATCCTGGTGATGGATGGAGATATCAGTGTTGAAGACACAAATGCAGCATTAACAGAAAACAGCGAATCAAACAGCCTGCACCTATTCAGAGGCGAGGCCTGTTATATTCTGCCCGGTACTGCTTATAGTTTAGGCAGCAACGAAGGCGGCCAGGCCTATAAGGCTTTTGTCCCTAAGGCTTAAAGGTTTTAAGGGGCATGCCCAAAATACAATACCCCGTTTCAATTTCTTCTAAGGAAAGAGAAACGGGGTATTGTATTTTTAAACTTTAAGTTTAGTTCAGCACGTTATAATCTCCCTGGAGATCTACACCAATTAAAGGCAACTCATGATGCTGCTGAAAATAATCATATACTGGTTTCAAGCTGGCGGTAAAATGTTGCTGATCTACATCATTAAAGGTGTATTTTGTATAATAGGCCAAACTCTGTTCGTTATCAAAGCGAACAGGAAAAACATGGACCGGAATATACTCCTGACCGTTTAACCGGGCCGCAGTGGCCATCAGATAGACCTCGTCGATCTGATCATTCTGTAAGGGTATACAGCCAACGGAAACACAGTTGCCGTGGATATATATACCTCCACCTGGTTTTATCTTATCACTTAATAATTTATCGGATTCATTAGGATAGTTAAGTTTTAAGGCCAGATGATATTCACTTCTTGGATTAAAGCCTGAAATATAGTAAAAGCCCTCGGGTACCTGATAATCACCCTCGATCCTTTTAGGGCCGATGGTACCTGCCATCACACATACTTTATAGGTCTTAAACAACTTAAAAGGCTCATTATCACTGTTGCGTGCCCAGACTTCCAATTGGCTGTCATATTTAAAGGACCGGATATAAATTTCCCTTGCAGGCCAGATCAGTCCTTTTTTACTGAAGGCTTCCCGAAGCCCGCTTTCTTTCCTTAATAACTCCGTTGTAACGCTTGGTGACGTTTGGGTTTGTTGCGCAATGGGTCCTTGCGCAAGCACGGCGTCTGACATGATACCCACTACAATAATGATCAAAGAAACGATTAATCTTAAACCCCAAAAATATCTTTTCATTTAAATAACGTGATTTTTTAACCGGGCCTGAATGTCCTCTTATCTAAGCAAGAAAAAATAATCAGGCTATACAATCAAAAATACACTATTTAAACAGTTACCAAAATCAAGCAAGCTTATTTTGGGTTTTATTTTGGGAATTATCTTTTAATTCCATTGCTGTATAAGCTGGTACCTGTTTCAAGAGGAAAACAGACAGGCTAATCGCAAGAACCTTTGGGTAGCGCATATATACTATAAAATAATTTTAAAATTATGCTATTAAGTAGGGTACATATAATAATTAAACCCTACCTTTAAAACTAATAATCGTTAGTAATGGATTTGCAAAAAAACAAAAATGAAGACTGGATGCGCCTTTTATCCAGTGAAGTAAAAAAAAGGCGTGCAGCACTAATGCTCGGTGGAGGTAAAAAATCCATCGAAAAGCAACACAGCAGAAATAAGCAGACAGCCAGGGAGCGCATCGATTACCTGATTGATAAAAATACAACCTTTCATGAACTGGGCAGTTTTACTGCCTATGAGATGTATGAGGAATATGGTGGTTGTCCCGGTGGTGGTCTGGTTTCAGGCATCGGCGAAGTCTCCGGACGCAAATGCATGATTATCGCTAACGATCAAACAGTCAAGGCTGGTGCCTGGTTCCCCATAACGGCCAAGAAGTTTCTAAGGATGCAGGAAATTGCCATTGAAAATCATTTACCGACTATTTATCTGGTGGACAGTGCAGGCGTTTTTTTACCCTTGCAATCAGAGGTTTTCCCAGATAAGGAGCATTTTGGCCGGGCATTTTATAATAATGCGCGAATGAGTGCCATGGGGCTGACCCAAATTTCTGCCGTGCTGGGCGCCTGCGTCGCAGGCGGTGCATACTTGCCTATTATGAGTGACGAGACCCTGATGGTGGAAGGAGCAGGCAGTATATTTCTGGCTGGGCCATATTTAGTCAAAGCAGCCATTGGCGAAGATATTGATGCAGAGACCCTGGGTGGTGCCGCCACCCATAATGAGATCAGTGGGATTGCTGATTACAAATTTGCCACTGAAAACCAGTGCCTCGATCAGATAAAAAGAATCATCGCCAAAACCGGCAATCAAACCAAAGCAGGCTTTGACAGAGTAAAGGCTGTCCCTCCCCAGACGGAGCCGGCCATATTATATCAGACCCTTAGTGAAAATAATGGCAAACCTTATGACACCCTCGATATCATTCAAGCATTGGTGGACAATAGTGAGTTTGATCAGTTTAAGGAAGGATATGGTAAAACCATTGTCTGTGGATATGGCCGTATTGACGGATGGGCAGTGGGTATTGTTGCGAATCAGCGCTTGATTGTAAAAAGCGCTAAAGGCGAAATGCAATTGGGCGGGGTAATTTATGGAGATAGCGCAGATAAGGCTGCCCGGTTTATTCTGAACTGTAACCAGAAAAAAATACCCCTTATTTTCTTACAAGATGTTACCGGATTTATGGTAGGAAGCAAAAGCGAGCACTCAGGTATTACTAAAGATGGCGCTAAACTGGTACAGGCAGTCGCCAATAGTGTGGTACCAAAAATAACCCTTGTGATCGGTAATAGCTTTGGAGCCGGCAATTATGCCATGTGCGGCAAGGCCTATGGACCGAGGTTTATTTATGCATGGCCCTCTGCTAAGATTGCGGTGATGGGCGGCAGCCAGGCGGCAAAGACACTCTTGCAAATACAGGTCGCTTCTAAAAAAGCAAAAGGAGAAACGGTTTCTGAAGCGGAAGAAAAAGCATTACTTCAAAAAATCACCTCTAGTTACGAAGAGCAAACTACCCCTTATTATGCAGCAGCCAGGTTATGGATTGATGAAATTATTGATCCGGGCGTAACCCGGGCAAAAATTGCAATGGCCATTAGTTGTGCCAATGAAAATCCGGATTTTGAGCCGTTAAGACTCGGGGTTTTCCAAGTGTAGTTATCAGTGCTCTTGCAAAAAAAGGGTGATCAAAATTAGTATACAACCAGGCGCAAAAAAAGTTTGTCTTACCCGGTCAACTCTTGTTTTCAACCGGATTATTTGGGTCTTCATGGAGCATCACGCTACTGTAAACTGGTATAAGGATATAGCGGCGCAGAGGACCATTGCGCCATCGCAATCAAAATAAGGGATAAACAATACTCATACCGGAGAACAATAATTAAAGCAAAAGTGTAACGAATTCAGGACTCTCATGACAAGTACAACAGGTTATTTTTAACGGACATTGTAGCGTTATCGACCACTAACTCGTTTAGGCATAAACAAATATTTAGACCTTAACTTTAAAATCCTGTTTATGCAAAAAAGTTTTTTAAGAGGTTGTATCCTCGCACTCTTTACTGGTTACACTTGTCTGAGCCTTGCACAAAGTCACCCCGATGATTTAAATCGGAATGAGCGGGTCCCGGCAAAGTACTGGTCAATCGATTTGAATGCGGGGATGGTCATTATGCCAAATAAAACCTCCTCTGAATTGCTTGGAAAAAGACCCACAGTCGGGTTTCAGGAATTATTTACCGCTAACTATGCCTTTAATTCTAACTGGGCATTATATGGCGCAATAGGTATCAACTATTATAAATGCCAAAAACCTGCTATTTTATCTCCTGCCACAATTGGGCTGCACAAGGAAGATATTCTTGAAGGACTGTTTGGTTCTTTTGAATCCCTGAAACCGACCTTGAATACAGGTGTTATGTACCGCATCAGCGCCCATAAATGGGAAATCCTTCCAAAATTAGGTTTAAGTTATACCACTGATGACTGGGGCAGGGACCGGACGATAAAGTTTAAAGAAAATGGCGTCAACCTGCATTATAAAATGAACGGAACCGTCCTTGGATTGCAGACAGGCATAAACGGGCACTACTGGGTATCCAAAAAGGGTTACATTAATTTCGGGTTGCTGGCAGAAAGCCCTTTGCAAAAACCAGATGCATCGGCCACCTGGCTCAGAGGTCAGGAAGTGATGTCAACCACGCGGATAAAATCCGCCGCTTATGGACAGAATCTCTATATTCAGTTTGGCTATGGATTTGCCTTTGCCAGAAAGTATATGTAAAATAAAGCCCCGGAAGTCCGGGGCTTTATTTTACATATACTTTATTTTCAGGCCATTATTTTGATTTGTCATTTTTTGCGGGTCCAGGTCTCAAAGACATACCCATAGGGATTCTTCTCATCTGCCTCATGCGGATAGCTGGCTACTTTATCCCATTGCTTAGGGTCAAGCTCAGGAAAAAATGCATCTGCGTCTTCAAAGGTTGCATCAATCCGTGTCAGGTAAACTTTATTGGCTTTAGGCAGCAATAATTTATAAATCTCAGCTCCGCCAATTACCATCAGCTCATTATAATGATGCTCTTGCGCCATAAAAAGCGCATCATCGAGTTTATTCACCACAACGGCGTCCGGCGCGTCAAATTGCTTGTCCCTGGACAGAATAATATTCAGCCTGCCAGGCAGTGCCTTGCTCTCTAATGCCTGAAAGGTCCTTCTGCCCATCAGCACAGGCAAACCCCAGGTTTGGTTTTTAAAATATTTAAAATCTTCCGGCATATACCAGAGCATCTGGTTATTTTTACCAATGGCATTATTTTTTGCTGCAGCTACAATAAGGGTAATATTCATAGAGGTGGACATGATACGTGCGGATATTTTTATTTAAATAAGAGTAAGTTTAAACGGCCACAGCACCTTTAATATGAGGATGCGCCTGATAGTTTTCCAGGGTAAAATCTTCAAATTTAAAATCAAAAATTGACCGGACATCCGGATTCAGTTTCATGGTCGGCAAAGGATAAGGCGTGCGGGTTAATTGTAATTTTACCTGCTCAAAATGATTTTTATAAATATGAAGATCGCCGAAACTATGGATAAAGTCTCCTGGTTTTAATCCGGTGACCTGGGCGACCATCAGCGTCAGCAGTGCATAGGATGCAATATTAAAAGGTACACCTAAAAATGCATCGGCACTGCGTTGATATAACTGGCAGCTTAGCTTCCCGTCGGCTACATAAAACTGAAAAAGCGCATGGCAGGGACTAAGGGCCATTTTCGGCAAATCGGCCACATTCCAGGCATTGACAATAATTCTGCGGCTATCGGGATTGGTTTTGATCAGTTCAATAGCCTGCGTCAGCTGATCATAAATATGGCCGTCTGCCCCTTCCCAACTGCGCCACTGTTTGCCATAAACAGGTCCCAGGTCTCCGTTTTCATCTGCCCATTCATTCCAGATGGAAACATGATGATCGTTCAGGTATTTAATATTGGTATCCCCCTGCAAAAACCAGAGCAGTTCATAGATAATACTTTTTAAGTGCAGCTTTTTGGTCGTCACCAGCGGAAATCCTTTTTCCAGATCAAAGCGCATCTGGTAACCAAACACACTGCGTGTTCCTGTCCCGGTACGGTCTGACTTATCGGTTCCCTGTTCCATTATATGTTGTAATAGCCCTAAATATTGCTGCATCTACTTATTTATTTCAGTATGATCAATTGAATGGCGGTGAAAACTTTAAAAGTTAGGTCCCACGTTCGGACCAAAAATACACAAATTCATTTTGTTTTGGAAGACTTAAATAAACCCCTATAAATCAAGCAACTAAATAAACAGTTATTTATAATTTCCTTCCATCCTAACTTTCTTCATCATAATAAAGTTTATAATAATGTTTACCACTTACCTCATCAAAGCCTTTTTCCAATAAATCCCTT
>Ga0182744_1000877_pt1 | contig 27530 bp, 24 predicted proteins | sample eDN3rd30CKraftMG_FD_128525 | JGI IMG/M metagenome (GOLD analysis project Ga0182744, IMG submission 128525) | Enriched Miracle-Growth compost microbial communities from Emeryville, California, USA - eDNA 3rd pass 30_C Kraft MG (version 2) (version 2) ... | reverse complement strand
TGCCATGTTGGGCCTCCATTGGAGTGGTTGTGGAGCGTCTACTATGCCACAAGGCGTCCATGTTTGAAGCCATAGCCCTAAGCCGATAAATGGAAACCGCGGCCTTGCCGGCCGTGATCGCCTTGACGATGCGTGCCCCGCCGCGCCGGGTTTGCTTGCCTGGCGTTCATGCCGCGCAGGGTCTGGCCTGCAGCAGCCTGAACACCATCGAGCATGCAACCGCAGGTCCGAGAACTGCACGCCCGGCCGGCGGCGGGCGGGCGCCATGGATATAATGACAGGTTAGCCAGCTTGTTCATATCCAAGGCCTTAGACCACTTATGACAACCATACTCGAAGACGTTCCCGTCGGCCAGAAGGTCGGCATTGCTTTTTCCGGGGGCCTGGATACCAGCGCCGCCTTGCTCTGGATGCGCAACAAGGGCGCGATCCCTTACGCCTACACGGCCAACCTGGGGCAGCCGGACGAGACGGATTACGACGCGATTCCGCGCCGCGCAAAAGAATATGGCGCCCAGGGGGCCAGGCTGATCGATTGCCGGCCTCAACTGGTCGCAGAAGGGATTGCCGCGCTGCAGTGCGGCGCCTTCCATATTTCCACCGCCGGCGTCACGTACTTCAATACCACGCCGATAGGGCGCGCCGTGACGGGCACCATGCTGGTCGCCGCCATGAAGGAAGACGATGTCAATATCTGGGGCGACGGCAGCACCTTCAAAGGCAATGACATCGAGCGCTTCTATCGCTACGGCCTGCTGACCAATCCCGAGCTGAAGATCTACAAGCCCTGGCTGGACCAGGCCTTCATCGACGAACTGGGCGGCCGGGCGGAAATGTCCGAATACATGCGCCAGGCGGGCTTCGACTATAAGATGTCGGCCGAAAAAGCCTATTCGACCGATTCCAACATGCTGGGCGCCACCCACGAGGCCAAGGATCTGGAACACCTGAACTCGGGCATCAAGATCGTCCAGCCCATCATGGGCGTGGCGTTCTGGCGCGACGACGCCGCGATCGAGGCCGAGGAAGTGACGGTTCGCTTCGAAGAAGGGCGGCCCGTGGCGCTCAATGGCATCGAATACAGCGACAGCGTGGAACTGATGCTTGAAGCCAACCGCATAGGCGGACGGCACGGGCTGGGCATGAGCGACCAGATCGAAAACCGCATCATCGAAGCCAAGAGCCGCGGCATCTACGAAGCCCCGGGCCTGGCGCTGCTGTATATCGCCTACGAGCGTCTGGTCACCGGTATCCACAATGAAGACACCATCGAGCAGTACCGCATGAATGGCCTGAAACTGGGCCGCCTGCTGTACCAGGGACGCTGGTTCGATCCGCAGGCCATCATGCTGCGCGAAACCGCGCAGCGCTGGGTGGCGGCGGCCGTTACGGGCGAAGTGGTGATCGAACTGCGCCGCGGCAACGACTATTCCATACTGGATACGCGTTCCGCCAACCTGACCTACAAGCCCGAGCGCCTGACCATGGAAAAGGGTGAATCCATGTTCTCGCCTCGCGACCGTATCGGCCAGCTCACGATGCGCAATCTGGACATCGTCGATACGCGGGACAAGCTGTTTACCTATGCCCAGGCCGGCCTGCTGGCCGCGTCGGGCGGCTCGGCGCTGCCCCAGCTCAAGGGTAAAGAAGGCAAGTAAAGCCGAAGGAGGACGCCGTAGCCGGCCTGGGGCAGAGCAGAGCAATACGACGCTGAGATAAGCCCTTGCCGCAACGTCGCCGAAAGATCAGTCGATTTTGCCCAGCAGCAGGAATTCCATCAAGGCTTTTTGCACGTGCAGGCGGTTTTCGGCTTCTTCCCACACCACGCTTTGCGGGCCATCGATGACCTCGCCCGTCACCTCTTCGCCGCGATGGGCGGGCAGGCAGTGCATGAATAAAGCCTGCGGGTCCGCCACGGCCATCATTTCGGTATCGACGCACCAATCGGCGAAGGCTTTGCGGCGCTCTTCGTTTTCGGCTTCATAGCCCATGCTGGTCCAGACGTCGGTCGTGACCAGGTGCGCGCCGCGGCAGGCCTCCATGGGATCGGCGAATTCCTGCAGCACGCTGGCCGGCGGCTGGCCTATGCGCTGGCGGTCGAGCTGGTAGCCGGCGGGCGCGGACACATGCAGGCGGAAGCCCAGCATTTCGGCCGCTTGCAGCCAGGTATAGGCCATATTGTTGGCATCGCCTATCCACGCCACGGTCTTGCCTTCTATGGACCCTCTGTGCTCGATGAAGGTGAAGATATCCGCCAGGATCTGGCAGGGATGGAATTCGTTGGTCAAGCCGTTGATGACGGGTACGCGCGAGTGCGCCGCGAAACGTTCGATGCGGGTTTGCTCGAAGGTGCGTATCATGATGAGGTCGACCATGCGCGACACTACGCGCGCCGTGTCCTCGATGGGTTCCGAGCGGCCCAGTTGAGAGTCGCCGGTGGTGAGGTGTATGACCGAGCCGCCCAATTGATACATGCCGGCTTCGAAGGAAACGCGGGTGCGGGTGCTGGCTTTTTCGAACACCATGGCCAGGTTGCGGTCGTGCAGCGTGAGGTGGGGCTCGTAGCGTTTGAATTTGTCTTTGATCAATCGCGCGCGGTCCAGCACATACTGGATTTCGGATGTGGACAAGTCGCGAAATTGCAGAAAATGCCGTAGCGGACCGGTTTGCGTTGTTGCGTCAGACATAGTAAGCCCTGGTTAAAAGAGCCATCTTACCTTGTCCTTTCATTACCGGCAAAAGAGGCTGGCCGGTCGATCAGATACAATGCCCTGCGCGGGCCGGGTTCGTAGGCCCTCGGGAAGGACGCATACTCATGCGCGGAGTTTATGACACATCTGGTGCAGCAATTAATTATTCACGGCCTTACGAAGGAAGGCCAGCGTTTCCGCCCCAGCGACTGGGCTGAACGCCTGGCTGGCGTGCTCTCGCAGTTTCGTCCGGCGGGCTCGGTGGGCGGCCCTCTTACCTATTCGCCTTATGCTGTGCCCAGAGTGCTGGACGGTGTGCGCTGCGTCGTGGTGGACCACCGCCTGCGCGAGCTGGAACCGCTGGCCTGGAAATTCGTCTGCGACTTCGCCGCCGACAACCATCTGCAAACTTCCGAACGTGAAATCGAACTGCCGGGGGGCCCGCCGCCGGGGGGCCCGCCGCCGGGGGGCCCGCCGCCGGGGCGCCGGCCGCCGGCCTCTCAGGAGCCTGAACCCCCAACCGCTTGACCCTGGGCGCCGGATTCCAGCCGCTGGACCGCGGGCCGCCCGACGACCGCCGGTCGCAGCCATAACCAAGCCGCATGCCGCGCTAAAAACACGCTAAAGACACGGCTAAAAACACGGTTAAAGCACAGGCACCGGCGTCAGGACCTTGCCGCGGGTGGCGACGGCTTCGGCATTGTCCACCACGAGCTGCGCCATGGCGCGGCGGGTTTCGGTCGTGGCGCTGGCGATATGGGGCAGCAGCACGACATTGTCCAGCGACTTGAGCGCATCGGGCACATTGGGCTCGTCTTCATAGACGTCCAGGCCCGCCCCGCCCAGCCCGCCTGTGGACAGGGCGTCGACCAAGGCCTGCTCGTCGATGACCGAACCGCGCGAAATATTGATGATGGCGCCGTCCGGCCCCAAGGCTTTGAGTACCGTCCCATCGATCAGGCGGCGGGTGGACGGCCCGCCCACCGTGGCGACGACCAGGAAATCCGCCCATTCCGCCAAGCCGATCAGCGTGGGCTCATAGGCGTAGTCGACATCGTTGCGCACATTGCGATTGTGATAGCGGATCTCCATATCGAACCCGGACGCGCGCTGGGCGATCGCCATGCCGATGCGGCCCAGGCCGACAATGCCCAGTTTTTTATGGCTGACTTTGACGCCCAGCGGAAAGGGCGCGCCGCCGCCCCACTGATTGCTCCTAACGTAGCGCTCGGCATGCCCCAGCCGGCGTGCGGTGGCCAGCAGCAGCCCGAAGGCCAGGTCCGCCACGCAATCGTTCAGCACGTCCGGCGTGTTGCTGACCTGTATGCCTTTTTGTTGGGCGTGCCTGACGTCTATGGAGTCGTAGCCCACCCCCAGGCTGCAGATGGCCTTCAGGCGCGGAAACCGGTCGATGAGTTCGGCGGGCGTGGAGCCCAGCGCGCTGGTCAGCAGCACCGCGACATCGTTTTGCCGGCCGGCGACGGCCTGCTGCGGATCGCTTTCCCTCCAGAGTTCGATGATGTCGAAATGATCGGCCAGGCGCTGGCCTATATCGGGAAAGGGAAGAGGAAAAAGCTGTACCAGTGCGGGTCGGTTCACGCTCATGTCGTCTCGGCAAAATAGTTGTTATGGAGGGCCAGGGCGAAGCCCGCCCAGGCAAAACAGACTATACCCCAGACGGGGCGCCGCATGAAAAATGGGACGCCGTGTCGCCACTTGCGTCCCATTCTTGCCCGGAAAAACCGGGGAATTCTTTGCCGTTTTTAAACCATTGCAGCGATTATGCCAAGGCTTTCAGTGCAGCGGCAAGGCGGCTTTTATGACGTGCGGCCTTGTTTTTGTGGATGATGTTCTTGTCGGCAACGCGATCAATGACGCTGCTTGCTTTCTGGAAGACTTCGGTGGCGGCGGCTTTGTCGCCGGCGTCGATGGCTTGGCGTACGCGCTTGATCGACGTGCGCAGCATGGAGCGCAAACTGGAATTGTGCTTGTTGCGCTCAACAGACTGGCGGGCGCGCTTGCGGGCTTGTGCGGAATTGGCCATTTGTATCCGTATCTAATGGTTTATTTGGCAAAGACCGCTATTCTATACTACCTGGCACGACGTGTAAAGTCGCGCGGCCTGAAGCCGCAAGCCAGCAGGCCGCCGAAATACGCCAGCAGGCTGGCGGCCAGCACACCCGCCAGCCACAAGACGCGCACGCCCGGCTGCGCGCCCAAAGCCACCCAGTCCAGATGCTGCCGCGCCATCCACAATACCGCGGCAAGCGCCGCCAGGGCCGGAATCATGCGCAGCCCGAACAGCAGCCAGCCGGACCTGGGCTGATACAGATTGCGGCGCCGCAGCAGCACGACCAGGGACAAGGCATTGACGATCGCCCCCAGGGCGATCGACAAGGCCAGCCCGGCATGGGACAGCCAGGGAACGAAAACCACGTTGAAGGCCTGTGTCAGCACCAGCACGAAGACGGCGATTTTGACGGGGGTGCGGATATCCTGCTTGGCATAGAAGCCGGGCGCCAGAATCTTGATGCTCAGCAGCCCCACCAGGCCGGCGGCGTAGGCCATCACCGCCCATTGCGTCTGCACGACATCGCGCGCATCGAAAGCGCCATAGTTGAACAGCGTCGCCACCAGGCCGTCCGACAGCAATGCCAGCCCCAATGCGGCCGGCAGGCCCAGCAACAGCACCAGCCGCAAGCCCCAGTCCAGCAAGGCGCTGTAAGACGCGTGATCCTGCTTGGCGTGGGCGGCCGACAGGCTGGGCAGCAGCACCGTGCCCAGCGCCACGCCCAGCAGGGCGGTGGGGAATTCCATCAGGCGGTCCGCGAAAGACAGCCAGGTCACGCTGCCGGGGGCCAGCCAGGTGGCGATATTGGTATTGATCAGCAAAGACAGCTGGGCCACTGAAACGCCCAGGATGGCGGGCAGCATCTGGCGCAGGATGCGCTGGACGGTCGCGTCGTTCCAGGCGGTCCGCACATCGAGCCGGTAGCGGGGAAGCAGGCCCAGGCGCGCCAGGGCCGCCCATTGCACCGCCAATTGCGCCACCCCGCCCGCCATGACGCCGACGGCGAGCGCATAGATGGGCGTGTCGAACCAGGCCACCAGGAACAGGGTGGCGCCTATCATGGAAAGATTGAGCAGCACCGGCGTGAAAGCGGGAATGGCGAAGCGGCTCCAGGTATTGAGCACGCCGGACGCGAAGGCCACCAGCGACATGCAGACGATGTAGGGAAACATGGCCCGCGTCATCCAGATGGCCGCGGCGAATTCGCTTTGCCTGGCCGTGGCCCGCATGCCGCTGGCCATCGCGCTGACCACCCAGGGAGCCGCCGCCATGCCGGCCAAAGTGACGGCCGCCAGCGCTACGGTAAGCAACAGCGCGACGCGGTCCAGCAGCACGCGCACTTCCGGAGCGGAACGCGTGCTGCGCGCTTCGCCCAGTATGGGAACGAAAGCCTGGGAAAAAGCGCCTTCCGCGAACAGGCGGCGCAGCAGATTGGGAATGCGGAAGGCTACCCAGAAAGCGTCGGTCAGCGGCCCCGCGCCGAAAGCGCGGGCGATCAGGATGTCCCGTATCAGCCCCGTGATGCGTGAAAGCAGTGTAAAGCTGCTTATGGTGGCAGCCGACCTGAGCAGGCTCATGGGAAAAGTTTATTTGGGACCCATGCGTATGGCTCCGTCCAGGCGTATGGTTTCGCCATTGAGCATGTCGTTCGTGATGATGCTCTGCACCAGCTTGGCGTAGTCTTCCGGGCGGCCCAGGCGAGGGGGGAAGGGGATGCTGGCGGCCAGGGAATCCTGCACTTCCTGGGGCATGCCGAAGATCATCGGCGTGCCGAATATGCCCGGCGCTATGGTGACGCAGCGTATGCCGGCCTTGGCCAGATCGCGCGCGAGAGGCAGGGTCATGCCCGCCACGCCGGCCTTGGAGGCCGCATAGGCGGCCTGGCCGATCTGCCCATCGTAGGCGGCGACCGAGGCGGTGTTGATCAGCACGCCCCGTTCGCCTGTGGGTTCGGGGGAGTTTTCGCTCATGGCGGCGGCGGCGAGGCGCGACATATTGAACGTGCCGACCAGGTTGATCATGATCACTTTCTGGAACAGATCCAGCGGATGCGGGCCGTTTTTGCCGACCGTGCGCGCGGCCGGCGCAATGCCGGCGCAATTCACCAGGCCGAACAGCTTGCCTGCCTTCAGCGCGGCGGCGACCGCGGCCTGGCCGTCCGCCTCCTGGGTGACATCGCAGTGCACATAGGTTTGGCCCAGTTCGGCCGCGAGCTGCTTGCCGGCCTCGTCCTGCACGTCGGCCAGAACCACTTTCGCGCCTTCCCGGACCAGCATGCGCGCCGTGCCGGCGCCCAGGCCGGATGCGCCGCCGGTGACTATGAATACCTTGTTCTTGATTTCCATCCTGTTCCTCTGTGTCTTGCTAAGTGAAGAAAGCGTGGCCAGCCGGCGGGCGCAACAGGGGCGTGGATGGCCCGACGCCGTCCGTCCCCGCGCCGCCCGGCGGGCGTCAGGCGCCCAGGGCCTCGAAGATGCGCTGCTTGATCTCTTCGACGCCGCCCAGGCCCGATAGCTGGCGGTAGGCGGGGGCGTCGGCGGCCCCGGACTTGGCCCAGTTCGAGTAGTAGTCGACCAGAGGCTGGGTCTGCTCGCGATAGACGGCCAGGCGGCGGCGCACTGTTTCCTCACGGTCGTCGTCGCGCTGGACCAGCGCTTCGCCGGTCAAGTCGTCGACGTCGGGCGTCTTGGGCGGATTGAACTTGGCATGGTAGCTGCGGCCGCTGGCCGGGTGTACGCGGCGTCCGCTGATGCGTTCGATGATGCTTTCTTCGGGGACGACGATTTCCACCACGAAATCCAGGGGAATATGCGCGTGCTTGAGCGCGTCGGCTTGCGGAATGGTACGGGGAAAGCCGTCGAAGAGATAGCCTTTGCGACAGTCGTCCTGCTGCAGCCGGTCTTTTACCAGGCCGATGATGATGTCGTCGGACACCAGTCCGCCGGTATCCATGATCTTCTTGGCTTCCAGACCAAGAGGGGTCTGGGCCTTCACTGCCGCGCGCAGCATGTCGCCCGTCGAGATCTGGGGTATGCCGAATTTCTCTGTGATGAACGCAGCCTGGGTTCCCTTACCGGCGCCGGGCGGGCCGAGCAGAATCAGTCGCATGTATTTCTCCTGGGTTGCTGTTTTTTTAACTTTTGGATTATGCCGCAATGCAGCAATTTCTGCATGGCCAAGGTCTGCCAGCGCAAAAAGGGCATCCATGCCGGTCGGCGCGAGCCAACGAAACGAAGACCGCTTTATAACTCATTTGCGAACATTTCGCGTACGCGGGCCAGGTCTTCTTCGGTGTCGACGCCGGCCGCGGGATGCGTATCCGTCACCCGCACGGCGATGGCGTAGCCGTTTTCCAGAGCGCGCAATTGCTCCAGCGATTCGAAGGCTTCCAGAGGACCGGGCGCGAGCGTCGGGTAGCACTTCAGGAAGCCCGCGCGGTATGCGTACAGGCCTATGTGATGCAGGGCGGGCAGGCCGGCCGCGAGCACACGGTCGCCGCCGGCCAGGGCGTCGCGCGCCCACGGAATGGGCGCACGCGAAAAATACAGGGCGCGCCCGTTATGCGCGCACACGACTTTGACCGCATTGGGATTGAACAGGGTGGAGGCGGCACGGATGGGGGTGGCGCAGGTGGCGATGGCCGCATCCGGCTGATCCGCCAGCAACTGCGCCACCTCGTCTATGTGCGCGGGATCGATCAGGGGTTCGTCGCCCTGCACGTTGACCACGATGGTCTCGGCGTCCAGGCCCAATTGCACGGCGACTTCCGCCAGCCGGTCGGTCCCGCTGCGGTGGTCGGCCCGGGTCAGCAAGGCCTCGAAGCCGTGGGCTTGCACGGCCGCCTGTATGCGTGCATCGTCGGTGGCCACGATGACGCGGCTGGCCTGCGAGCGCCGCGCCTGCATGGCGGTGCGCACCACCATGGGCTTGCCGGCGATGTCCAGCAAGGGCTTGTCCGGCAGCCGTGCGGAAGCCGCGCGCGCCGGAATCACGGCGATATAGTTCATGCCGCGGCGTCCGGATCCCGCGCCGCATCCGCGGCGGCCGGCGCCGGGTCGCCGGCATCGTCGGGCGGCAGTTCGCGCGCTTCGTTTTCCAGCATGACGGGGATGCCGTCCCGTATGGGGAAAGCCAGCCTGTCCGCCTTGCAGATGAGCTCTTTCTTGTCGCGTTCATGGCGCAAGGGCCCTTTGCACAGCGGGCAAACCAGGATTTCAAGCAAGCGGGATTCCATGCGCGGCTCCGGAATAACGGTTGAGGCAAAACATAGAGTTTAATGCCTGGACGGCGTATCGGCCATGGCCGCCTTGCGTCGGGCCGCCGCGCGCAGCATGGAAGCGGCCGCGTCCGTCCAGCCGGGATCGGAGAATTCCGGCGCGGCGTGCACCACCCAAAGCCGGGCATCGCCGAAGCGGCGGCACTTTACGGCGTCCTTGGCGGTGATCAGTATGGGTTGCTGCGGCAGGGCGGCGAACGGGGAACTTTCATAGGCCTCGTGGTCGGGCAAGGCCAGGCGGGTTCCCAGGGCGGCTCCCGCATGTTCCAGCATGGCGAAAAAGCGCTGCGGCTGGCCGATGCCGGCCGCGGCGCTCGCCTCTTGGCCGCGATGCTCCGCCAGCCAGGCGTCCCAGTCCAGTTCGCGGCCGCTGGCCAGGTGCACGACGATGCTCGGCCACAGGCGCATGATGATCTGTCGCGCCGGTATCGCCAGCGCCGCGCGATCGGGCAGGCCCGCCTGCATGTTGGTGATCAGGAAGTCTACGGTTTCCAGGCGGCTGGCCGGTTCCCGCAGGGGCCCCGCCGGCAGCAGCCGGCCGTTGCCGATGCCGCGCGCATCCTGCACGACCACTTCCACATCCCTGCCCAGCGCCAGGTGCTGCAGGCCGTCGTCGGCGATGACGACATCCACCTCGGGATAGTCGCGCAGCAGCCGGCGCAGCGCCCGCACGCGGTCCGGATGCACGGCGATCGGCGCATTGGTGCTTGCCGAGATGAGCGCCGGCTCATCCCCGAATTCGCGCGCGTCCAGTTCGCCCCGGCCGCTGCGGGGCGCATCGCCCAGGCGGGCGCCATAGCCGCGGCTGACGATGCCGGGCCGCCAGCCTTGCGCCTGCAAGGCCTGGACCAGGGCGATGACCACTGGCGTCTTGCCGGTGCCGCCGACGTAGATGTTGCCCACCACCAGCACCGGCAGCGCGCTGCGATAAACCAGTTCGGGATGGCGCCGATAGCGGCGCTGCTTGCGCGCGATGGCCGCCCGCGCGATCAGGCTGAGCGGCCAGAGCAGCGCGCTGGCCAGCCCCTTGCGCTGCCAGGCCGAGTGCACGGCGCGCTCGATGCAGAAGGCGGGCGTGCGCGGCTTCAAGGCGGGCTCTGTGTGGCGAAATTGACGCGTTCGATGCCCGCCAGGCGAGCGGCCTCCATGACGCGCACCACGGATTCATGGGTGGTTTGCGCGTCGGCGTTGATGATCAGCACCGGCTTTTCCCGGCCCTGGGCCGCCGCGCGCAGGGCCTGGGCGATTTCCTGGACCTCGCCGCCCGCAAGCAGCAGGCCGTTCAGGGCGTACAGCCCCTCCCGGCTGATGGCGACGTTGATGGCCTGCTCGTCGATCGCATCCGCCCGGGCCTCGGGCAGCGCCAGCTGCATCTGGTTGTAGCGGGTGAACGATGTCGTGGCCGCGAGGAAAATCAGAATCACGAGCAGCACATCGATCAGGGGGATCAGGTTGATTTCCGGCTCGTCGTCCCACTGGGGCTGCCGGAAGTTCATCGGGCCGCTCCGCGGTCTATGAGGCGGTTCAGGGCGCTGGCCTCGCGTTCCATCTGGTGCAGGAAGTAATCCACGCGCGAACGGAAGTAGCGGTGGAAAATGAGCGCGGGAATGGCGATCAGGATGCCGAAGCCGGTGTTGTACAGGGCGATGGAGATGCCACGGGCCAGTTGCGCGGGATCGCCGCCCGCCGGCGTGTACGAGGCGAAAATCTCTATCATGCCGACGACGGTGCCGAACAGGCCCATCAAGGGCGCCACGACGGCAATGGTGGCCAGCGCCGGCAGATAGCGATTGAGGCGGTAAGCCACGTCCTTGCCCGTGTCCTCGACCGCGGCCTGGCGGCTGGCGCTGGGTTCATCGCGATTGAGCAGCACTTCAGCCAGCACCCGGCCCAGGGGAGAATTGCCGGCCAGGCGCAGGATGGCGTCCGGATCGCCTTGCCGCTGCCGCAGCAGGTCCAGCACTTGCCCGGGCAGGCGGCGCGGCGCCACCAGACTGCTGCGCAAAGAGAGGAAGCGTTCAATGATAAGCGCCAGGCCGAGGACGGACGTAGCGATCAGAATCCATATCGGCCAGCCGGCCGCAGAAATGATGTCCAGCAATCTGGTCTCCACCCGCAGTAAAGTATGTTCGGCAAAGCGCATTTTACAATCGAGCGGCACGGCGCAGGAAAAGCCGTGGCGGGTATGGCCGCAAGCCTTGTCCTTGCCCGCTGTTTGGCCTAGGGCGCTTGGCTGGGCGAGGCTCTGCCGCGCGGCGGATGCGCAATGCGGCGTATGGCGGGCTTGACTGCGGCATGAAGGCCCCGAACCCCGCGGCGCGCATTGAAAAAAAGCGGCGGATCGGCGTCGTACTTGGCTTTGCGGCGGGTATCCACAGAAACTGTGGATAATTCTGTGTAAAACTTCCCCGATAGGTGCTATTTACAGGCTCTGGAGGTTCAATGGCTAATTTGCATCCACCAGCGTCCGATTTAATAATCCATTTAATATCAATAGCTTGGATAATATATTTAAAGCATGGATTAATCAAAGGCCCCGATTCGGTTGATATTTCATTGATTTGACAAGTTGCTAAACTCTGTGGAAAGAATTCAAAGCCAAGGCGCAAATATGAACGGATTTACGGGCCTGGGCGGTCCGCAGGCGGCCGAGACGGAGGTCTGGACGGTCAGCCAGTTGAATCGCCGTGTAGGCCAATTGCTCGAGGGGCATTTTTCCCGTATCTGGGTGGCGGGCGAGGTGTCCAATTTCACCCAGGCCGCGTCCGGGCACTGGTATTTTTCCATCAAGGACGAACGCGCGGCGGTGCGTGCCGTGATGTTCCGCGGCAAGGCCCAGGCGGTGGGCTTTGTGCCCAGGCCGGGCGAAAAATTCGAGTTCCGGGTCAACGTCACCTTGTACGAACCGCGCGGCGACTATCAGGTGCAGGTGGAAAGCATGCGCCGCGCCGGCCGCGGCGACCTGCACGAGGCCTTCCTCCGGCTCAAGGAGAAGCTGGCCGCGGAGGGCCTGTTCGACCCGGCCCGCAAGCGTCCCATCCCCGCCATGCCGGCCACCATAGGCGTGGTGACCTCGTTGGGCGCGGCGGCGTTGCGCGATGTGCTGTCCGCGCTGGCGCGCCGCGCGCCCCACGTGGCCGTGGTGATCTACCCGGCCCCGGTGCAGGGGGCGGATGCCGCGGAAAGGCTGAATCAGGCCCTGGCGCTGGCCATCGCGCGCAACGAGGTCGAAATACTGCTGCTGGTGCGCGGCGGCGGCAGCCTGGAAGATTTATGGAGCTTCAACGACGAGGCGCTGGCGCGCGCCATCGCCGCCAGCCCCATTCCAGTGATCAGCGGAGTCGGGCACGAAACGGATTTCACCATCGCCGACTTCGTCGCCGACCTGCGCGCGCCCACGCCTACGGCCGCGGCCGAGCTTTGCTGCCGCAGCCGCGCCAGTTGTATCGGCCAACTGAGCGCCGCGGTCAATGCGCTCGACCGCCTGCAGCATCGCATGCTGGAGCGGGCCACCCTGCGCCTGGACCGGGCGGTTGCAATGCTGGTCTCGCCGCAGCAGCGGCTGCGCCAGCAGGGCGAGCGCTTGCAGGCCGTCAAGGCGCGCCTGGCCCGCTCGGCGGCGCTGCCGCTGGAACGCCGCTCCAGCGCGCTTGCGGCGCTGGCCGCAAGGCTGGTACGGGCCGAGCCCCGCCTGACGCCCCAGCGTCAATTGCTCGAGCGCCAGGTGCATCGCCTGGCCCAGGCCGCCGACCTGCGGCAGGAGCGCGCCCGGCAGCGCCTGGCGGCCGCCGTCCAGACGCTGGAAGCGCTCAGCCCGGGGCGCATCCTGGAACGCGGTTACGCGATCGTCCGCAAGGATGAGGGGAGCGTGGTCAAAAATGCGTTAGACTTAAGAGTCGGCGATGAGCTGAGTGTTGAACTTGGCCGGGGCCGGCTGCGCGTGGGCGTCATACAGGTACATGGCTTGCTCTGATGCCGCGGCGCTGGAAATCGACAGGCGCGCCTCAGACAAAAGGGCGCGCCCACGTATCGCGCCAGTGAAAACGCTTATTCATCTGGATCCTCAACCGGTTTTTTTCGAAGGAATAGAACATGGCTTTTACGCTCCCCCCGCTGCCGTACGCAATGGATGCTCTGGCTCCCACCATTTCCAAGGAAACGCTCGAGTTTCACTACGGCAAGCATCATCAAGCTTATGTCACCAATCTGAATAATCTGATTTCCGGCACCGAATTCGAATCCGCCTCGCTCGAAGAAATCGTCAAGAAGTCGTCGGGCGGCATCTTCAATAATGCGGCTCAGGTCTGGAACCACACCTTCTACTGGAACTGCATGTCGCCCAATGGCGGCGGCGAGCCCACCGGCAAGCTGCTCGACGGCATCAAGGCCAAGTGGGGCGATTTCGCGGCCTTCAAGGAAGCCTTCAACAAGGCCGGCGCCGGCAACTTCGGTTCGGGCTGGACTTGGCTGGTCAAGAAGCCGGACGGCTCGCTGGACATCGTCAACACCAGCAACGCCGCCACGCCCCTGACCACGGACGACGTGCCCCTGCTGACCTGTGACGTGTGGGAACACGCCTACTACATCGACTACCGCAACGCGCGGCCCAAGTATCTGGAAAGCTTCTGGAACCTGGTGAACTGGGACTTCGCGGCCGGCAACCTCGGCTAAGCCCCCATGGACGCATGCCTCATACGCATGCTGCGACACATCAACCCCCATCCTGGGGGTTTTTTTGCGGCTGGGCGGCTCCCAAGGCTTGGCGCCCCGGCAGAAACCCTCCTTTGGGGGGCGCCACCGCGGCAAGCGTGCGGGTATTTTTTTGCGGCCGGCGCACCGGCGGCCGGCGTACCGGCGGCCGGCGGCGGCGTATGAAGCGACCGTGGGGTGGACGTTCCAGGGCCTGAAGGCGTAGAAATGGGCAGGGGTGGGCTAAGATCAGTCCATGCTCTGGCCGCTCCAGCGCACGCCAGGCGCGCCGCGGCCGCCGGATTTCCTTTTTTGACCATCAGACCTTATTGAATCATGACGATACAAGCATTTATCTGCGATGCCGTTCGCACCCCTTTTGGACGCTATGGCGGCTCGCTCGCGCCGGTGCGCGCCGATGATCTGGCGGCGATTCCCATCAAGGCCTTGATGGAGCGCAATGCCGGCGCGGCCTGGCAGAGGCTCGATGACGTGCTGTTCGGCTGCGCCAACCAGGCGGGAGAGGACAACCGCAATGTGGCGCGCATGGCCGGCCTGCTGGCGGGCCTGCCGACGCAGGTCCCCGGCGCCACCATCAACCGCCTTTGCGGCTCCGGCCTGGATGCGCTGGGTTCGGCCGCGCGGGCGATACGCTCGGGCGATGCGCAATTCATTCTGGCCGGCGGGGTGGAAAGCATGAGCCGGGCGCCCTTCGTCATGGGCAAGGCCGAGAGCGCGTTTTCGCGCAATGCCGCCATTTACGACACCACCATAGGCTGGCGCTTCGTCAACAAGCGGCTGAAGGCGCAATACGGCGTGGATTCCATGCCCGAAACGGCCGAGAACGTCGCCGACCAGTTCAAGGTCAGCCGGGAAGACCAGGATGCCTTCGCCCTGGCCAGCCAGGCCAAGGCCGCCGCCGCGCAAAAATCAGGCGTGTTCGAGGCCGAGCTAGTGCCCGTCCACATCCCGCAGCGCAAGGGCGACCCCATCGTCGTGGACATCGACGAGCACCCGCGGGAGACCTCCCTGGACGCGCTGGCGCGCCTCAAGCCCATCGTGCGCCCCGACGGCACCATCACCGCCGGCAACGCTTCCGGCGTCAATGACGGCGCGGCCGCCATGCTGGTGGCCTCCGAAGCCGCGGCGCGCGAGCACGGGCTGACGCCGCGCGCGCGCATAGTCGCCATGGCGACGGCGGGGGTGGAGCCGCGCATCATGGGCATAGGCCCCGCGCCCGCCACGGAGAAAGTCCTGGCGCTGGCGGGACTGCGCCTGGATCAAATGGACGTCATCGAACTGAACGAAGCCTTCGCGTCCCAGGGGCTGGCGGTTTTGCGTCTGCTGGGCCTGCGCGATGATGATCCGCGCGTCAACCCCAATGGGGGCGCCATCGCGCTGGGCCATCCCCTGGGCGCCAGCGGTGCGCGCCTGGCCCTGACTGCCGTGAATCAGTTGCATCGCGCCGGCGGCCGCTACGCCCTGTGCACCATGTGCATAGGGGTGGGGCAGGGCATCTCCGTCATTCTCGAAAAAGTCTAGCGGCCCGGGCGCCGGGCGATGCTCGGCGCGCTGCTTAGCCATAGACCTCTTAGTAGCGGATGCGCGTTAGCGTCCATTCCGCGCGGGGCGAGGAAGGAGCGTCGGCGACCCGCCGACCGCGTCCTTTCCCGGCGGCGCCCGGCCATGCCCTTTCAGGGGCGGGGCAAGCCCTTGACCAGCGCCCCGGCCTTGATCTGATGCTGGCGGAACCAGCCCTGCTGCATTTCCAGCGCATATAGCATAGGTCCCGCCGGGCAGTGGCTGTCCAGGGTATGGGGCTGCATGTCGGCGATGTTGATGATCTTGCCGGCGGCGTCGATGAAGGCGATGGATAGCGGCAGCGGCGTGTTTTTCATCCAGAAGCACACCGAGCCGGGGGCTTCGAAGACGAACAGCATGCCTTGGTTGGGCGGCAGGGACGGCCGACCCATCAAACCCTGCGTGCGTGCGGCTTCGGTGGCGGCCACTTCGACATGGACCTTCTGCGTGCCGACCAGGATTTCAGCCGTGGGCAGCAGCATGGACTGGGCCTGCGCCGTTCCCAGGGCCAGCCACGTGGCGATAAGGGCGCAAACGGCGGCGCCAGCCCCAGGCTTGCCGCCGGCGCGGCGGCGCCGCCCAAGAGGCTGTTCCCGCCTTGAACCGGCGACGCGGCTGCCGACGGAGGCCGGGGAGCGGACGAATCCTCCATCAGCCATCCCGCCGCCGCCGACTGCAGCCCGGCGTTCCCGCTGTCCGGCCGAAAAAAAAACAGGGCTGTAAGGCCCTGTAGGTCGGTAAAATTTATGCATTGTTATTAAACGTGAGGCGGCGTCCGGATGGCAGCCCGCGATGCCGGAATCAGCCGGCGGTGATATTGAGTGCTTGTTTGCCTTTGGGTCCCTGCGCAATTTCAAAAGCGACTTTCTGGCCTTCTTTGAGGGTCTTGAAGCCGTTCATCTGGATGGAAGAAAAGTGTGCGAAAAGGTCTTCGCCCCCATTGTCGGGAGTAATAAAACCGAAACCTTTGGCATCATTGAACCACTTGACGGTACCTGTCAGCTTTTGCGTATCCCCAGGCATGGAGGTTGCGTTTGAATCAGACATGCGAACTGCCTCTCGACTATAGTGTTAAATTGAAACTCGACTACAAGGGTTCCCTTTAGCCCTGGATTCTGGCATGCAGCTACTTCCAAGCACTCAGAATATTACGATAATGCGCAATTTTCCCTACCATAGTCAACTATGGAAACCACTAGTATGTCTACCCAAATCGGCAACCAGTCAGATACGGTTCTTGATAGGCAAGCGGCCAGGCTCGCACCCCCACCGATGTACCAGGTCGTGCTGCTGAACGACGACTACACCCCTATGGAGTTCGTGGTGGTGGTTCTGCAGCGCATCTTCGGCAAAAACGAGGACGAAGCGGCACGCATCATGCTGAAAGTGCATCACGAAGGGCGCGGGGTCTGCGGCGTGTACCCGCGCGATATCGCGGCGACCCGCGTGGAAATGGTGCGACGGATGGCGCAGGCGCGACAGCATCCCTTGCAATGCGTGATGGAGCCCGCACCTGATGTATAAGCGCAGCGCGCCGCTATATTTAATTTAATGTTGATACGCAAGGTCGATTTAGTCATAGAATAGGATTTATATCGAATTGTTTGTCCGCTCCGATATGCAATGGAGGAAGCGTGATCTCCGAAGAACTTGAAGTCAGCCTGCACATGGCTTTTGTCGAAGCCCGCAGTGCCCGACACGAATTTATTACCGTAGAGCATTTGCTGCTCTCGCTACTCGACAACGCAGCCGCCGCCGAAGTGTTGCGGGCCTGCTCGGCCAACATCGACGTCTTGCGCCAGGAACTGCGTAAATTCATCAACGAGAACACGCCGGTATTTCCGGGCGAGGACGAGGTCGACACCCAGCCCACGCTCGGCTTCCAGCGCGTGATCCAGCGCGCCATCATGCACGTGTCGTCCGGCAATTCCAACCGGAACTCGGTCACGGGCGCCAACGTGCTGGTCGCCATGTATGGCGAAAAAGATTCGCACGCCGTTTATTTCCTGCAGCAGCAGGGCGTCACCCGCCTGGATGTCGTCAACTACCTGTCGCACGGCATCACCAAGGCGGCTGAAGAGCCGCCCGTCGAACAGCCCAAGGCCCAGCAACAGGAAGCCGAGCCCAAGTCCGACCAGCAGAAATCCCCGCTGGAGCTCTACGCCACCGATCTGAACGCCGAAGCGCGCCACGGCCGCATCGACCCGCTGATCGGGCGCGAGCACGAGGTCGAGCGCGTCATCCAGGTGCTTTGCCGCCGGCGCAAGAACAACCCCTTGCTGGTCGGCGAGGCCGGCGTCGGCAAGACGGCGATCGCCGAAGGGCTGGCATGGCGCATCACCAAGGGCGAGGTCCCGGATATCCTGGCCCGGGCGGAAGTCTATGCGCTGGACATGGGCGCGCTGCTGGCGGGCACCAAATACCGCGGCGACTTCGAACAGCGCCTGAAGGGCGTGTTGAAGAACCTGAAGGACAACAAGAACGCCATTCTGTTCATCGATGAAATCCATACGTTGATCGGGGCGGGTTCCGCGTCGGGCGGCACGCTGGACGCATCCAACTTGCTCAAGCCCGCGCTGTCGTCGGGGCAGCTCAAGTGTCTTGGGGCTACCACGTACAACGAATACCGGGGCATCTTTGAAAAAGACCATGCCCTGTCGCGCCGTTTCCAGAAGATCGACGTGGCCGAGCCCACGGTCGAGCAGACCGTGCAGATTCTGCGCGGCCTGAAAGGGCATTTCGAGGCCCACCACGGCGTACGCTATTCGTCGGCGGCCATCACCGCCGCCGCGGAACTGTCTGCACGCCACATCAACGATCGCTTCCTGCCGGACAAGGCCATCGACGTCATCGACGAAGCGGGCGCCGCCCAGCGCCTGCTGCCGCGCTCGCGCCAGAAGAAGATCATCGGCAAGGCCGAAGTGCAGGCCACAGTGGCCAAGATCGCGCGCATCCCGCCGCAAAGCGTGTCGACGGACGACCGCAACAAGCTCGCCACGCTGGAACGCGACCTGAAAACCGTGGTGTTCGGCCAGGACGCCGCCATCGAGGCGCTGTCGGCCGCCATCAAGATGGCGCGCTCCGGCCTGGGCCGGCCGGACAAGCCCATAGGCTCCTTTCTGTTCTCCGGGCCCACGGGCGTGGGCAAGACGGAAGTCGCGCGGCAGCTGGCCTTCGTGCTGGGCATAGAGCTCTTGCGCTTCGACATGTCGGAATACATGGAGCGCCACACGGTCTCGCGCCTCATCGGTGCGCCTCCGGGCTATGTCGGCTTCGACCAGGGCGGCCTGCTGACCGAAGCCATCAGCAAGCAGCCGCATTGCGTGCTGTTGCTGGACGAAATCGAAAAAGCCCATCCGGATGTGTTCAACATCCTGCTGCAGGTGATGGACCACGGCACCCTCACGGACAACAACGGGCGCAAGTCGGATTTCCGCAACGTCATCATCGTCATGACCACCAATGCCGGGGCGGAAACCCTGAACCGCAGCACCATAGGCTTTGCCGCTCCGGCGCGCAAGGGCGATGAAATGGCGGACATCAAGCGCATGTTCACGCCGGAATTCCGCAACCGGCTGGACGCCATCATCGGCTTTACGCCGCTGTCGCGCGAAGTCATCCTGCGTGTGGTGGACAAGTTCCTCATGCAGCTCGAAGACCAGTTGCACGAGAAGCGCGTCGAGGTCACATTCAGCCAGGAACTGCGCGAACACCTGGCCAAGGAAGGCTTCGATCCCACCATGGGCGCGCGGCCCATGCAAAGGCTGATCCAGGACACCATACGCCGCGCGCTGGCCGACGAACTGCTGTTCGGCCGGCTGGTGGATGGCGGCCATGTCGAGGTCGGGCTCGACAAGGACGGCAAGGTCGAATTGTCCTTCACGGACAAGGCCAAGCCGGGCGGCTCGGGCCAGTCCTCGCCATCGCATCCGGAACCTGAGCTCGTGGATTGATGGCAGGGGGTCCGCTGGTCGCCTGCCGTCATTGCGATACGCTGCACCAGCGTCTGCCGATAGAGCCTGGCGCGGTCGCGACGTGCACGCGTTGCGGCTATGCCTTGTTTCGCGGCAGTGTGCTGCCTCTGCATGGCTGGCTGGCGGTGCTGACGGCCGCGTTGCTGGTGTTCGCGATCGCCAACTGGTTTCCCATCGTCCGCCTCAGCATCCAGGGCATGACGGTGCGGGCCACGCTGCCCGACGCCCTGTGGCTGACCTGGCAACAGGGCCACCAGATATTGGCGGTGATGACCGGCATGTTCGGCTTCTGGGTGCCGCTGACGCAGATCGTGGTCGCCCTGTGGGCCGTGATGGCCATACGGTCGGGGCGTTTGCCCGCCGATTTCCGCTACGGCATGCGGCTGCTGCACCTGGCCGAACCCTGGAGCATGATACCGGTGCTGCTGCTGGGCATACTGGTCGCCATCGTCAAGTTCGCGAGCCTGGCCAAGGTGACGCCCGAGCCCGGCATCTGGGCTTTGGCGGCGCTGGCCTTTCTTCTTACCGGCATCGGCAGGCTGACGGCCCACCGGTTGTGGCGCTTTGCGGAGGACGCCGGGCTGGTGCCGGTTTCATCGCTCGACACAGCCAAAGAGCCGTGGGCCGCCTGCTCCAGTTGCGGGTATGTGCAAAGCGTCGATGACGGCGCGCAGGCGCAATCCTGCGAGCGTTGCGGCGCGGGCCTGCACCGGCGCAAGCCCGACGCCAATTCCCGGGCCTGGGCCCTGCTCATCGCCGCCAGCATCATTTACATACCGGCCAACGTGCTGCCCATCATGCGGGTGCGCACGCCGACCAGCGACGGCCTGCACACGATACTGGGCGGCGTGATCGAGCTCTGGAGGCTGGGTTCGTGGGACCTGGCCGTCATTGTGTTCACGGCCAGCATCGTCGTGCCCATGACCAAGCTGATGGCGCTGGGCATCCTGCTGCTGCGCCAGCGCTGGCGCGGCTTCTGGGTGCAGCGCCAGCGCACGCGCCTGTACGAACTGATCGAATTCATCGGGCTGTGGTCCATGCTGGACGTCTTCGTGGTGATCATCATGACGGCCATGGCCAACTTTCCCGGCATATCGCAAGTCATCGCCGCGCCCGGGGCCGCCAGCTTCGGGACGGTAGTCATCCTGACCATGCTGGCGACCATGAGCTACGATCCCCGCAATGGATGGGACCGGCAGCCCGCCTCGGAGCGCGGGCTACAATCCGGCTTGCGGGGCGGCCATCCGCGGGACGGCCATCCGCGGGGCGCCTCCGCACCCCACGAATCCATGTCCGAGCGCCCGGAAAGCCCGAAGAGCCCAAATGGTTTACAGGTATGACTGACGAGAAGGCTGTACCCGAAACAAGCACCAGCGGCCCCATGCATGGCTCCCAGCCGGGCGCCGGCATGCCCGCGCGGCCGGATGTCAAGCCGCGCCGCGAACACAGGTTTTCATGGATCTGGCTGGTGCCGCTGCTTGCCGCGCTGGTCGGCGTTTCCTTGATGGTCAGGGGCTGGCTGCACACCGGGCCCACTATAGTCATCAGCTTCGAATCGGCGGAAGGCCTGGAAGTGGGCCAGACCAAAGTGCGCTACAAGGACGTGGTCATCGGCGTGGTGTCCGGCATCAAGGTATCGCCGGATCGCAGCAAGGTGCTGGTCAGCGCGGAGCTGAACCGCGAAGGCTCCGAATACATCACCCAGGAAGGCAGCCGCTTCTGGGTGGTCAGGCCGCGGCTGGCCATCAGCGGGGTGTCGGGCCTGGGCACGCTGCTGTCCGGCGCCTATATCAGCGTCGACGCGGCCGAATCCACCAATGGCGGCGAGCCGGTTTACGAATTTACCGGCCTGGAAAAACCGCCGGAAATCACCAGCGGGCGCCCCGGCACCCGCTACACCCTCTATGCCTCGGAAATGGGGTCGCTGGAAATCGGCTCCCCCGTGTATTACCGCCGCATACAGGTCGGGCAAGTCATAGGCTACGACCTGGATGAAAGCGGCAGGATGGTCAATATCCAGATCTTCGTCGATGCGCCTAACGACAAGTTCGTGACCACGGACGCGCGGTTCTGGAACGCCAGCGGCATCAATCTGTCGCTGGATGCGGACGGCTTCAAGGTGCAGACGGGCTCGTTGATGTCGGTATTGGGCGGAGGCGTGGCTTTTGCCTCGGCCGACGAGTCCAACACTGAACAGGCCCGGCCCGACACCCGCTTCCAGCTGGCCGCCACGCGTCCCGAGGCCATGGCGGATCCGGACGGTCCGCCTTTCCTGATCCATTTCCATTTCCACCAGTCGGTGCGCGGCTTGAAACTGGGCGCGCCCATAGATTTTCGCGGGCTGGAACTGGGCAAGGTCGTGGACATAGACCTGGAATTCGACCGGCAGACCAAGCGCTTCTACGCCCTGGTCAAGGCGAACATCTATCCCTTGCGGCTCGGGGAGATGTACGAAAGGCTCATGAAGCTGGATTCGGACGCCCAGCACGTGGGGGCGATCATGCTGGCGCCGCTGATCAGCCACGGCTTGCGCGGCCAGATCCGGGCTTCCAACCTGTTGACGGGCCAGCAATATGTCGCGCTGGATTTCTTCCCCGAGGCCGAGCCGGTGCAGTTCGATCCCAAGAAGATGCCCGTGGTGGTTCCCACGGTCGCCGGCAATTTCGACCGCCTGCAGCAGCAGATCAGCAGCATAGTCAGCAAACTGGACGCCATACCGTTCGAGGGCATCAGCAACGACTTGCGCAGCGGTTTGCAGTCCGCGGCCAAGCTGCTGGCGCGGCTCGAAGGCGAGCTGACGCCGCAGGCGCTGTCCGTGCTGCGCACCGCGCAGAAATCGCTGGCCTCGGTGGACAAGATGCTGGCGCAGGATTCGCCCCTGAGCGGCAACCTGGAGCGCAGCATGCGGGAGATCAGCAATGCGGCCAAGTCCCTGCGCGCGCTGGCCGATTACCTTCAAACCCATCCCACGGCCGTGATCCGCGGCAAGGCGCGCGACACGATAGAGGTCAGTCCATGACGAGCTTGAAAGGCTTGAAAACGGTTCTTGCCGCCACCTTCGCCGCGGCGTTTTTAGCGGCCTGCGCAGGGTCCCAGCCCACTTACTATTACACCTTGCTGCCTTCCAGCGCCGGCAAGGAACAGGCGGCCGGGCAGCCGCCGTCGGCGGGCTACGCCGTCCTCATAGAATCCGTGGCCGTGCCGGAACAGGTGGACCGTCCGCAGATCGTGCTGACCGACCCGCAATCCACCCAGGTGGTGCCGCTCAATAGCTCTTTGTGGGCCTCGCCTTTGCCGGACGAACTGCGCCGCGCCCTGGCGGACGATTTATACCGCCGCCTGGGCGTCCTGAACCTGGCTTCCACCGGCGTCCCCGCGGGGCTGCCCGCATGGAGGCTGTTTCTGGACATCCAGCGCTTCGAGTCCTTGTACGACCAGGAAGCCGTCATCGATGCCAGCTGGCGTCTGACCCCGGTCAACCAGCCATCCAGAAGGGAAACCATATGCCGCGCCGAAGCCCGCGTGCCCGTCGGGCAGGGCATGTCAGCGCTGGTCACCGGCCATCAGCAAGCGCTGCAGCTGCTGGCCGGGCTGATGGCCGCCCAGTTGCAGAAGGCCGGCCCCCCGGCCGCGGACGATAGCCGCATACAGCTCAAGGGTTGCGCCAATTCTCCGGCCAAGAAAAACTAGGGTTAACCCTAATATATAGAAAGGTGCAACCTATTTAGTATTCCGGTTTACCAACACCGAGGCTGCGTTGCAACCTGCAACGTCCGGCGGTTGGCGAACAATCAGGATACTCATGGCGACAAGCACCACGACACTAGGCGTAAAGGTAGACGAGGCCTTGCGCGACCGCTTGAAAAATGCGGCGGCCCGCATCGGGCGCACTCCTCATTGGCTGCACAAGCAGGCTTTGCTGGCCTATATAGAAGCGGTCGAAAGCGGGCAACTGCCCGCCGAGATCGCCCACCTCGGCGGCGGGCCGGCCGAGACCGACGCTGAAAATCCGCAGGCCGACGAATCCGACAACGCACTGCCTTTCTATGGCTTCGCACAGGATGTGCAGCCGCAATCGGTGTTGCGCGCCGCCATCACGTCGGCCTACCGGCGCCCGGAAACTGAGTGCGTGCCCGCCCTGATCGACCTGGCGCGCAGCACGCAGGCCGGCGAAGTGCACGATCTGGCGCGCCGCCTGGTGGAGGCCATGAGGTCGCGGCGCAAGAGCGGCGGGGTGGAAAGCCTGATCCAGGAATTTTCCCTGTCCAGCCAGGAAGGCGTGGCCTTGATGTGCCTGGCCGAGGCCCTGCTGCGCATACCGGACCGGGCCACGCGCGACGCCCTGATACGCGACAAGATCAGCCACGGGGACTGGCGTTCGCACATGGGCGGCTCGCAATCGCTCTTCGTCAACGCCGCCACCTGGGGCCTGATGCTGACGGGCAAGCTGGTGGGCGTGAACAGCGAACAATCCCTGTCCCGCGCCCTGACGCGCCTGATAGGCAAGGGCGGCGAGCCGCTGATACGCAAGGGCGTCAACATCGCCATGCGCATGATGGGCGAGCAGTTCGTGGCCGGGCAGACCATTGCGGCGGCCATCGCCAACGGGCGCAAGCACGAAGAGAAAGGCTTCCGCTATTCCTACGACATGCTGGGCGAGGCGGCCACCACCGCGGCCGACGCGGACCGCTATTACGCCTCATATGTGCAGGCCATACATGCCATCGGCAAGGCGTCCCAGGGCAGGGGCATCTACGAAGGGCCGGGCATTTCTATCAAGCTGTCGGCCCTGCACCCGCGCTATTCGCGCGCGCAGCGCGATCGCGTCATGGCCGAACTGCTGCCCCGCACGGCGGAACTGGCCAGGCTGGCGCGCCGCTACGACATCGGCCTGAATATCGATGCCGAGGAAGCCGACCGGCTCGAAATCTCGCTGGACATCCTGGAAGCCCTGTGCTTCGACGAATCGCTGGCGGGCTGGAACGGCATCGGTTTCGTGATCCAGGCCTATCAGAAGCGCGCCCCCCTGGTCGTGGACTATGTCATCGACCTGGCCCGGCGCAGCGGCCACAGGCTGATGGTGCGCCTGGTGAAGGGCGCGTACTGGGATACGGAAATCAAGCGCGCGCAGGTCGACGGGCTGGAAGGCTATCCCGTCTATACGCGCAAGATCCATACGGATATCTCCTACCTGGCCTGCGCGCGCAAGCTGCTGGCCGCGCCGCAGGCGGTCTACCCCCAGTTCGCCACGCACAACGCGCAGACCCTGGCCAGCATCTACCACATGGCGGGGCGCAACTATTATCCGGGGCAATACGAGTTCCAGTGCCTGCACGGCATGGGCGAACCGTTGTACGAGCATGTCACCGGGCCGGTCTCACAGGGGCGGCTGAACCGTCCCTGCCGCATATACGCGCCCGTGGGCTCCCACGAAACCTTGCTGGCCTACCTGGTGCGGCGCCTGCTGGAAAACGGCGCGAACACCTCTTTCGTCAATCAGATCGGCGATGAGGATATCCCGGTCGAGGCCCTGATCGCCGATCCGGTGCAGGCGGCCGAGCGCATCCGGCCTTTGGGCGCGCCGCATGACAAGATACCTCTGCCCCGGGACTTGTTCCGGGACGCCGACGGCAGGCCGAATTCCATGGGACTGGATTTGAGCAACGAGCAGCGCCTGGGCTCGCTGGCGGCGGCTTTGCTGCACAGCGCGGACCATCCCTGGCGGGCGGCGCCCATGCTGGCCGGCGACATGCCCGAATGGGACGATGCCCGCGCCGTGCCGGTGCGCAACCCCGCCGACGGCCGGGATATCGTCGGGCACGTCATCGAAGCCACGCCGGCGGATGTCGGCGCCGCGCTGGCGGCCGCGCAGGACGCCGCCCCCATCTGGGCCGCGACGCCCGTGAACGAACGCGCGCTATGCCTGCTGCGGGCCGCGCAGATGCTGGAAGACGACATGCAGGGCCTGCTGGGCCTGATCGTGCGCGAGGCCGGCAAATCGCTGCCCAATGCCATTGCCGAGGTGCGCGAAGCGGTGGATTTCCTGCGCTACTATGCCGCGCAGATCCAGGCCGACTTTTCCAACGACAGCCACCGTCCGCTGGGCCCCGTGGTATGCATCAGCCCCTGGAATTTCCCGCTGGCCATCTTCACCGGGCAGGTCGCCGCGGCGTTGGCCGCGGGCAATCCGGTGCTCGCCAAGCCCGCGGAACAGACCAGCCTGATTGCGGCGGCCGCGGTATCGGTGCTGCACAAGGCGGGGGTGCCGGCCGGCGCGTTGCAGTTGCTGCCAGGGCGCGGGGAAATCGTCGGCGCGGCCCTGGTCGCCCACCCTTCGGTGCGGGCCGTGATGTTCACCGGCTCGACCGAAGTGGCGCTGATGATTTCGCGGCGCTTGTCCGAACGGCTGGACGACGCCGGCCATCCCATTCCGCTGATCGCCGAAACGGGCGGGCAGAACGCCATGGTGGTGGATTCCTCGGCCCTGGCCGAGCAAGTGGTGCTGGACGTGCTGACTTCGGCCTTCGATTCCGCAGGGCAGCGCTGCTCGGCGCTCAGGCTGCTGTGCGTCCAGGAAGATTGCGCCGACCATGTGCTGGACATGCTGCGCGGCGCCATGCACGAATTGCGCGCAGGCAATCCCGACATGCTGTCCACGGACGTCGGGCCCGTCATCGACACCGAGGCGCGGGCCAACATACTGGCGCATATCGGCGCCATGCGCGAAGCGGGCTGCAAAGTGGAGCAACTGGCGCTGGGGGCGGAATGCCGGCATGGGTCTTTCGTGCCGCCGACGCTGATTGAAATCGGCCATGTGGGCGCGCTGAAAAAAGAGGTCTTCGGCCCGGTCCTGCACTTCATACGCTATCGGCGCGACCAGCTGGACGCCTTGATCGACGCCATCAACGCCACGGGCTACGGCCTGACCTTCGGCGTGCATACGCGTCTGGATGAAACCGTGGCCCGCGTATCGGAACGCATCCGCGCCGGCAACATCTATGTGAACCGCAATATCGTCGGCGCGGTCGTGGGGGTGCAGCCCTTCGGCGGCGAAAACCTGTCCGGAACCGGCCCCAAGGCCGGCGGCCCCCTGTATCTCCTGCGCCTGCTGTCCACGCGCCCGGCCGGCCTGCCATCGTGGTGCGACATGACCCGCCCGGGCGGGGCGACGCTGACGCTGCCGGGTCCGACGGGCGAAAGCAATACATACCATCTCAAGCCGCGGGGGACGGTGCTATGCATCGCCGCCACCGAAGCGGGCGCGCAGGCGCAGGCCGCGGCTTGCGCCGCAACCGGCAATCGCATGCTCCTGCTGGACAACGAGGCGGGCAAGGCCTTTCTCGCATCCGTGCGCAAGCAGGGCGGGCCCAGCCCGGAAATCGCGGGCGAGGATGTCATCGGGCATGGCGACTACCAGGCTGTGCTGTTCGAAGGCGACGGCGATGCCTTGCAGGCGTTGAACCACGCCGTGGCGCAGCGGCCGGGGCCTATCGTGTCCGTGCAGGGGCTGGCCAGCATGGAACTGGCCGCGGGCGCGTCCTACCGGCTGGAGCGCCTGCTGCGCGAGGTCTCCATCAGCATCAACACCGCGGCGGCGGGCGGCAACGCCAGCTTGATGATGGTGGGCTGAGCCGCAACCGGACCCGCCGGCCGGCCCCATATGTCATGCGGCCGGTCGGCCGTTTAGGGTTACGACCGATTACCCGGCGTCCGCTCTTCTGGTGTAATGCATGATGCCGCCCGGCCTGCCGGGCGATCGCTACATCCGCAATGGGAGGCCGATATGCAATCCACCAAGGCATTCAAATCAATGGCGGCGGCGGCCGCCTTCATGGCCGGCTGCGCCTTCGCGCCTGCGCCGGCGGCGCAGACCGTGGTCAAACTGGGTTTCGCCGCGCCGCTGACGGGCCCGCAGTCGCACTATGGCGAAGACATGAAGAACGGCCTCGAACTCGCCCTGGAAGAGGCCAATGCGCAAAACATCGAGCTGGACGGCAAGACCGCCAAATTCGAGCTGGTGACGCGCGACGATCAGGCCGATCCGCGCACCGCCGTGCAGGTGGCGCAGCAGATAGCGGACGAGGACGTCAAAGGCATACTCGGCCACTTCAATTCGGGCACCACCATTCCGGCTTCGCGCATCTACAACGATGCGGGCCTGCCCCAGATCGCCATGGCGACATCGCCGGAATATACCCGGCAGGGCTATGACACCACCTTCCGCATGATGACCAGCGACACGCAGCAGG
>Ga0182744_1000875_pt1 | contig 27568 bp, 24 predicted proteins | sample eDN3rd30CKraftMG_FD_128525 | JGI IMG/M metagenome (GOLD analysis project Ga0182744, IMG submission 128525) | Enriched Miracle-Growth compost microbial communities from Emeryville, California, USA - eDNA 3rd pass 30_C Kraft MG (version 2) (version 2) ... | reverse complement strand
TGACCGAGCCGGTGAAGGTGATCGCGCCGATGGCGACGCCGAGCGACATCTCGATCAGGCTCTGGGTGTGGATGTGGCCCTCGGTGCCGATGTCGAACGCCGTCGGCGCATAGAACGCGCCGGCCGCGACCAGCACCGCCGCCATGCCGACCAGCGAGTGGAATGCCGCGACCAGTTCGGGCATCGACGTCATCGGCACGCGGCGCGCGATCACCGCGCCGATGCCGCCGCCGATGGCGATGCCGCCGATCACCAGCGCCCAGGCGATGCCTTCCGCCGGCGGATGCGAGCCGAGCGTGGTCAGCACGGCGATGGTCATGCCGATCATGCCGAGCATGTTGCCGCGCCGGCTGGTGTCCGGGCTCGACAAGCCGCGCAAGGCGAGGATGAACAGAACGCCGGAGACGAGATAGAGCAGCGCGACGACGTTGGCGTTCATGGCAGACTTTCCCCCAACACTCCGTCATCACCAGGCTTGTCCCGGTGATCTCGCTCAGGAAGGCACCCGCGCGCGTCCCTTAACGAGATAGCCGGAATAAATCCGACCACGACGGCGCAGCTTGACCTGTTCTTCATCTGCGACGTCACTTCTTTTTCTTCTGATACATCGCGAGCATACGCTGCGTGACCAGAAAGCCGCCGAAGATATTGATCGAAGCGAAAACCAACGCGACGAAGCCGAGCGCGCGCGCCCACACCGGTCCCTGATCGTCGGCGACGAGCGCCACGCCGACCGCGAGCAGCGCGCCGACCACGATCACCGAGGAGATCGCATTGGTGACGGACATCAGCGGCGTATGCAGCGCCGGCGTTACCGACCAGACGACGTAGTAGCCCACGAACACCGCCATGACGAAGATCGAGAGACGGAATACGAATGGATCGACGGCGGTCGCTAGGTGGTCCATTAACGTAGCTCCTTCGACTCTTGCGTCACCTCTCCCCATGGGAGAGAAATCGGTGGGCCATAAGCGCGTTCGCGCGCGTCCTTGACACGCTATGGCGAACCGGTTGAGGGGGAACGGCACCAACGAGCGGGCAAAGCCCTCACCCGCGCCTTCAGCGCGATCTCTCCTCCGTGGGGAAAGGTGAAGCCGTCGTGCTGGGGAAGTATCGACATGATCGCTAAGCCGCGGTTTTCGGCTTGAAATTCGGATGCACCACCGCGCCGTCGCGCGTCAGCGCCGTGCCCTTGAAAATCTCGTCGTCCCAGTTGATCGCAAGCTTCTTTTCCTTCTTGTCGATCATGCTTTCGACGAAAGTCAGCAGGTTCTTGGCGTAAAGCGCCGAGGCCGAAGCGGCGAGCCGGCCCGGCACGTTGTTATGGCCGACGATCTTGACGCCGTTGACCTCGACGACCTCGCCGGCCTTGACGCCCTCGACGTTGCCGCCGCGCTCGACTGCAAGATCGACGATCACCGAGCCCGGACGCATCGAGGCGACCATTTCCTTCGAGACCAGCCTTGGCGCCGGCCGGCCGGGGATCAGCGCCGTGGTGATGACGATGTCCTGCTTCTTGATGTGGTCGGCGACGAGCGCGGCCTGCTTGGCCTGATATTCCTTCGACATTTCCTTGGCGTAGCCGCCGGCGGTCTCGGCCTGCCTGAATTCCTCGTCCTCGACGGCGATGAACTTGGCGCCCAGCGACTGCACCTGCTCCTTCACCGCGGGTCGCACGTCGGTCGCCGTAACGATTCCGCCGAGGCGGCGGGCGGTGGCGATCGCCTGCAGGCCGGCAACGCCGACGCCCATCACGAAAATCTTCGCGGCCGGAACGGTGCCGGCGGCCGTCATCATCATCGGCAGCGCGCGGCCGTATTCGGCCGCGCCGTCGATCACGGCCCGATACCCCGCCAGATTGGCCTGGCTGGAGAGAACGTCCATCGACTGCGCGCGGGTGATGCGCGGCATCAGCTCCATGGCGAAAGCGATGATGCCTGCCTTCGCCATCGCCTCCAGCGCGGCGTCGTTGCCGTAAGGGTCCATGATCGCGGCAACGATCGTGCCCTTCGTGTAACCGGCGAGTTCGGCGTCGGTCGGACGGCGAACCTTGAGGATGATGTCGGCATCCCTGCCGGCATCCGTGGCAAGCGCCGCGCCGGCAGCCTCGAACTCGGCATCCGGAATGCCCGACTTCACGCCGGCGCCCGGTTCCACCACGACGTCGGCACCGAGTGACTTGAACTTCTTGACGGTCTCAGGCGTCGCGGCGACGCGCGGCTCCGAAGCGTCGACCTCACGAACGACGGCAATGCGCATTTCGCTCCATCCCCCGCAGCCGGCGCTTCAGATGCGCCCGATTTTATCCGGCGATCGGATCAGCCCAGACCGTAGAAAAGGAGCGACAGTGCCGCCAGCGCGAAGATCACGGCGCTGAGCGTCGCCGATCCCGAAAGCAGCCCCTGCGCGATGCCGACGACGGCCAGCAGGACGAAACCCGTTCCCACCGCCCAATGATCGAGCACGCCGCCGAGCGTCAGCGCGACGACAACCGTGAGGGTATTCAGGATTCCGACCAGCGTCAGGTGAACGAAAGCCGCGTAGGTCGCCTCGTGCTCGGGATAATCGTTGCCCGTGGCGGTCTCGTACTGGACCTCGTGCGCAGCCATTCCATAGCTCTCCAAACATTGAATTCTTGTGCAGCGGAGTTAGCGCAAATAGCCCCTCAGGGCAACGCCGGCCCGGCGTCATCCCGCAAGATACCGCATGTTGCCGCCCGCGAAGGACCTGTGCCGCCTTCCGGCCTCTCTCGGCCGGAATGGCCGCTATAACCCCGCCCGCTTCAACGCCTTCCGTTGCCGTTCGCCCACCTGCCCCACCGAAAAGCCTTCGATCGCCTCGTTGAACAGCCGATAGAAATTGAGCCTGGCGGAAAGGTGCAGGAAAACGCCCCCAAGCCCGATGGCCGCCCGGTCCATGAACACGAACTCCCGCGGGATCGTCACCGGCCCCTTCTCCCGCAGGGCGCGGTGAACCTGGAACGCCTCGCGCCGCCCGTACTCGGAGGGCTTCACGCCGTCGGCAATGGTGCGCTCGCGATCGTCGAGCAGCGGGCCGTAAATGAACCGCGCCCAGATGTTCAGAATGTCGATGAGCTCGCCGTTGAGCCGCTTGAAGCCCCAGGTCTCGTAGGCATGCACCACCCGCTCGCGGTCGTCGTGCAGTAGTCCATTGTAAAGATCGACCACCCCGCCGACAAACTTCGGCGGGAAGATGCGAATGCAGCCGTAGTCCAGCAGATTGATTCCCTGCGGCACGCGCTTGTCGCCGAACACCGTATAGTTGCCGAGATGCGGGTCGCCGTGGATGACGCCGTGACGCGAAAACGGCAGCCACCATGCCTTGAACAGCGCGGTAGCCAGCCGGTTGCGGATTTCCAGCCGATCGTCCTTGCGGGTGAGCAGCTTGTCGCCATCGAGCCAGTCGAGCGTCAGCAGCCGCTGGGTCGAGAGATCGGGCCACACGCCCGGCACGCGGACCTCGGCCACATTGGCGAGCATGTCCCGATAGAGCGCGACATGCTTCGCCTCGCGCGCGTAATCGAGCTCCTCGCGCAGCCGCGCGCCGATTTCCTTGGCGATCTCGCTGGTGTCGATGGCGGAATCCATCCGGGCACGGATCGCGAGCAGCCAGCCGAGCTGACGCAGGTCCGCCTCGACGGCCGACTTCATGTCGGGATACTGCAGCTTGCAGGCGAGCGGCGCTCCGTCATGCGAAACCGCGCGATGCACCTGGCCGAGCGAGGCCGCCGCGGCCGGCTGATGTTCGAACGACCGAAACCGGCGCTGCCAGTCGCTGCCCAACTCCGCGACCATCCGCCGCTTCACGAATGCCCAGCCCATCGGCGGCGCCTCGCTTTGCAAGGTCGCAAGCTGGGCGGCATACTCCGGCGGCAGCAGGTCGGGAATGGTCGCGAGCATCTGCGCGACCTTCATGATCGGGCCTTTCAGCCCGCCGAGCGCCGCCGTCAGGCTCAGCGCGTCACGAAGGTCGTTGCGGCCGCGCCCTGTGATGCGCGCCGCCGCGATCCGCGCCGCGACACCGCCGACATTGGCGCCCACGCGCGCATAGCGCGCCGCACGGGCGGAGAAGCGGTTGCGTTCGCGGTCCGGCGGACGATCGGACATGACAGATCAGATAGTCGCGGCATGCGCAAATTGATAGCCGCGCATCCAGGCGCGGTTCATGCCTTCGGCCAGCTGTCGCGAATCCAGCGCGTCAGGCTTTAAGGCCGCTGTTCAACAGATGTTGTCCAACCTTGGCATCAGCTAAGCCTTTCCAATTCCTCGATCATTCCCTCGATCACACTCAGTCCGCCATGCCAGAAGGCAGGGTCGCGGGCGTCGAGGCCGAAGGGGGCGAGCAGCTCGGAATGATGCTTGGTGCCGCCGGCGGCGAGCATATCGAGATAGCGTTCTGCAAAGCCCTCATGGGAGCGCTCGTAAACCGCATAGAGCGAGTTCACCAGGCAATCGCCGAAGGCATAGGCATAGACATAGAAGGGCGCATGGATGAAGTGACCGATGTAGGTCCAGAACGTCTCGTAGCCGGCGCGGAACTCGATCGCCGGGCCAAGGCTCTCGCGCTGCACTTCCATCCAGATCTCACAAAGCCGCTCGGAGGTGAGCTCGCCTTCCTTGCGCTCGGTGTGGACCTTGCGCTCGAACGTATAGAACGCGATCTGCCGCACGACCGTGTTGAGCATGTCCTCGACCTTGGCGGCGAGCATCGCCTTGCGCGCCTTCCGGTCCGTCGTCTCGGACAGCAACCGCCGGAAGGTGAGCATTTCGCCGAACACGCTCGCGGTTTCCGCCAGCGTGAGCGGCGTCGGAGCCATCAGCGGCCCCTGCCTGCCGGCCAGTACCTGATGCACGCCGTGACCGAGTTCGTGCGCCAGCGTCATCACGTCGCGCGGCTTGCCCTGATAATTGAGCAGCACGTAAGGGTGTGCCGACGGCACGGTCGGATGCGAAAACGCGCCCGGTGCCTTGCCGGGACGGGCCGGCGCGTCGATCCAGTTGCGATCGAAGAAGCGCTGCGCGATTTCCGCCATTTTCGGCGAAAAGGCGCCGTAAGCCGAGAGCACCGTCTCGCGCGCCTGCGGCCAGGCGATGTTGCGCGCGGGCACCTTCGGCAGCGGCGCGTTGCGGTCCCAATACATCAGCCGCTTCTTGCCGAACCATTTCGCCTTCAGCGCATAGTAGCGGTGCGACAGGCGCGGATAGGCATCGCGCACCGATTGCACCAGCGCCTCCACCACCTCGCGCTCCACGCGGTTGCCGAGATGACGCGAGTCCGCGATATCGGCAAAGCCGCGCCAGCGATCGGAGATCTCCTTGTCCTTCGCCAGCACGTTGGTGATGAGCGTGAAGATGCGCAGGTTTTCCCTGAATGTCTTGCCGAGCGCGACCGCCGCAGCCTTGCGCTTCGTCTCGTCCCTGTCCTGCAGCAGGTTCAGCGTCTGCTCGAGCGGCAGCGCCTTGCCGCCGACCTTGAAGCGCAGGCCGGCCAGCGTGTCGTCGAACAGCCGGTTCCATGCCGCGTAACCCGACACGGACTTTTCGTGGAACAACTGCTCTACACGATCCTCCAGCTGGTACGGCTTCTCCTTGCGGATGTCCTCGAGCCACGGCCGATAATGGCCGAGCTTCGGATCCTGCATCGCACGCTCGAGCACTTCATCCGCGATGCGGTTGAGTTCCAGGGTGAAGAACAGCAGATGCACCGACGCGGCGGTGACACGTTCCTGCACGTCGCCGAAGAATTTCGCCCGAACCGGATCGATGGTGTTGCCGGCATAGACGAGATAGGCGAACGAGATCAGCCGCCCGAGCAGGTCGTCGATCATTTCATATTGCCGCACGGCATCCGCGAGCTTCTCGCCCGCGTCGTCTCCGTTGGCGAGCATCGACAGCTTGCCCTTGTAGTTCTCCTCGAACGCCACGCTGTAGCTTTCAGCGCGGTCGAGGTCGCGCTTCACCTCGGGAGCGTCGATCGCCGGATAGAGGTCCGTCAGATTCCATTCCGGAAGGGCCTCCGCGCGCGCGGCGGACGGACGGCCCGGCTTGCCGGCCTTGGCGGAGAGGATCTTGCGGCGGGTGGAAACGGCACGGGCGGGCATGGGCGAATCTCTGTCGGTTTTCAAGGAAGGCGGACCGGACCTGGCGCACGCCATCCAATACCGAGCCTATGGCAGGGAAATGGCGGCAGCCATGCGCGCATGAGAGAGGATAACTCAACAATCGGGAAGCGTTATCTTGTAGGATGTGGCGATTAGCAAAAATGCCGAACCCCGCTTCATGAACGCTCCCGCGCTCCCGTCGCCTACGCCCGCGAAAGCCGATTTCGCGGCGCTGTTCACCCCCAAGCTCATCACCGTCTGGCACGAAGGCTACGGACTCGCCGCATTGCGCGCCGATGCGATTTCCGGCCTCACGGTCGCGATCGTCGCGCTGCCGCTGTCGATGGCCATCGCCATCGCCTCCGGCACGACGCCGGACCGCGGCCTCTACACCGCGATCGTCGGCGGCTTCCTGGTCTCGCTCCTGGGCGGCAGCCGGTTTCAGATCGGCGGACCGGCCGGCGCCTTCATCGTGCTGGTCGCGGCGACGGTCGAACGCCACGGCATCGGCGGGCTGATCCTGGCGACGATGATCGCTGGAACGTTCCTCATCGCCGCCGGCTTCCTGCGGCTCGGCACCTATGTGAAGTTCGTGCCTTACCCGGTCACGGTCGGCTTCACCTCGGGCATCGCGATCATCATTTTCGCCAGCCAGGTAAGGGACTTGTTCGGCATAACGCTCGCCGGCCACGAACCCGGCGACCTTATTCCAAAGGTCAAGGCGCTGGCCGCCGCCTGGCCGAGCGTGAACCCGTCCGCCGTCCTGATCGCCGTGCTCACCATCGCCGTGATCATGGGATTGCGGCGATGGCGGCCGTCCTGGCCCGGCCTGCTGATCGCCGTCGCGCTCGCCTCGCTCGCCGCCTGGGCATTCAGCCTTCCGGTCGAAACCATCGGCACCCGGTTTGGTGGCATTCCCCGCACCCTGCCGCTGCCCGGCCTGCCCGACCTCTCCTTGGCAAAAGTCCTCGCCGTGCTGCCGGACGCCGCGGCTTTCGCCGTGCTGGGCGCGATCGAATCGCTGCTTTCCGCCGTCGTGGCCGACGGCATGACCGGCCGGCGGCACCGCTCGAACTGCGAACTCGTCGCCCAGGGCGTGGCGAATATCGGGGCGGCGCTGTTCGGCGGCATCTGCGTCACCGGCACGATCGCCCGTACCGCGACCAACGTACGCGCCGGCGCGCGCGGGCCGGTCGCCGGCATGCTCCATTCGGCCTTCCTGCTGCTGTTCATGCTGGTCGCCGCCCCGCTCGCGAGCTTCATTCCGCTGCCGGCGCTCGCCGGCGTGCTCGCCGTCGTCGCCTGGACGATGGTGGAGAAGCATGCCTTCGCCTCGCTCCTGCGTTCGTCGTGGAGCGACGCGGCCGTGCTGCTCGCGACGTTCCTGCTCACGATGTTCGTTGGGCTGATGGAAGGCATTCTCGTCGGCTTCGCCATCGGCGCGCTCGTGTTCATCGACCGGATGGCGCACGCGGCCGGCGTGGAAGCGATCGTCGCGCCGCGCGACACGGCGGACGACGCAGGCCCGCCGCGCGGCCCGTATGACGCGGAGCTCGCCACCGACCCCGCGGTCACGGTCTATCGGATCACCGGGGTGTTCTTCTTCGGAGCAACCTCGGCGATCACGGCGGTACTGGACGACGCCGTGACGCGCGGCAAGGCGCTGGTGATCGACGTGGCGGCGGTTCCCTTCCTCGATTCCACGGCCGCCAACGCGCTCGAGGGCGTCTATCGCAAGGCCACCCGTGCGGCCGTGCCGATGTTCATCACCGGCGCGGGCGCGGCAATCCGGCGCACCCTGCAGGCGCACGGTATTCCCGGCACGGTCTACCTGCCGAGCATCGAGGTCGCGGTCGCGCGGGCGCAGCACCGCGCCTAGCACGCTCCGACTTCTCCGATTCAGGTTCCGTTAGGCGCAGCGCTTAATCGGACGTTAAACGCCTGCGAGCGAAAGTGCCCCGTTTCGGAACAGTAGCGGGGAGTTGCGTCATGGCGGAGCGTATCCTGGTCGTTGATGATGACCCCGTGCAGCGCCGGCTCCTCGAAGCGATGGTCGCTAGGTTCGGCTACGAGGCGGTCACCGCGGAAAGCGGCGATGCCGCCCTCGCCTTCCTGTCCGACCCAGCGGCGGCGATCGAGTGCGCGGTCGTCGATCTGGTGATGCCGGACCTCGACGGCCTCGGCGTGCTCGCCAGGGCGCGCGACCTCGGCATCGAGACCCCCGTGATCGTGCAGACCGCTCACGGCGGCATCGACAACGTCGTCACCGCGATGCGTGCCGGCGCCGCCGATTTCGTGGTCAAGCCCGTGTCGCCCGAGCGGCTGCAGGTTTCGCTGCGCAACGCGCTCGCGAGCCGCGCGCTCGCCGGCGAGCTGTCGCGCATGAAGCGTTCGCGCGCGGGCACGCTGACCTTCAAGGATATCGTGACCCGCAGCGCGCGCATGCATGCGGTCCTGCGCGCGGCGGAAAAAGCCGCCACCTCGCAAATTCCCGTCCATATCGCGGGCGAGTCCGGTGTGGGCAAGGAGCTGATCGCGCGGGCGATCCACGGCTCCGGCGCCCGCCGCTCGAAATCGCTCGTTGCGGTCAATTGCGGCGCCATTCCCGACAACCTGGTGGAATCGATCCTTTTCGGCCACGAGAAAGGCGCGTTCACCGGCGCCACGGAGCGCCACATCGGGAAATTCGTCGAGGCGGACGGCGGCACGCTGTTCCTCGACGAAGTCGGCGAACTGCCGCCGGCGACGCAGGTGAAGCTCCTGCGCGCGATCCAGGAAGGCGAGGTCGAGCCGGTCGGCGCACGAAAGCCGGTGAAGGTCGATGTCCGCGTCGTGTCGGCGACCAACCGCGATCTGATGGCCGACGTGAAGACCGGACGCTTTCGCGAGGACCTCTTCTACCGGCTGCACGTCTTTCCGATCTCCGTTCCGCCGCTGCGCGAGCGGGCCGAGGACATTCCCGATCTCGTCCGCCATTTCCTGATCCGGTTCGCCACGGAGGAAGGCAAGCGCGTGCGCAGCGTCTCGGCGGAAGCGCTCAGATTGCTCATGGCGCACCGCTGGCCCGGTAACGTGCGGCAACTCGAGAATGCGATCTTCCGCGCGGTCGTGCTGGCCGAAGGCGAGGAGATCGGTCTCGACGAGTTTCCGCAGATCGCGGCGTCCGCCGATCCTGCAACCGCACCGCAGGCCGGAGCGGCGGACGATCTGCCGGGCGTTGTCTCGCCGCCGATCGGCGAAACGCTCCATCTCGACGAGCACGCGATGTGGGGATTGCCGTCCGGCGCCGGAATTTCTGCCAACGCGGTAAACGAAGGCGTGGGCACGTTAAGGTTGCTGCACGATGGGGACGTACGGCCGCTTGAAGCGATCGAAGCGGAAGTCATCCGCTTCGCCATAGCCCACTACCGCGGGCAGATGTCGGAAGTCGCGCGCAAGCTGCAAATCGGGCGCTCCACGCTCTATCGGAAACTGGACAGCCTCGGACTCGGCGCGCAGGACGACGAAACCGAACGGTTAACGGACGTGGCGAGGGAGTAACAGTGCCGACAAATCTGCGTGACGGCAGAGCCTTTTATCCACTCCCCACGTTTCGGCCGCCGAAGAAGTCGAGGTATGTTCGCACGAGCCGCGGCGAGCGCCACGAACCTTCGGCACCGTTGGCCGTTGCACAGGTGTGATCTTGGACACACAGGGGCGGAGCGAACGGTGTTACATCGCGGTCTTCGCATAGGACTTACTGGGGTGCCGCGACTGCGCACCGGAGGGGAACTGGACGATGGTGATCTTTCGCGTTGAACGACTGCTGGCCGGCACCGCCATTGCAATCGCGCTTTCGATGACCGGGACGGCTGGGCATGCGCAATCCGGCGCGAAATCCGACGGAGTTCCAATCCCCGAGCCGGCGACCATCGCCCCGCTCACGCCGGCCGATGTCGCGCCCGTGCCTGCGCCGCGTCCAACCGCCGCGGACACAACGTCGGCTCAGCCCAAGGCCGCCGAGACAAAACCGGATCAGGCGCAGCCCACCGACACCACAGCAGGCATTGCTCCGGCCAAAACAAAGCCGGCCGAGGCAAAGCCTGCCGAGAGCACGGCGGAAGCCAAGCCTGCCGATGTGAAGGCGCCCGACTCCGCCAAAGCCACGGCTTCGACCCCGGCGCCCGTGCCGGCGGCGACGGCCACGGCGGATGCCGGCGCCTCGAGCGCCGTCACCGAAAAGCTGCGCGACCTGTTCACCTCCAAGCTCGATCGTCCGTTCCTCAATCGCGGCGACCGCTCCGGCGCGGAAGCGTTCTACAGCGCGCGCAAGTTTGCCCCGGTCTGGACCACCGACGCCGGTCCGAACGAGCAGGCCAAGGCGGCGATCGCCTATCTGGAAAAGATCGGCGCCGACGGCCTTGATCCGGCCGATTATCCGATTCCGTCCTTCAAGCCGGGCATGGACGCGGCCGCGCTGGCCGACGCCGAGGCCAAGCTGACCGCCTCGATCCTCGCCTATACGCGCCACGCGAGCACGGGCCGTCTCGCCTACTCGCGCGTCAGCGCCGACATCTACTACGCGCTGCAGGCGCCCGACGCGAAAGACGTGCTGTCGCGCGTATCGCAGTCGAAGAACGTCGCGGCGGCGCTCGACAGCTATGAGCCGCAACATCCGCAGTACAAGGCCCTGAAGGCGCAGCTCGCCAAGGCGCGCGCTGCCGCCGACAGCAAGGATCACGGTCCGGCGCCGATCCCCACCGGCGTCACCGTCAAGTGGACGAAGACGGGCACGACGGATCCGCGCGTACCGGCGCTGCGCGAGCGGCTGGGCCTCGCGGCGAAGCCGGGCGACCTGACCTACGACAAGGAACTGGCGATCGCGGTCGCGAGGTTCCAGAAAGCGCACGATCTCAAGGCCGACGGGCATCTCGGCAATGCAACGGTGGCCGCCATCAACGGTCCCAAGCGCGAGCGCCTCGTCGATACGCTGATCGTCAACCTGGAACGCTGGCGCTGGGTGCCGCGCGACCTCGGCGCCAAGCGCGTGATCCTGAACATCCCGGACTACACGCTGCGCGTCTACAACGGCAATGCGCAGGTCTGGATGACCAAGGTGGTCGTCGGCAAGCCGGGCAAGCACGCAACGCCGCTGCTGTCGGAGACGATGAAGTACATCACCGTCAACCCGACCTGGAACGTGCCGCCGTCGATCGTCTACGGCGAATACCTGCCGGCGCTCCAGCAGGATCCGACGGTGCTCGACAGGATGGGCTTCAAGCTCGCGCAGAACGCCGACGGCGGCGTGCGCATCTGGCAACCGCCGGGCGACGGCAACGCGCTCGGACGCATCCGCTTCAACTTCCCGAACAAGTTCCTCGTCTATCAGCACGACACCCCGGAGAAGCAACTGTTCTCGCGCTTCCCCCGCGCCTACAGCCATGGCTGCATGCGCGTCGAGAACCCGCCGAAGTACGCGGAGGTCATTCTCGGCCTCGCCAACCCGAAGGACGGCTACACGATCGACAAGATCCGGAGCATGTACGGGCCGAGCGAAATCGACATCAAGCTGCAGACCTACATTCCCGTTCACATCACCTACCAGACTGCGTTCGTGGACGAGAACGGCAAGCTCGAATTGCGCGACGACGTATACGGCCGCGACGCCGCGATGATCGCCGCGCTCAAGCCGGAGAACCGCAAGGTCGCCGACGTTCCCGTCGATCATCCGCCGGAGAACTACAGCCATCCGCCGGCGACGCTGCCGCCCGGCGTGCCCGGCGCCTATGCGGGCAACAACGGCTTCGGCAACGACGGCCCGAACTTCTTCGAGATGCTGTTCGGCGGCGGGCGCCAGGCCGCGCCGCAAGCCGCCAATACCGGTCGCCGCGGCCGGCCGGTCCGCCAGGCGGTGAACCGCGACATCTTCTCCTGGTGACGGCAAGGACGGCGGCGGAACGTAAAAAATTCCGTTCTGCCGGTAGGGATTAACCGTTCGCAGCCCCGGCCTGTTCGCCGGGGCTGTTTTTTTGCCATACTCGCCCGGTACTCGAGCCATCACGGGCGGGGGGCGCGAAAGTGCGCATTAACCGATCCCGATCTAGAGAGCATCAGCTACGTTCGCCGCGACGGGGATTGCGGCGGGATTTGTCCAGCGGCTTTTGGCGGGATCGCGTTTGTCACGTTTTGCGGGGCTTTTGACCTGTCGTCGGTCGTCGTATCTGGCGCGCGCCGCTGCCGCGGTGCTGATCCTTTCGTTCTGCGCCGAGAACACCCAGACGGCGGACGCGAACGGCGACACCCGCACGATCTCGCTGCATCATATCCATACCAACGAGGACATCACCGTCACCTACAAGGTGAATGGCCGCTACGACGCCGACGCGATGAAGAAGCTCGACTGGTTCCTGCGCGACTGGCGCAAGGCCGAGTCGACGCGCATGGATCCCCAGGTCATCGACGTCCTGTGGGCGGTTCAGCAGCAGATCGGCAGCAGCAAGCCGATCTGGATCGTCTGCGGCTACCGCTCTCCCGGCACCAACGCGATGCTGCGCCGGCGCTCCTCGGGCGTCGCCGAGTTCAGCCAGCACACGCTCGGCAAGGCCATCGACTTCTACATTCCGGGCGCCAATCTGCAGCAGACCCGCGAGATCGGCCTCAAGCTCCAGCGCGGCGGCGTCGGCTATTACCCGACCTCCGGCTCGCCGTTCGTGCACATGGACGTCGGCAGCGTCCGCCACTGGCCGCGCATGACCCACGAACAACTCGCGCGCCTGTTTCCCGACGGGCGGACGGTGCATATCCCGAGCGACGGCAAGCCGCTGAAGAACTATGCGCTCGCGCTGGCCGACATCGAGGCGCGCGGCTCGAGCATGCCGTCCGCGATGTCGCTCGCTTCCGCGCACGATGCCGGCGTCGATACGTCGGCACCGCCGAAGCGCAACCTGCTGGCCGCGCTGTTCGGCGGTCGCAAGGATGACGATGAAGCAGACGCCGCGGCTGCCGCGACGGCAGGCAAGCCGGCGCCCGGCGCCCGCGTCGCCGCCATTGCGAGCGACGTGAAGACGAAGCTCGAATCCAAGAAGCTCGCGGCGTTGGCCCGCGCCGCCTCCGCGCGATCCGCGCCTGAGCCCGGCAGCAGCGAGACCATCGCGCCGGTCAAGGTTGCCGCCCTCAAGGTCGAAGCGGGCAAGGCCGAAGCCGTCAGAGCCGAGCCGGCGAAAGCCGAAATCGCCAAGGTCGCCGCGATCCCGTTGCCCATGGCGCGTCCGAAGCAGGCGCCGGCACCCGCTCCGATGGTTGTCGCGAGCGCGGACCCCGCCGGCATCGCCGCACCCGCCACCCCGGCTCCCGCTCCCGCCCGCGCGGCCGGCGGCATCTTCGCCGCGCGCGGCGTCTGGGACGACCGCGAGGGGCTGAAGCAGATCGACCGCGCCAACGCATATAACCTGGCTTCCTACCAGATCGCCTATGCCGACACGACCGCGACGACCGGACCGGCGCTCGGCTATGCCGCCGTGCTGACCCACAATCCGCGACGCGCGGACGGCTCGCCGGTCGAGATCGTGCGCCCGATGCGCACCGCCGCGAGCTTCGACGACATCTGGATGCGTGCCATGATGCTGGCGCCCGACCTGCAGCACTTCATGAGCGCCACGCTGCTCGGCACGCAGGACCCCAAGGAGCTGCGTCCGCTGATGCGCAAGCCGGCCTCGACGCTGGCGATGACCTTCTCCGACGATCCGCGAGGCGGCCTGGGCACGAACCAGTTCTCCGGCGATGCCGTCGTGTTCCTCGAGAGCACGCCGCTTCTCACCCGCACGGCGATGCTGCCGTAGCCCTGCGCCTGCCGCAGGGTTCAGGGCTCCCGGCAAGTCCTCCATCCACGAACGCAACGGACGCGAAGCGTGCCGCGCGGCGGCTTTACGCATCCCGTTACCCTTGCAATTCGCCGCCACAGCCCCGACGATGGCCGGATAATCAACAACATGGGGAGGCTGAAATGCGCAAACTGCTTGTGGTGCCGTTCGTCGTCGCCGTTTCGCTCGCGCTCGCCGCGTGCGGCCAGGGTCCGAAAGGCGACAAGGGCGACCAAGGCGCCAAAGGCGATCCCGGTCCGGCCGGCGTCGCAGGCGCGCCGGGTCCCGCCGGTCCGCCCGGCAAGGACGGAAAAGACGGGAAGGATGGAAAGGACGGCAAGGATGCGGCGGCGTTGCGCGTGATCGCGAATGCCGGCGACGATACCGCGTGCCAATCCGACGAGGTACTGGTCAGCGCCTATTGCGATTCGACCGGCGCTACCGACAGCGCGCCGATGACGCCGATATTCGCCATCCCCGGCGCCGGCTCCTCGGAGTCCGGCAATGTGATGCATGCGACCTGCAAGGGCAGCAAGGTCGTGGCGATCTGCATGAAGAAGTAGCGGCCCCGCGCCGGATACGACGCTCCCAAAAACGAGATCGCCCGGCTGTGCCGGGCGATCGAATTTCAGAAGCCGCGAGAGCTCAGATCATCCCGAGCGCGTGCATATAGGTTTCCAGGATCGTTTCCTGTTCCTTGCGCTCATCGGCATCCTGCTTGCGCATCCGCACAATCGTGCGCAGCGCCTTGGTGTCGTAACCGACCGCCTTGGCCTCGGCATAGACGTCGCGGATGTCGTCGGAAATCGTCTTCTTTTCTTCCTCCAGCCGCTCCACGCGCTCCACGAAAGCCTTGAGCTGATCCTTGGCGAAGCTGTGGGCCTTGTCTTCCTTGACAGCGGCAGCGGTGGCCATTGCGTACTCCTGACGTATCGCGAGATTGCGGCATTTCTCAAAATACGTTCGGGAAGGGCAGGCCGCCGGTCAAGGCGCGACGTCGGGCAGTCCACAACTTCGCGCCGGCAAGCGGACGCCGAAAGGACCGCGATGCCGCGACCTGGATGAGCAAGGCGGAATCCGGCGCCGCGCGCGCCCGCGTCACATGCATCCTCGCGGGATTCGCTCGCGCTTCGCCCGAGGGAAACAGTAAGGGAACCGGCGGTGCCCGCCGCCCGCCGGACAACTGAAGTGGCGCAGCCTTACAGCGGCGTCTTCATCACCCTGCCGGTCGCATCGACAAACCACCTCTCGCTGGCGAACGGCTTCCCGGCGAGGCGTGCCGCCACCCAGTCGGCGATCAGCGAGGGTAGATACGGCCCGAGCGTCGCTGCGGGCACGCCGCCGATGGCGTGCCGCGAATCCTGATAGACGACGAACTGGCGCGGCCCCTTCATCGTCGCCAGCATGTCCTCGACATGATGCAGCGGACACAGCTCGTCCGACTCGCCGCCGACGATCAGATAGGGCATCTCGATCTTCTCGGCGTGGCCCTTGTAGCTCAGCGTCGTCTTGAACGCCTCGAACTCGGCCTCGTCCGCAATTTGCGCCATGTACATGAAGCGCTGTTTGAAGGTCGGCGACGCTTCCTCGAAGATCGTATGGCAACCGGGCTCGAGGTTCGGCGAGGACACCACGCAGCATTTGAAGCGCGGCTCGTTCGCCACCATGATGGTGCAGAAATAGGAACCGAAGCTGTTGCCGGAGACGGCGACGTTCCCGCTGTCGAGTTCCGGCCGCTGATCGATCCATGCCATGATCGCGGCGCCCGCCGCCGCCCAGTTCTCGGTCGAAACGGGGATGCCGAGCACGGCGCTCTCGTACTGTCCGGGCCCATCCACGGCGAGCACCGCCATGCCGCGCTGGAGCCAGCGATCGCCATACATCGCGACGCTGATTTCCTTCAGGCTGTCCATTCCGGGAATCGTGACGACCACGGGGATGCGGCCGCCCTGGTAGTCCGGCGGCAGGTGCAGCCACGCCGGCAGCTTGGCGCCCTTGAAGGGAATCCAGGCTTCCTCGATCCGGTGCGCGGCAAGCTTTGCGTAGGCCGTGTAGCACTCGCGCTTGCGCGCATTGCAGAACAGGTTCTCCTCGTTGTTCTCGTCGAACGGCCACTGCGCCGCGCCCCAGTGCACGGCGGCCATCAGGTAGTTCTCGCGCGCCGTCACCTTGTTGCCGGCTTCGAGCGCCTCCTTCGCGCGTGCCTCGCGGCGACGGCCCTGGGCCTGGAACGCCGGCGAGCAGTCGGCATATTTCTTCACGCGCTGGCGGATGGCGACAAAGTCCGACTGCGCCTCGAGCCCGAGCGGCGCGCCGAGATAGATCGTACGCGGCTGATCCCAGTCGACGCCGTTGGCGGCGATGACGTTGTCGAGCAGCCAGCGCTGTTCGGTGAAGCGCCGCACCTGTGGCGCACGGTGTTTTGCGGAAGCCATTGTTTCCATCCCGATTGAACCCGGCCGATCATAGCCGGCCGCGCATGCCGGCGTTATTTTACGGTGTATTCCCGCACGGCATCGGGCTTCGGCGCAAAGCCGAGCCCCGGCGTCTCCGGCAGCGTAAGATAGCCCTGCTCCGCCGTCGGCATTCCTTCGAACACCTTGCGATAGAGGTCTTCGGCCAGATAGTGGATCTCGACCAGCGTGCCGTTGGCGACGCCGGCCTGCAGGTGCATGTTGTGATATTGCCACGCGCCGCCATTGGCGACCGCGACGTTGAACGCGCCGGCCAGCCCGGCGATCTTCTGGCACTGGGTGTAGCCGCCGCTGATGACGACATTGGGCTGCGCGTAGTCGATCGCCTCGCGCACCAGGAGATCCTTGAAGCGGAACGCGAGCCCCTCGTTCTGACCGCAGGCAAGCGCCAGGCCCGACTGCCGGCGCAGCACGGCCATCTGCGCGGCGTCGTTCTGGGTCAGCGGCTCCTCGAAGAACGAGATGCCGAGCGGCTTGACCATCTCGGCGAGCTTCTGGGCGTGGTAGAGGTCGAGGCTGCAATTGGCGTCGAGGAAAATCTCCACTTCCGGCCCGACCGCCTCGCGCACCGCGCGCACCCGCGCCTCGTCCTCGCGGATCAGGTCCATCAGCGGCCGTATGTCGCGCCGCGCGAGGCCACTGTGCCCGACCGTCATCTTGAGTCGCCGGAAGCCGCGTCCGACCCACAGCTTCGCGGCCTCCGCCAGTTGCCCGCGGTCGAAGAAATCGAACCCGAAGGTCACATAAACGGGGACGCGGTTGCGCGCGCCGCCGAGCAGCCGCCACACCGGCAGGCCGAGCGCCTTGCCCTTGATGTCCCATAAGGCGACGTCGATGGCGGCGAGCGCATGGGCGGCATAGCCGGTCTGGCCGCGCGGCATCATCTCCCAGTAGAGTTTGTCCCAGACGCGCTCGTGGGCGAGCGGGTCCTCCCCGAGGATTGCCGGCCCGGCGACCGCGTTGACGGCGCTCGCGGCAACGGCTTCCTCGGTGATCGCCGTGAATCCGTGGCCCACCAGCCCGGTATCGGTCTCGACCTCGACGAGGCAGGGCGACATCGCCGCCTGCCGCTCGGCGCCCACCAGCCCGACCTTGATCGGAACGTGGATAGGGGTCGCCGTGACGCGCGCAATTTTCATCGGTAGTGCTTCCGTTTCCTGCCCTGCTCACGCATCGCATCCCCGCTTGCGCCCCGCAAGCGTTGCGGGTCAAATACGGGCGAATACCAGCCCGGAAGGCAGCGCTGCCCTGAGGGCTTCCGACAATTCAGCTTTTCTTCAAGGGGGAATGCCGTGGACGCAGTCGTTGGCAAGTTTGGCATCGGGCAGCCGGTGCGCCGGGTCGAGGATCAGCGCTTCATCACCGGGCGGGGGCGCTATGTCGACGACGTGACCCTCCCCCACCAGGCCTACGGCGTCATCGTGATGTCGCCCCACGGCCACGCCAAGATCCGGAAGATCGACACCGGCGCCGCCCGCGCCGCCGAGGGCGTGCTCTGCGTCCTCACCGCGCAGGACATCGCCGATGAGAAGCTCGGCGTGCTCGTGCCGCCGATGCCGGAGGATTTCGGCGGACCGAAGGGCTACCGCGCCTCGCGCCCGCTGCTCGCGTCGGACCGCGTGCGCTGCGTCGGCGACCGCGTCGCCTTCGTCGTCGCCGAGACCGAGGAACAGGCGCGCGCTGCCGCCGAGCTCGTCGAGGTGGATTACGAACCGCTGCCCTCGGTGACGACCGTCGAACAGGCGACCGCGAAGGACGCTCCGCGCGTCTATGACGACAATCCGGGCAACATCGCCTTCGTGATGGCGATGGGCAACAAGGAAAAGACCGACGAGGCCTTCGCCAAGGCCAAGCACGTCGTCAAGCTCAAGATCGCCAACAACCGCGTCTCCGCCAACTCGATCGAGCCGCGCGCGGCGAACGGCGACTACTCCGCCGACAACGACAGCTTCACCCTCTACACCACCTCGCAGAACCCGCACGGCGCGCGCTCGCAGATCGCGGGCCAGATCCTGCACATCCCGGAGACCCGCCTGCGCGTGGTGTCGCCGGACGTCGGCGGCGGCTTCGGCATGAAGGGCAGCGTCTATCCGGAGGACGCGCTGGTGCTGGTCGCCTCGCGCCGCGTCAACCGGCCCGTGAAGTGGACCTCGACCCGCGCCGAAGCGCTGGCGATGGACGCCCACGGCCGCGACCAGATCGTCACCGGCGAGCTCGCGCTCGACGATGACGGCAAGATCCTCGGCATCCGTGCGCATTCGATGCACGCGGTCGGCTCGCACGTCACCGCGGCGGCCTTCGCCATCAGCATGTTCTCGGTCAAGCTGCTCGCCGGCGTCTACGACATCCCCGCCGGCTTCATCATGGCGCAGGCGGTGCTGACCAACACCTCGGCGATGGCGCCCTATCGCGGCGCCGGCCGGCCCGAGGCGACCTACCTCGTCGAGCGCCTGATCGAGCGTGCGGCCAGCGTCCTCAACATGGACCCGGTCGCGCTGCGCAAGAAGAACTTCATTCCCAAGTCGAAGATGCCCTACACGAATACGTCCGGCATTGTGTACGACTCCGGCGATTTCGAGCACGTCACCAACGAGTGCCTCAAGCTCGCCGACTACGACGGCTTCAAGAAACGCCGCGCCGAGTCCAGGAAGAACGGCAAGCTGCGCGGCTGGGGCATGGCGTATTTCGTCGAGGAGGCGGCGATCTTCAACGACCGCATGGACCTGCGCTTCGACCCCTCGGGCGAAGTGACGATCGTCGCGGGAACGCATTCGCACGGCCAGGGCCACGCGACCGTCTATGCGCAGATGGTATCGGAATGGCTCGGCGTGCCGTTCGAGAACATCCGCTTCATCCAGGGCGACACCAACGAGGTGCCGATCGGACGCGGCACCTACGGCTCGCGCAGCATGATGGTCGGCGGCAACGCGCTCAAGGACGCGGCCAACAAGATCATCGAGAAAGCCAAGCCGATGGCGGCCAAGATGCTGGAAGCCTCTGCGGGCGACATCGAGTTCAAGGACGGCCAGTTCAAGGTCGTCGGCACCGACAAGGCGATCACGCTCACCAATGTCGCCAAGGCGTTCTACGCGCCGATGTTCCTGCCGAAGGAAGTAGGCGTTGGGCTCGAGGCCGCCGGCAGCTTCGCGGCGGAGCCACCGTGCTATCCGAACGGCTGCCACACCTGCGAGGTGGAGATCGATCCCCAGACCGGCGTGATCGAGCTTGCCCGCTATACCGCCGTCGACGACGTCGGCAAGGTGATGAACCACCTGCTCGCGGAGGGCCAGGTCCACGGCGGCATCGCGCAGGGCGCAGGACAGGCGCTGATGGAGAACGTCGTCTACGACAGCTCGGGCCAGCTCCTGAGCGGCAGCTTCATGGACTATGCCATGCCGCGTGCGGACGACCTGCCCGATTTCGGCGGCGAGTTTGCGGAAATCCCCTCGCCGACCAATCCGCTCGGCGTCAAGGGCTGCGGCGAGGCCGGCGCGACCGGCGCGCCGCCTGCCATCATGGCGGCGGTGCTGGACGCGCTGAAGCCCTACGGCATCGAGGAAATCGACATGCCGGCGACGCCGGCGCGCGTCTGGGCCGCGCTCAACAAGGCGGGCGCCAAGGCGGCATAGCGGGGAGCGGAGCGACAGCGCGGCCGGCACGTCCGGCCGTGCTCGTTCGTCTTTCGGGGGGCACGATGAAGCGTCGGGGGACGGTTCTGCGCGTGGGCGCGCTGGCGCTCGCGGCCACGGTCGTTGTTTCGCATACCGCCGGCGCGCAGGAACCGGCTGCACCCGACAGCGTGAGCGCCCGTTTCGTCCTCGACGAGCTCCGCAAGGACGGCTTCATCGCCAAGCTCGATGCCGACAGCAACGGCGACCCGCGCATCAGCCTGAAGGTCGACGGCTACGACTGGTCGATCTACTTCTATGCCTGCGCGCCCGGCGACAACGAGACGCGGCCGTGCGTCAGCTATCAGTTCTATTCGGGCTATACGTCAGCGCGGGCGGTTCCGCTCGCCACGATCAACAAGTGGAACACCGAGAAGCGCTATGCGCGGGCCTATAATTATGTTCAGCGCGACGGCAAGACCTCGGCCCGCATCGAGATCGACGTGCTGGCGGAGGGAACCTCCGCCAACCGCGCGGAAACGTTCCGCGCCTTCTTCCAGAAAATGAAGGAAGCCACGCAGGACTTCCGCAAGATGATCGATTTCCGCGGCTAGCGGATATTTCTTTCGGATAAATCCGGCCTGTGCTTCGGGGGCTCACGCGTCCGGAGCCGGGCGGCCGGGACAAGCCCGGCCGCGGCGCGCGAAGGCGCGTCAGAACCGGCATACGCGGATGCGATAGGACCGCCAATGTCCGCCGACCCAGCGGCGACGCCATTCATAATGGCAGGCGCGGTGGCGCCGCCAGGGACGATAATGATGGCGATCGTATCGCCGATGATACTGCGCTTCCTGCACAAGTCCCTCCGCGAGGCCGGAAGCAGCCGACCCGGAGGTGGCAATGCCCGCACTGGCGGGAGACGCAGCGACGGCCGCGGCCGCCGGCGTCATGAACGCAACGCCGCCAAGAAGCGCCGCGGCAGCGACGATGTTCGCAGGCGCAAACGCGCGCAACGTGGCTGAATGAACAAGCTGCATCTCTATTATCCTCCGTCAGCTTCGACTTAACCCAAGCCAACGCGTCCGGCGCCGCAAGGTTCGATCCCCAGGGACGATGCGCCGCGCGACAATCCACCGCAACCGGCAGGCATCCGATGCCGCGCCGACCGGCTCAGCGACGATGCCGCGCCCGCGGCGGCCGATAATCCGGATTGGCCGTGCAATAGCCGCCGCGCCCGCTCACCGACATGCGGCATTGCGCGAAGTTATTGAAGGCGCAGCTCACGACTTCGTTGCGGATGCTGCCGTAAACCGCGCAGACGGGATAGTTCGTATAACGCTGGGCGGACGCCGGCGACGTCGCGGCGGAGAGGCCCAGGCCCGCGCCGAGACAGCCTATCGCCATACCGATCCCGATCCAGTTCATCTGTTTCCTCCGGAGGCTTTCGTAACTTTGCCCCGAAGCAACCCGGCGCGGCGGCGATGGTTCAGGCCGGCACGGAATAACGCTCGCGTAGCAGCCGCTTGGCGACCTTGCTGGGCCCGGTCTTCGGCAGCGGCTCGGACGAGAACACGATCCGCTTCGGCACCTTGTAGGACGCCACGCGGGCGCGGCAATAGGCCGTCAGTTCCGCGGCGTCGGGAGCGGCGCCCTCGCGCGGCACCACGATGGCCGTCACCGCCTCGCCCCAGCGCTCGTCGGGAACGCCGATCACCGCCACCTCCAGCACCTGCGGATGCGCGGAGAGCACATTCTCGACGTCGATCGGATAGACGTTCTCGCCGCCGGTGATGATCATGTCCTTCTTGCGATCGATCACATAGACATAGCCCTCGGCATCGACATAGCCGAGGTCGCCGGTCAGGTACCACCCGCCGCGCAGCGCGGCCGCCGTCTCCCGCGGCTTCCTCCAGTATTCCTTCATGATGCGCGGCCCCGAGAGCGCGATCTCGCCGACCTCGCCCTGCGGGACCGGACGCAGGTCGTCGTCGAGCACGGCGAGGCCGATGTGCGGGGAAGGATGGCCGGCGGAGCGGTGCCGCTCGCGATCGATCTCGTTCGCATCGGACGTGAAGGCTTCCGGCGCGAGCAGCGTCGCTACGCCGCCGCATTCGGTGATGCCGTAGCAATGCGTGTAGCCGCACGGCACGGTTTCCTGCGCCCGCCGGAGAATCCCGAGCGGCGTCGGCGAGCCGCCGAACATGATGAGATCGAGGCTCGTCAGGTCGCACTGCTTCGCCAGCGGGTGGCTGGCGAACATGTTCAGCAGGGTCGTCGGCAGAACGGTCTTGGTGACGCGCTCGGCGGCGATCGTGCGCAGGATGAGTTCCGGCTCGAACTTCGCCACCACCTGACGGCCGCCGACCATCGGCAGGCACCACACCGCCCAGGCATCGGCAAGATGGAACAGCGGCGCCGCGTGCAGCCACACATCGGCGGGCACGAACCGCATGCCGAGGATGGAGTCGAGCGCGGTAAGGACGACGCACTCGTGGGTGAGGCAGACGCCCTTCGGCATGCCGGTGGTGCCGCCGGTGTAATAGATCTGCAGCGTATCGCCGGGGGCGATCTCCGCGGGCGCGGCGAGCGGCGCCGCGGCTGCGAGCAGCGCCTCGTAGTCGAGCGCGCCTTCGAGCTGCCCGGCCTCCTCCAGCGCCACCACGCATTGCAGCGCCGGCAGCGAAGGCCGCAGCGCCGTCACCTGGCCGAAGAACGGCGGCGACGTCAGCAAGGCACGCGCGCCGACGTCGTTGAGCATGTATTCGAGTTCCGGCGGAGCCAGCCGGGAGTTGAGCGGCACGATCACCAGGCCCGCCAGCGCACAGGCGTAATAGGCTTCGACATAGCGGAACGAGTTGGCGTCGAGGATCGCGACGCGGTCTCCCGTCGCCAGCCCGAGACCGCGCAGCGCGGCCGCCAGCCGGCGGGCGCGGTCCACCATCTGCGTATAGGTAAAGGAGCGGTCGCCATCGCTCAGGGCAGGATGCGCAGGCCACGCCTGCGCGGCGCGTTCGAGGATGCGCGAGATCGGGAACATGGCGGCTATTTCCCGGTGAAGCGCGGCCGGCGCTTGGCGGAAGTGGCGGCAAGACCTTCCTTCGCGTCCTCCGTGGTGATCAGCACGCTCTGGCCGAGCCGCTCGAGATAGCGGCCGGTATGCAGGTCAGTGTTGAGGCAGAGGTTGACGACATGCTTGCCCATGCCCATCGCCTGCGGCGCGCGGCTCAACAGCTTTTCGGCGAAGGCATAGGTCTTCGGGAGCAACTCGGCGGCCGGCACGACCTGGTTGACGAGCCCGGTGCGATGCGCCTCCGCCGCATCGATCGGCTCCGCGGTCAGGATCATTTCCTTGGTCTTGCCGAGGCCGATGTAATGCGCGAGGCGGTTGCATGCACCGGACGCCGGAATGACGCCGAGCTGGTTCTCGATCAGGCAGAACGTCGCGTCCTCGGCGGCGACGCGGATGTCGCACGACAGCGCGAGTTCAAGCCCGCCGCCGTAGCATAGCCCATTAACGGCGGCGATCACCGGCTTCTCGAGTGCCTCGAGATCGTCGAAGCCGCGATGGTTCTGCCGATAGTAATAACGGAACGACGCGGTCGAGCGCTCGCCCTTGAGCACGTTGAGATCGACGCCGGTCGAGAAGGCCCGGCCGGCGCCGGTGATGACCAGCACGCGGATAGCGTCGTCGTAGGCCACCCGGGCGACGACGTCGCACCACTCGCGCATCATCGGCTCATCGAAGCAGTTGAGAACCTTCGGCCGGTTCAGCGTCATGGTCGCGATGCCGTCGGGGCGCACCTCGAACGTCACGCTCTTGAACTCGTCGCTCATCGAAATTCCCTTCCGGCCATGATGCCTGATAAGGCACAGCCGGGCGGCAAACTTCAAGAGCGGAACATTATAACCGCGACGTCACGTCGGCGGTTCGGCCCACCATGGCACGGACCAGGTATCGCGCCAGGTATCGCGCGGATGACTGTCCAGGTAGCGCGGATTGAGGAAGCACCTGCCGCCGTTGCCGCTCGCGGCCGCCTCGCATTGCTGCCAGGTCATGAAGCCGCAATTTCCTGTCGTCCCGTTGTTATCGGCAGCGGCCGCAGGTTCCTGGCCGCGGCGCACGCTTGCGTGCGCGCGGCGCGGATAACTTTTAAGCCCGCGGGGTATTCCTTGGCTGCGCCTGCGGCACACACCGAGTATAGTGGCGATGATACCTGTAAGGAGCGTGGTCATGGCCGCCAGGATTGACGAGATCGGTGATGGAATTTTCCGCCTTTCGGTATTCGTGCCGGAGGTCGCGCCACCCCACGGCTTCACGTTCAATCATTTCCTCATCCGCGGCGAGGAGCCGATGCTGTTCCATTGCGGCAAGCGCAAGATGTTCCCGCTGCTTTCGGAAGCGGTTGCGAAGATCATGCCGGTGGAAAAGCTGCGCTGGGTGAGCTTCGGTCATTTCGAGGCCGACGAATGCGGCGGCATGAACGAATGGCTTGCCGCCGCGCCGCATGCCGAGCTGATGCACGGCATGACCGGATGCCGGCTGTCGATCGCCGACATGGCGGACCGGCCGCCGCGCACGCTGGCCGATGGCGAGGTGGTGGACATCGGCGGCAAGCGCATCCGCTATATCGACACGCCGCATGTGCCGCACGGCTGGGATGCCGGTGTCATTTTCGAGGAGACCAGCAGGACGCTGTTCGTCGGCGACCTGTTCACCCACTTCGGGGACCCCGCGCCGCTCACGGAAACCGAGATCGTCTCGCCGGCGATGTCGGGCAACGATTCGACCTATTCCACGAGCCTCGGCCCGGTGACGGCGCCGACGATCCGCCGGCTCGCCGCGCTCGACCCTGCCCTGCTCGCGGTCATGCACGGCTCCTCGTTCACAGGCAACGGCGCAGCGCAGCTCCATGGCCTCGCCGACGCCTACGAGCAGCGGCTGCACGCGATGCTGGAGGCGCAGTGAGCGGAGAATCATGAACACGATCGAGTACCAGCCGGTCTCGCGCCGCAGCCTGCGGATCGACACGCTGTTCCGGCTGCGCTGGCTCGCCATCCTCGGCCAGTTCGCCGCGCTGATGGTGGTCAAGTTCGGGCTCGATTTCGAGCTGCCGCTCGGTTTCTGCCTCGTCGTGCTCGGCCTCTACGCGATCTTCACCGTCACCGTTCGCATCCGGCTCGGCGACATCCAGCGCGTCGACACCCAGCTTGCCGGCGCCTTGCTCGCGATCGACATCATCGAGCTCGCGATCCTGCTCGGGCTCACCGGCGGACTGCTCAATCCGTTCTCGTTCCTGCTGGTCGGCCCGGTGCTGATCTCGGCCACCGCCCTGCCGGCGCGGATGGCGATGAACCTCGCCGCGCTGGCGGTGATCTGCGCAACCATATTGGTGTTCGTCCACCTGCAACTGCCATGGACCAGCGACGACCCGCTGGAGCTGCCGCCGATCTACATGGTCGGCATCTGGCTCTCGATCCTGCTCGCCATCGGCTACATCTCGATCTACGCGTGGCAGATCACCGAGGAGGCGCGCAAGCTCACCGATGCCTTCGCCGCGACCGAGCTGGTGCTCGCGCGCGAGCAGTATCTCTCCCAGCTCGACGGGCTCGCCGCCGCCGCGGCCCACGAACTGGGCACGCCGCTTTCCACCATCGCGGTGGTGTCGAAGGACCTGCTGCTCGCGCTCAAGGGCTCGCCGCACGAGGAAGACGCCCGCATCCTGCGCGAGCAGGCGCAGCGCTGCCGCGAGATCCTGTCCAAGCTTTCCGAGATGCCGGCGCCCGGCGAGACCTTCGAGCGCATGGGCCTGTCCGCCCTGATCGAGGATGTCATCGCACCGCACCGGAATTTCGGCATCGACATCGCCGTCGCCTGGCCGGACCAGGGCGGCGAGCCGATCGTTTCGCGCAACCCCGCGATTCTCTACGGCCTCGGCAACATCCTGGAGAACGCGGTCGACTTCGCGCAGAAGCGCGTGGAAGTGACGGTGGCGTGGAACGACGCCGAGGTGTCGATTTCCGTAAAGGACGACGGCCCCGGATTCACCCAGGAGGTCATGGCCCGCATCGGGGAGCCTTACGTGCGCGGACCGCGCCCCCACCGCACCCCGACCGCCGCCGACGAAAAAGGGCTGGGCTTGGGCTTTTTCATCGCGAAAACGCTGCTGGAGCGCTCGGGAGCTCAAGTCGCTCTCGGAAATGTAATGGAACCGGGCCACGGGGCTATTGTCACGGCCCGCTGGAAACGTGCAGAATTTGAGCAATCGCCGCAAGGCAAGGAGGGATTCTCTCTCAGCCCGTCGCGGGAACTGCAAAAGTATCACTTCGTCTAATCAAAGGAGCCTCTGGATATCGTGGACGCCATGACGGATACGGGAACGATTGCCTCGCAGATCGCGGGCGACCCCTCGCTCATCATCGTCGAAGACGACAAGCTGTTTCTGCAGCGCCTCGCGCGCGCGATGGAGAGCCGCGGCTTCTCGGTACGTACCGCGGAAACGGTCAGCGAAGGGATCAAGCTCGTCGAATCCTCGCCGCCGGCGTTCGCCGTGGTGGATATGCGCCTCGCCGACGGCAACGGTCTCGACGTTATCTCCGCGCTCAAGCAGCGCCGTCCGGATGCCCGCGGCATCGTGCTGACCGGCTATGGCAATATCGCCACCGCCGTCACCGCCGTGAAGCTCGGCGCATTCGACTATCTGTCCAAGCCGGCCGACGCCGACGAGGTGGTCGCGGCGCTGCTCGCCGACGCACAGACCAAGGCGGCGCCGCCGGAAAACCCGATGTCGGCCGACCGCGTGCGCTGGGAGCACATCCAGCGCATCTACGAGCTCTGCGACCGGAACGTCTCGGAAACCGCGCGGCGGCTCAACATGCACCGCCGCACGCTTCAGCGCATCCTCGCCAAGCGCGCGCCGAAGTAGCCTGCGGAAAAGCCGCTGAAACAGAAAATGCCGCGGCGATCCGCGGCATTTTCAATTTCCGGGCCGGGCCTGCGTCAGAATTCCGGCCGCACCGAGTCGCCATCCTGCGCCGGCCGGATGGTGACGTTCTGGGCGTTCTTCTGTTCCGGGAGCGACACGATCACGTCGCCGTCCTCCACCCGCACCTTCATCGGCTTGAGGCGATAGCGTGCGTTGCCGGGATGGCGGCCGGTGCGGATGTCGAATTCGAAGCCGTGCCACGGGCACACCACGTTCATCCTGGTCTTGGAGAACTCGACGCCCTTGCTGGTGCGGTCCGGCATTACCGCTTCCTCGACCTTGGCGATAACCTTGCCCTGGCAGGCAGGCCCGCCCATGTGGGGGCAGACGTTCTCGTAGGCGTAGAATTCACCGCCGAGCTTGAACACGCCGACCTCGACGCCGCCTGATTCGATCAGCTTGCGGCCCGGATCCTCGAACGCCGATGCCGGTCCAAGGTTGATTTCACGCATCCCCGTCTCCTCGCCCGTTCGTTTCCCGCCGTCACGCCCCTCAGCGCTGCGGCCGCTGCACCCACATCGACAAGTCCCACAGATTGAGCCCG